>PVMK01184396.1_pt1 | contig 24834 bp, 27 predicted proteins | sample 1853481 | NCBI WGS metagenome assembly PVMK01 (sample SAMN08533507, study PRJNA380276) | Marine sediment metagenome, whole genome shotgun sequencing project.
GTCACCTAAGAATGCCAATGGTTTGGTCTGCGCCCCTGGGCTCGCTCGATGGGTGCAGACGCTTGTGCCGTAGCAAACTCGGGCTTGCCGCTCAACGCACGCCCGCCCCGCATTCACGGCCATTTTACGACAGGGGGCATGGAGGACAGAATTGAGTTCACGTTTCCGCCAGTCTTCAGGCCGAACGCTGTGCCCCTGTCATAGAGCAGATTGAACTCCCCATAACGGCCGCGGCGCACGAGCTGCTCCTCGCGGTCGGCGTCTGTCCAGGCTAAGGAGAAGTTTCCCCGCACCAGCATGGGATAGACCTGCGCAAACGCACGCCCCACATCCTGGGTGAAGGCAAACGCCGCCTCCCATCCGCCATCCGCCTCTGGCGGCGTCATGTAGTCGTAGAAGATGCCGCCGATGCCGCGAGGCTCCTTGCGGTGGGGCAGGTAAAAATACTCATCACACCACTTTCGAAAGTGGACATAGTCGGCGATCTTGTGCGGCTCGCACGCTCCATGCATTGCCGCGTGGAAGGCCAACGTATCGGTGTCCTTTTGCGTGCGCCGCCGGTTGAGCACGGGTGTCAAGTCGGCGCCGCCGCCGAACCACCACTTCGAGGTGACGACCATGCGTGTGTTCATGTGCACGGCCGGCACGTTGGGGTTTTGCGGGTGCGCGATGAGCGAGATGCCGGACGCCCAAAAGCTCGGGTTTTCTTCGGCGCCGGGGATCTCTTTACGAAACTCCGGCGCGAATTCGCCGTGAACGGCTGAGGTGTGCACGCCCACCTTCTCAAAGACGCGGCCTGTCATTTGGCTCATAAGGCCGCAGCCGCCCGGTGCGCCGGTGTGGTCCGTACGCTCCCAGGGTGTGCGCTCGAAGCGGCCCGCGGTCCTGTCGGAGAGCGGCGCGTTTGCGGGCAGGTCGTCCTCAAGCTTTTCGAAGCCCGCGCAAATCTGATCGCGAAGCTCCTCAAACCACGTACGCGCGGTTTCCTTCCGTTGCGAAAGGTGAGGCCCCCCGCATGTCGTGTCGTGCAGTTGGTTCATCCTGACCTCGCCGCCTCTTTTGTTGGCAGAATTCGTCCTATATATCGGGAGCGACAATGCCAAGGGGAGAAGCTGTCTCACCGTCGGCTCACAGTTTGTGGGCGGGACGCCGTTATGCTCGGTTAAGCCGCCGCCGGAGCCTGCGGGCCCGGGGCCTCCTCAAGGTTTCCGCACGGATTTGGAGCCTCCAATGATCGCCCGCATTTTCCGCTGGCTCGAGACACGCAGGGCCTCTTTTCCCGCTGAGCCGCCGGGAATGCCGCCAGCGACGCTGTCGGGCTTCATCCTGCATTATACGCGCCCGTTCTGGCCGCTGATTGTTGCTTCCTCGACGCTTGCGACGGTTGTGGCGCTGATCGAGGTGTCGCTCTTCGGCTTCGTTGGCAATCTGGTCGATTGGATGACGCAGGCCGACCGCGCGACGTTTTGGTCGGACCACGGCCTGTTCCTGCTCTTCATGAGCTTCGTCGTGCTCGTCGCCCTCCCCTTTTTGAAGTTCTTCTATGAGGCCGTGATCCACCAGGGGCTCATGGGCAACTTTACCATGCGCACGCGCTGGCAGGCGCACCGTTACGTGCTGCGCCAGTCCATGCAGTTCTTCCAGGACGACTACGCCGGCCGTGTCGCGGCCAAGGTGATGCAAACCTCGGTCGCGGTGCGCGAGGTGGTGATGATCATCGCCGAGGTGCTGCTATACGTGGCGATCTATTTCATGGGCGCCGTCATTCTTTTTGCATCGAGCGATCTGCGGCTATCCGCGCCCATGCTTGGGTGGTTCGCCGGCTATGTGGCGGCCATGTACTACTTCGTCCCTCGCCTCCGGCGCATCTCGCACGAGCAGGCCGATGCACGCTCGGTCATGACCGGACGCGTGGTCGACACGTATACGAATATCGGCACGGTCAAGATGTTCGCGCACGCCGACCGTGAGGATGCCTATGCCCAAGACAGCATGGGTCTGTTCTTGAATACCGTGCACCGGCAGATGCGCCTCGTGACGCTGTTGACGATCGTTTTGAATATGCTCAACGGGCTGCTGCTGTTCTCCGTCGCGGCGATGTCTATTTGGCTCTGGTCGATCAGCGCAATAACGACCGGAGCCATCGCGTTCTCCGTCGGCCTGGTTTTGCGCCTGCAGGGCATGTCGCATTGGATTATGTGGGAGGTTGCCAGCCTATTCGAGAATGTCGGTGTCGTGCAGGATGGCCTGGAGACGATTGCGCGTGAGAGAGATGTGGTGGATGCGCCAAATGCCAAGCCGCTGCACGTGACAAAGGGTGAGATTTGCTTCGAGAACATCCGCTTCAATTATGGCAAGGACCTGGGGACGGGTCGTGGCAGCGTCATCCCGGGTCTCACATTGCGCATCGCGCCGGGCGAGAAGGTTGGCCTGGTCGGCCGCTCAGGTGCCGGCAAGTCGACGCTCGTGAGCTTGCTGTTGCGCTTCTATGATCTCGACGGCGGGCGCGTTCTGATCGACGGCCAGAATATCGCTGAAGTGACGCAAGACAGCTTGCGGGCCCAGATCGGTATGGTGACGCAGGACACCTCGCTGCTTCATCGCTCGGTTTTGGATAACATTCTTTATGGTCAGCCGCGGGCGAGCATTGAAGACGCGATTGTTGCCGCCAAGAAGGCGGCGGCGCACGACTTCATCGGCGATTTGGAGGACTTCAAGGGCCGCACCGGTTACGAGGCGCACGTCGGTGAGCGCGGCGTGAAGCTGTCGGGAGGCCAGCGCCAGAGAGTGGCCATTGCCCGCGTGTTGCTGAAGGACGCGCCCATCCTCATCCTCGATGAGGCAACGAGCGCGCTCGACTCAGAGGTGGAGGCAGCGATCCAGGAGCAGCTGGTCAATCTGATGAGCGGCAAGACCGTGATCGCGATCGCCCACCGTCTTTCGACCATTGCCGCCATGGACCGTCTGATCATTATGGAACAAGGCCGCATCGTCCAGGAGGGGCGTCATGCCGAACTGCTACGCCGTGGCGGAATATATGCTGATCTGTGGGCACGCCAGTCGGGCGGCTTCCTGGCGCAAGACGCGGCCGAGTGACGGCGGCGTGGTGTTGGACGGCGGTGCCGGCGTGGTCCAAACCACCGAGCGACGATCTGATCGATTTGAAATCGTCAGCGAGGATCGCAACGTAAGACCAAAAGTCGCGGTCAACTTGTTCCATGCGCGCGGGGCAACTGTGTCACCTGCAAAATGCCATGCGCCAAATTGCCCCCGCACATATGATCGCCAAGGGTTGAGGGACGCCGCGAAGAGTGCCAAAAAGCGCATGCCGATTTGCCTCTTCCCATCGGCTATTCGAGCTTCGCATCTAGAGGCCTGGGCACTGGGATATGGGCTGCGAGTGCCGGCAGGCCTCGGGCAGCCTGTCGACGAAGTTAAATGTGGCGCTTCTCCTGCCAAGCGATCATGACCGGAGGCACTCGTGGCAATTGATGCCGAAGAACCCGATCGCAGGGATTTCCTTACTCTCGCGGCCGGCACGTTCGTCGCCGTCGGCGGAGCGATATCGCTCTGGCCATTCATCGATCAGATGAATATTGACGCCGGCGCACAGTCATTGGCCTCAATCGAGGTTGACATCGCTCCAGTCGTTGTGGGCCAGGCGATCACGGTCATGTGGCGCAACAAGCCGGTTTTCATTCGCCACCGCACAAAAGAGGAAATCGAGAAGGCGCTTGCGGTCGACGTCAAAGACCTGCCGGACGATATCGCGCGCAACGAGGGCCTACCTGCCTCGGCGCTGGCGACAGACGAAAACCGCACAAAGCCCGGGCACGAGAACTGGCTCATCATGGTCGGGATCTGTACCCACCTCGGCTGCATCCCGACGGGCCAGACGTTGAGTGACAAGCGGGGTGACTTCGACGGCTGGTTCTGCCCCTGCCACGGCTCGCATTACGACACGGCCGGACGCATTCGCAAGGGCCCTGCACCGCGCAATCTGGAAGTGCCCATTTACGAGTTCATCACAAAGACAAAGATCAAGATCGGCTGAGGAACGCGAGGCCCAATGGCTGCTCACGAATCGACTTACGAGCCCAAGTCGCGATTTGGAAAATGGATGGACGTGCGGCTGCCGATTGGCCGCCTCGTGCACGACCAGCTCGTCGACTTTCCGACGCCGCGCAATCTGAACTACCTTTGGACGTTCGGCGGCATCCTCAGCTTCTTCCTGATGTTGCAGATCTTGACGGGCATCGTGCTCGCCATGCACTACCAGCCAAGCGCCGCTGATGCCTTCAATTCCATCGTGCGTATCGATCGTGACGTGAACTTCGGCTGGCTGTTGCGCCCCCTGCATGCGGTAGGCGCGTCGATGTTCTTCCTCGCTGTCTACATCCACATGTTCCGCGGTCTCTATTACGGCTCGTACAAGGCGCCGCGCGAGATCCTTTGGATCATCGGCGTTCTCATCTTCGTTGCGATGATGGCGGCGGCATTTTTGGGCTACTCGCTCCCCTGGGGGCAGATGAGTTCTCGGCTGTCTCCGTCATCAGCACTCTGTTTGCCTCCCTCGATGTCGTGGTCCCCGGGCTCGGTACGACTGTCGTGCAATGGTTAGGGGGCGGCTAGTCGGTGTCCGGCGTCACGCTGAACCGCTTCTTTAGTTTGCACTATCTGCTACCCTTCGTGATTGTCGGCCTCGTGGGCCTCCACATTTGGGCGCTGCACGTTGTGGGCCAGAACAATCCGACCGGCGTCGACATAAAGACGAAGTCTGATGCGGTCACCTTCTACCCATACGCGACATCGAAAGACGCGGTGGGGATCTTTGGCTTCATGATCTTATTCCTCTGGTTCGTTTTCTTCCTGCCGGATTATCTTGGCCACGCCGACAACTACATTCCCGCCGATCCTTTGGTAACCCCACCGCACATTGTGCCAGAGTGGTACTTCCTGCCCTACTACGCGATCTTGCGCGCAATTCCCTCGAAGTTGTTTGGCGTCATCGCCATTTTCTCATCCATGGGCGTCTTGCTTTTCGTGCCGTGGCTCGACACGAGCCTGGTGCGCTCGACGAAGTACCGGCCGCTCTATAAGTGGTTCTTCTGGCTGTTCGTGTTCTCGTGCCTGGCTCTTGGTTATCTCGGCTCCAAGCCGGCGGAAGGCGCTTACGTCATCTGGGCGCGCGTCTTCACGGTCTACTATTTCGCGCATTTCCTGATCGTGTTGCCGTTGTTGGGTCTGATTGAAAGACCGAAGCGCGTGCCGGGCTCAATTACCGAGGATGTTCTGGGTCCCGAGGGGACAGCCGGCGCTGCAGCCACTGGGAAGAAGGGCTGAGGGGGCACAACCCATGAAAAGACTCGTTCCGACGAGCGGTTTCGCGGCGATCATGACTGCGGTGATGTTATTCGCCGGAGCAGGTCCTGTGCTGGCCGCGGAAGAGCACGCTCCACAACACGTTGAGCGTCTCGATTGGCCATTCGCAGGCGTTGGTGGTCAGTATGACAGGGCGCAGCTCCAGCGCGGCTTCCAGGTTTTCCAACAGGTCTGCACGGCCTGCCATGGCCTCAAGTACGTCCGCTTCGGCAATCTCGCCGAACCCGGCGGGCCTCAGTTCCCGCTCGAAGCGGTGAAGGCTCTCGCTGCGTCCTGGCCGTATCAGATTACGGATGGCCCGAACAACGAAGGCAAGATGGTCGAGCGCCTGCCAGGTTTGGCCGACCCCGTCGTTGGGCCCTACAAGAACGATAACGAGGCGCGCTCGGTGCAGGGCGGGGCTCTGCCGCCTGATCTGTCGCTCATCGTCAAGGCGCGCGGGGTGGAGAGCCATGCGCCCTGGTACACCCACTGGTTCTGGATGCTTGCGGACATAGCTACCGCGTACCAGGAAGGTGGTGCCGACTATATCTACGCGTTGCTGACCGGCTATGAAGACGCCCCGGGCGGCGCCGAAATGGCTGAAGGCATGTACTACAACGCTGCCTTTCCGGGGCATCAAATGGCGATGTCGCCGCCGCTTTCGAAGGACTTCTTTATCGAGTATCAGGCCGATTCCGGCGCCACGGGCTCGCTCGACCAGAACGCGAAGGACGTGACGGCCTTTCTCGCCTGGGCGGCCGACCCAAGGCTCGATACCCGCAAGAGGATCGGTTGGCAGGTGCTGCTTTATCTCTTGATCACGACGCTGCTCCTTTACGCGGTCAAGAAGCGCATCTGGGCACGGGTCAAGCATTAGAGCCTGATCGTTTCACTGGGACGCAATTCGCGCTTCCAAGTGAAACGTGAATCAGCCTCTACACTTTTGATTTAGGGTCTATGACCCTAGAGCAAGATTCACGTTCTTGCCGGGAACCTTCTGGGCTTGGTGAGCGATTCCATCAAGAACGATCTTGCTCTAGAAACGCGCCCTATGAGCTTCTTGCTTTTCGCTTCCCGCTACTCGTGCGATATCGGTGCCGGCTCACGCCTCTCACAAGAGGCGGTGAGGATAAAGCGTCGAGGGAGGCCATCGTGACCAAGTCCGTTCTGGGGATTGTTGGCGGCAGCGGTTTTTACAATCTGCCCGGGATCGAAAACCCGCATTGGGAAAAGGTGTCGAGCCCCTGGGGTGAACCCTCCGATGAAATCCTCTTTGCCGAGCTCGATGGGCTGCCGCTCCGCTTTCTGCCACGCCATGGACGCGGTCATCGCTTGTCGCCCACGCACATTAATTTCCGCGCCAACATAGACGCTCTGAAACGTGCGGGCGTTACCGATCTCGTCTCCATATCGGCTTGCGGCTCGCTGAAGGATCAGTACGCGCCCGGCCACTTCGTGCTCGTCGACCAGTTCATCGACCGCACGTTCGCGCGCGAGAAGAGCTTTTTCGGCGATGGGTGTGTCGCGCACGTCTCGATGGCCCATCCCGTCAGTCCTCTTCTGGTTGAAGCGGTGGCCCAGGCGGCCCAAGCCGAGAGTATCGAAACGACGACAGGTGGCACCTACCTCGCCATGGAGGGGCCGCAGTTCTCAACGCGCGCCGAATCCTTCCTCTACCGCAGTTGGGGTTGCGACGTGATTGGCATGACCAACATGCCCGAAGCCAAACTCGCGCGTGAGGCAGAGATTTGCTACGCGACAGTGGCAATGGTGACGGACTACGACTGTTGGCACGACGAGCATGCGCACGTCGATGTAGCGTCCATCATCGCCGTGATGAAGGACAACACCGAGAAGGCGCAACGCCTTGTCGACCGGCTGGCGAAGAATTTCCCGCGCGAGCACCCCGCCTGTCCCCATCGGCTCAGACCGTGCCCTCGACGTAGCGATCATCACCCCGCCTGAGGCGCGTGATCGTGCAATCGTGCAAAAGCTCGACGCCGTCGCAGGGCGCGTGCTGGGCTAGAGCCTGATGGTACTAACTAACGGCTCGGGCGCGCGCGATCTTGAGCGAGGCCCTGTCGCGTCCTGAGACCCGATTGCTGTGCTGTTTGAATATTTCTTTGCGCCAAGTGCGCGAGACGCTATGTGCTGCCTATAAAGATCCCGTCGAAAGGCGATAGGATCGCCTTCAGCCCACTCTGAATATCTCAAACGAATTGCAGCACATCGTATGCCTGAACAGGTTCCATCTGAGTCGCCGGTCCGCCCCTTTGATGCGCGCATGCTCGATGTGGGCAATGGTCATTGGCTCTACGTGGAGGAGGTCGGCGCGCGAGGCGGCCTCCCCGCACTGTTCCTGCACGGCGGACCCGGCGGCGGTGCTCAGCATTCGCATCGCTCGATATTCGACCCCAGGCGGGACCACGCGTTGTTGTTCGATCAGCGAGGCGCAGGGCGCAGCCATCCCTATTTGTCAATTGAGGCCAACACGACGGACGATCTGATTGCCGACATCGAGTGCATCCGTCTGCACTTCGGCATCGACAGATGGTTGCTTGCCGGGGGGTCCTGGGGATCGACATTGGCGCTCGCCTATGCCCAGAAGTTCCCCGAGCGCGTCACAGGTATCGTTCTTCGCGCTGTCTTCCTTGGGACAAAAGAGGAAACGCAGTGGGCGTTCGTGGAGGGCCCCAAACGATTTCGCCCCGAACTCTTCTCCGACTTTGTCAGCTTCCTCCCCGAGGACGAGCGCTCCGAGCCGTTGCAAGCGTATCTGCACCGGCTTGCAGACCCGGATACAGCCGTTCACGCTCCCGCGGCGCGCATGTGGAACGCTTACGAGCGGGCGCTATCGACGTTGACACCGCGCCATGCGCGGCTCGATAGCACGGTGGCCTCACAGGAACGGCTGCCCCCGACGCCGTTCATCGAAGCGCATTACATCCGTAACGATTTCTTCCTCGCCCCCGGTCAGCTTTTGCGCGAGGCTGCCCGGCTCAAGGGTATCCCCGGTGTCATCGTGCAAGGGCGTTACGATTTGCTATGCCCGCCCAAGAATGCATACGCGCTCACGCAAGTGTGGCCCGGCTGCCGGTTGCAGATCATGGAGAACGCCGGGCACTGCATGAGCGAGCCCGGAGTCGCAAAAGCGATGGCCGAAGCCGTGCGTGCGCTTGCGCGGAAATGAGTGCCGAGCGTCATGGTAGGGAGGGCGTGCTTGGCACGATCCCGCTCAGTTTGGGAACTGGATCAGGATCTGCGTTTTGATGAGCCAGGGAAAGAGCATCTGCAACATATCGCCAGCGAGCCACAATAGGACACCGAGAATGAACAGTGCCGGGATGGCCGCGAACACCGCCTTGATAAAAAAGAACATCAGGCCGAAGAACGGCACATCGAAGCGCGTCACCGCAGCCGCCACGGGCTGAGGCTCGGGCGCGTGCCTCTGCCCCTGCGTGCCATAACCGGCATCGGAGGCTCCAAAGCTGTGCGTTAAGGTCCCCGCGCGCTCGCGCGCCTCACGCTCACGGGCCTCGCGTAAGCGCGCATCGCGTTCGCGTCGCAGCGTTCGCGGCAGATCATCGGGGCAATCATCAACCGTCAGCGAAAAGTTGGCGTTCGTCACGTTCTCGACCTCCTTTAGGCCGCCATCCTCAGGGCCCCCGGAACCTGCTGGATAGTAATTCCGATTGTTAATGGGAGCGGGAGATCGAAACCTCCTACCCTGCGGCCACTGATATTGTTAGTTTGCGCCGCGAATTTGACGTGGAGGTGATTGTGAACGATTTACGGCGGCTGGTACGCACAATTCCAGATTATCCCAAGCCCGGAATCCAGTTTCGGGACCTGACCACCCTGATGGGCGACGCCCAAGGCTTCAAGGAAGCGATCGCAGGGCTGGCGCAACCCTTCATAGATGTGCCAATCGACGCGGTTGCCGGTATCGAGGCGCGCGGCTTCATTGTGGGAGGTGCAGTGGCCGCCCGGTTAGGATGCGGTTTCATCCCCATTCGCAAGAAGGGCAAGCTGCCGTGGAAGACCATTGGCCAGGAATACACGCTGGAATACGGTGTCGACATCATCGAGATTCACGAAGATGCCATCAAGGCGGGTGAGCGCATTCTCATCGTCGATGACCTGATCGCAACGGGCGGGACGGCGGAGGCTGCCGCCAAGCTCATCAGTCGCTCGGGCGGACTGGTGGTGGGCGCGGCGTTCCTCATCGACTTGCCCGAGATTGGCGGCATGGACGTGCTGCGCCGGCATGGCATTGCGACGCATGCGCTAATGGTGTTCGAAGGACATTGATTGGGAGACGCGTGTCGAAGAGCCCCCTATCAGCGGACAAGGTTGCGATTGCGTTGGCGCGCATCGCGAAGTGGCGGGCTGCGCCCGATGACCCAGTGGCCTGCCCCGTGTGCGAGGAACCAGGGCTGTCAGTTATCGACCAATCGGTGCGGCCCCACGCCGAGTGGTACGCGCTCTCCTGCTCCGCCTGCGCTCTTGAGACGACGATCCAGATTCCCTTGGCGCCTAGAATGCCCGGCGGTGACTAGAGCATGAAAATCAATGGCAAGGCGTATCGTACGATCTGGCTTGCACCAGATGGCTGGTCGGTGGAGATCATCGATCAGACGCGGCTGCCGCACGAATTGGTGATGGTGCCGCTGAAATCCGCCGGCGATGCTGCACGCGCGATCCTCACTATGCAGGTACGCGGCGCGCCCCTGATCGGCGCCACGGCGGCGTACGGCATGGCGATGGCGATCCGCGAGGATGCGTCCGACGAGGCGATCGATCAGGCGATTGGACATCTTGCCAAGCAGCGTCCGACAGCCATCAATCTGCACTGGGCGTTGGAGGAGATGCGTCGTGCGGTTCAAAATTTGCCGCGCAGCGACCGTGTCGCCGCTGCTTACAGGCGTGCGGGGGAGATCTGCGACGAGGATGTGGAGACCTGCCGCCGCATCGGCGTGCATGGGCTCCAGATCATTGAGGAAATCGCGGCGAAGAAGAAGCCGGGCGAACGGGTCGATGTTCTCACCCATTGCAATGCTGGTTGGCTCGCGTGCGTCGATTGGGGGACGGCTACCTCACCCATCTACCAGGCCCACGATGCCGGTATCCCCGTCCATGTCTGGGTCGACGAGACGCGCCCGCGCAACCAGGGGGCTTCGCTCACGGCTTATGAGCTAGGCGGCCACGGCGTGCCGCACACCATTATTGTCGATAATGCCGGTGGCCATCTGATGCAGCGCGGCGACGTGGACATGGTCATTGTCGGCACCGACCGTGTGGCTGCCAACGGCGACGTTGCCAACAAGATTGGCACATACCTCAAGGCGCTGGCGGCCAAAGACAATGACGTGCCGTTCTACGTGGCGCTGCCGCATACCACCATCGATTGGGCGGTTGACGCGGGAGCGGACATTCCCATCGAGGAACGTTCGTCCGACGAAATCTTGAAAATGTCCGGCCGTCTGCCGGATGGCACTGTGGTGAGTGTGGAGATTGCCGCGCCCGGCTCTCCCGCGGGCAACCCCGCCTTTGACGTGACACCAGCGCGCCTTGTCACGGGTTTCATCACCGAGCGCGGCGTCTGTGCCGCCTCGCACGAAGGTCTGTTATCGCTCTATCCAGAGCGGCGGCGGTCGAAATGAGCTGATCGCAGCAGTCGAATTTCTGTTACTATGCGGTGACTTACGACTTTCACGTGATCGCAGCCCGCGTTTATCATCCGCAAATGAAAGTCTGGCAGATTTGGCGCTGCCCAGGGACACGTGTGGTACGGCGCAGGGCGAGTAGCGAGGACTTGGTTTGGGCGCGAAGGGCAAAAACGCGAAGGCGAAACGGGCGGAGGCGAAAGCACGCCGCGCCGTGATCGATACCGCGATCGACATGAGCTGGACAGGGCTTTCGCCTGGCCGCTCGGGCAACGTGTCGTGCCGTTGGAAGGACGGTATGCTCATCACGCCCACGGGTATGGCCTACGACGACATCCGCCCACGCGACATCGTTTACGTCGATGCCGAGGGCGGCGTTCCGGCCAAGAAATCTCGCAAGCCCTCGAGCGAGTGGCGTTTTCATCGAGCAGCGTATCATGCTCGCCCTGACATGAACGCGGTGGTTCACACACACTCGATGCATGCGACCGTGCTCGCGTGCGCGCATGAAAAGATCCCGGCCTTCCACTACATGGTGGCGATCGCGGGTGGAAAAGACGTGCCTCTCGTACCGTACGCAATGTTTGGCACTGAAGAGTTGGCCGACGAGGTCGGCAAGGCCTTGCGCGAGCGCAACGCTTGCCTGATGGCCAACCACGGACAGTTGGCGCTGGGCAGGACGCTCGATGACGCACTAGAGCTTGCCGGCGAGATTGAGGTATTAGCCACGCAGTACTGCAAGGTTCTGGAGTTGGGTGAGCCGCACATTCTTCCCGATGCGGAGATGAAACGCGTCTTGCAACGCTTCAAGACCTATGGTCAGCGCGGCCAAGACGATTGACCTCATCTACGACCGTGCCGTCGCGCGCGGCCAAATGCCGGCTGATCCAAGAGAACGGTCTATCCCCCCGCTCCAGCAACTGTCGGCCTCCATACTCAGTTGGCGAAGCGGAAGTGCATGACGTCGCCGTCTTTGACGACGTACTCCTTGCCTTCAAGGCGCATTTTGCCAGCGTCCTTGGCCCCGGTCTCACCGCCGAGCCCGACGTAGTCGTCGTAGGCGATCGTTTCGGCGCGTATGAAGCCCTTCTCAAAGTCGGTGTGGATGCCGCCGGCGGCCTGCGGTGCCTTGGTGCCGCGCGTAACGGTCCAGGCGCGGGCCTCCTTGGGCCCCACTGTGAAATAGGTGACGAGGTCGAGTAACGCGTAGCCGGAGTGGATCAGCTTGTTGAGGCCCGGTTCATCGAGGCCGAGATCCTTGAGGAACTCGATACGGTCCGCCTCCGCCAGGCTGGCGAATTCTGCCTCGATCTTTGCCGATATGACGACGCAGCCGGCGCCCTCCAACTTGGCCTTCTCCTCAACGGCGCGCGAATGCGCGTTGCCCGTGGCTGCCGAGGGTTCATCGACATTGCACACATAGAGCACGGGCTTCGCGGTCAAGAGTTGGAGTGCGGAGTAGGCTGGTTCTTCTTCGGCTGAGAGTTCAGCAAGACGCGCTGGTTTGCCTTCGCGCAAAAGCGCCAGCGCCTTGTCGATGATGGCAACCTGCCCCTTCGCTTCCTTGTCTCCGGCCGTGGCCTTTTTCTCGATGCTGGCGCGGCGCTTCTCTAGGCTGTCCAGGTCGGCCAGCATCAATTCCGTCTCGACCGTTTCTGCGTCGGCTCCCGGGTCGATGCGCCCCTCCACGTGCGTGACGTTGCCGTCCTCAAAACAACGCAAGACATAGGCAACCGCGTCGACCTCGCGAATGTGGCCGAGGAATTGGTTTCCGAGCCCTTCGCCCTTGGAGGCGCCCCTCACCAAGCCCGCGATGTCAACGAAGGTGAGACGTGTCAGGATGAGCTGGTCCGATTTGGCTATCGCTGCCAGCTTACTCAGCCGCTCGTCCGGCACGCCGACTTCGCCAACGTTGGGCTCGATGGTGCAAAAGGGATAGTTAGCGGCTTCCGCGGCCGCGGTCTGCGTCAGCGCATTGAAAAGCGTCGACTTGCCGACATTCGGCAGACCCACGATGCCGCATTTGAAACCCATGGTGACGTCCTGGATGGAAAGTTGGGGAAGGGGGACGAGCGGCCGCCGCCGCGATTGCCCTGGAGTGCGAGATGCCTAGAGCGTGATCCTTTCACTTGAATGCACGTGAGCCGTTCCAAGTGAAACGTGAATCACATCTCTACACTTTGGATTGAGAGCAAGATTCACTTATCTGTTGGAGACCTCCCGAGCGAAGGCTCAAGTGATTCCGTCAAGAACGGTCTTGCTCTTGATTCAGAGTAAGATTCACGTTCTTTCCGGACACGTCGCCAGCGAAGGCTTAAGCGATTCCATCAAGAACGATCTTGCTCTAGGCTGTTTGCGCCGTGTTGTGAAGTTCGTCATTGCCGCACAGTGTGGGCCCCAACCAGTTTACCCCCCATGCGAATGGCCAATTTAGACGTCACTGTTTCGCTACTACGTTTTGTAACCAAATAGGGCGCCGCGCTGGAGAAATAGATGATGCGATTTGCGATGCGGACGTGCGTTCTCATAGCAGCCATTTCTTTAGCTGGCGTCGCCAGCGCGGGCCTTGAGGGCAAACCGGCGGGCCCCAATAAGCTTTCGCCGGAGGAAGCCGGCGCTCGGTATGGACAGGCTTTGGGGGCGAGCCGGCTGTGCAGGGGCTATGAGGTCTTGCCCGGAGCCGACGAGCTTGCGGCGACATTCAAGGGCGATGAGCTTACGGCCTTCCAGGAGGCGGCCGCGCACGTTGTTCAGGCGTGGCAGCGCACGACGAGCTGCCAGGATGGCGCCAACATGTGCATGCGTTATCAATTGGCGAGCTGCAATGAAGCGATGAGGGAAATCGGTCCCGAGGGCGTTCGCTACCCGGGTCTGATTGGCTCCAATCCCTGACTTCGGTTTGTGGCTAGAGCCTGATCGTTTAAGATACGAGCGGCCTCGCGAGCATCGAGAACGTGAATCAGACTCTAAAACAAATGCTTAGAGCACGTTTGCGCCGCACACGCTGATGCTAAGACAGGCAAACGTGCTCTAGGCGGCAAGGTCTTGGATGGTGTCCGACCGACAATGTGCACGCCCGGCTCACTCATCTTCGCGCATACCAGCATCGCTTTGGCGACCGTCTCCGTGCGAACGGATCGGTACTTCTTGAACGGGCCGATCATGATGGGGCCTAGAACCGCCAACGCGGCGTTGCCCACGTCCTCAGCAAGACGAAATTCATCACGCTCACCGCGCAGAAGCGAAGGCCGCATGATGTAGGCTGAGCGCATGCCTGCGCTGGAAACACCGTCTTCCATCTCGCCTTTGGTTCGCATGTAGGGACTGGGCGACTTGGCATTTGCTCCAATGGCGCTGATCGTGACGAATGTCCCTGCTTGGTGTGCGGCGGCCCACCTCGCAAGCACGACGGGAATGTCGCGATCCACGTGTTGAAAGGCGTCAAGTGAGCCAGCCTTCTTTTGTGTTGTGCCAACGCAGCAGAAGATGTCCTCGATGGGCTCTTCGACGGGCAGCGTAGAAAGACTGCGAAAGTCGAACAGGCGTTCGTCGACCTTGTCGAGGTTGGCAAACGGCGTCGCATGGCGATGCAGGATGATAAGCTTTGCGTAGCGCTTGGACGCGACGATGAGTGGCGTGAGCTTGCGCCCGATCGCGCCCGTTGCGCCAACGATGATGGCCGTTCGTCCTGACATGTTGCGTCTCCCTGGCCAAAGACTAACGGCCGCGGCGTTCAGCGTCCATGCGTTCTCGATGGCACAGGCAACGCATCGAGCGCTAGTTGCCGTATCGGAAACGCCACCAACATAATCACTCTTTTCCAGGCCGCCCGGTGAGCCACTTTTTTAGGGCGCCGGCAAGCGAGCCATCGCCTTCTCCTTTCTGCTGCGGCTTGGACGCAGATTTGGGCGAGGGCGGCTTTGTATTTGGTGCTTCTGAGGGCGATTTACTTTCGCTCGCTGTTTCCTGCTCGCGTATCAGGCGCGCGACCTGGGACAGGAAGCGATCGCTCTCACCGTGCGCAAGGAAGCGCGAGGATTGGGCAATGGCATCAAGCAGCGGATCAAGCCACTCGTATTCCACTTTCGCAAAGTCATGCAGCACGTAGTGCGGCACCACCTCCTTAACTCCGGGGTGACCGACGCCGATGCGCACGCGATGATAGTCGTTGCCGATATGGGCGGTGATGGAGCGCAGACCGTTGTGGCCGGCATTGCCGCCACCGGTTTTCACTTTCAGCTTGCTTGGCGCCAAGTCGATCTCGTCGTGGAACACGTAGATGTCACCGACCGGGATCTTGAGGAAGCGATGGGCTTCGCCGACGGAGCGCCCGCTGTCGTTCATGTAGGTGGTGGGCTTTAGCAGCAGAATACGTTCCCCGCCGAGGTTGCCCTCAACGGTTTGGCCCTGGAACCGGCGGCGCCACGCGCCCAAATCGAGATGTTCTGCGATGTGCTCGACGGCCATGAAGCCGACGTTATGGCGATGGCGGGCGTACTTGGCGCCCGGGTTTCCCAGTCCGACGAAGAGCTTCATGGGCGCGGCCCTAAAGAGGAAGACTGAAGGCGCGGCGCGGTTTCAATTCCACGCCACGCCAGATCCGTCTTACTTCTTCTTCTCGTCGCCGCCCTTGGCATCTGCGGGTTTGGTGTCGCCGCCGGCAGCCTTGGCGTCGTCTCCAGCTTCTTCGCTGCCCGCTGGTGCTGCTGCACCTTCTTCTGGTGTCGCTGCCGCCACGTCTTCTTCCTCCTGCTTCACCCGCCCGGCAATCGTGGCGATCGTAAAGTCACGGTCCTTGATGGTCGGCGTCATACCGTCGGGCAGACTGACGGCTGAAATATGGATGGAACGTCCGATCTCAAGCCCAGTGAGGTCAACCTCGAAGTGGGGAGGGATCTTGTCGTAAGGACAGGTGACCTCGATTTCGTGGCGCACGATGTTGAGCACGCCGCCACGCTTCAGGCCCGGCGACTGCCCCTCGTTGACGAAGCGCACGGGCACTTCAACGCGTATGAGGCCCTGCTTGCCAATGCGCAGGAAGTCGACGTGGATCGGCTTGTCCTTGATAGGATCGAGCTGAAGATCGCGCGGTATGACGTGCTTCTTCGTACCATCAACGTTGATTTCGAAGACTGTTGACGTGAAGTGCCCTTTGAGCACCTGCTGCCAGAGCTCTTTGTAGTCGAGCGCAATTGTTTCGGGTGGCTGGCCATCGCCATAGATTACGGCGGGCACTTTCCCTTCGCGGCGAGCTTGACGTGCGGCCCCCTTGCCTGCACGCGGGCGCGCCGTGGCTTTGATCTCTGTCTGAGCCATGGCTATAATTCTCCAATAAAAAAGGGGCCGATGCGGCCCTCAATTCCCGCGTGCGGCCTCCAAGGGTGCCGGGCGGCGTCTCATGCCTTTTGCTTGAGATGGCTGGGTTATAGCGGCGGATCAGGGGCTTGGCAATCGGCCCAAAATCCCACCTATCCTGCCTCAACACCTTGATTGCGGGGTGTGTGTTGTAAGATTGGAACTCGGCCAGATCGGCTCCAGTAAATGACGAGCGCTTCATGATGGTTGAAAAGACTGGAAAGCGTCGCCCGGCACGAGAGCAGGACAATATGATCATCGAGGCGTTGCGGGGCATGGGCGGTCAGCCGGTGAGCGCTTACGAGCTGATCGACCAGCTGCACGACAAGGCGTTTTTGGCCCCTCAGACTGTCTATCGTTCGCTTGACCGGCTGATCGCGGATGGCCAGGCGCATCGGCTTGAATCACTCAATGCGTTTATTGCCTGCCGCCATCCCAGTCACCGGGGCGCGGCTGTGTTCGCCATTTGCGATGACTGCAGCGCGGTCACCGAGTTCAACGAAGCAGACGCCGTGAATTCTCTTGCGGCGTGGGCCAAGAAGGCCAAGTTTGGTGTCCGCCAGATGACCCTGGAGCTGCGCGGACGCTGCAAGGCTTGCGCGAAAACTGCAGCGCATAGGCAATCGGGCTGATGCCTGCTCAAGGGCGTGCTCAGTAGAACAAGCTTGAGACGCTTTCCTCGCGGGCGGTGCGCAATACGGCTTCGCCGATGAGGGGCGCAATGGACAAAACGCGGATGTTTTCGGCGGCCAGGATAGCAGCCGTGGGCTGAATAGAGTCGGTGATCACCAGTGACTTTAGCCGCGAGTTTTGGACGCGGCTCACCGCGCCGCCAGAGAGCACACCGTGGGTGATGTATGCCATCACCTCCACCGCGCCGTGCTGAAGGAGCGCGTTGGCGGCATTCACCAATGTGCCGCCTGAATCGACGATGTCGTCGATTAGGATGCAGCGCTTGCCCTTCACGTCGCCAATGACGTGCATGACTTCTGATTCACCCGGCCGATCGCGCCGCTTGTCGCAGATGGCAATCGGGGCTTCGATGCGTTTGGCAAGCGCGCGTGCGCGCACCACGCCGCCAACGTCTGGCGAGACAACCATCAGGTTGTCGCCTTTTTGGTGTTCTTGAATGTCGCGGACCATGACGGGGGCGGCAAACAGGTTGTCCGTCGGAATTTCGAAGAGGCCCTGGATCTGACCGGCGTGCAAATCGAGTGTGAGTACGCGGTCGGCGCCGGCACGTTCGATCAAGTTTGCGACGAGCTTGGCCGAAATGGGTGTGCGCGGACCGGGTTTGCGATCCTGACGCGCGTAGCCGTAGTAGGGGATCACAGCCGTAATGCGACCCGCCGAGGCGCGCTTGAGCGCGTCGATCAGGATCAGCAGCTCCATCAAGTTGTCGTTTGCCGGGAACGATGTCGACTGGAGTACGAAGACGTCCTGGCCGCGGACGTTCTCCTGGATCTCGACGAAGATCTCCATATCAGCAAAGCGCTTGACCTGCCCTTTGGTGGGCGGCAGCTTGAGGTAAGCGCAAATAGCGTCGGCGAGGGGGCGGTTACTGTTGCCGGCCACGAGTTTCATGGCAGGCCGACCACGGCCGTCACCGTCACGGGCATCAAAAGGCATTCTCGCCTCCACGACGGTTCGCACCGGGCTTCTAGCAAGCAGGCCCCCGGCTGTAAATGGCGGGGGCCCGGGTTTCATTTTGATTGATGAAGACGCATGCCTAAGCGGGGCATACGCTCAATTGGCGCTAGCTGTTTTGGTCCACGGCAGCAGTTTCAGGATGCCTTGAGCAGCTGCTGCTGCAGCGGCGTCGGCAGTCTTGCCCCAGGAGCCGTCGAGCGAGCCTTGCGGCACCTTGTTCTTCTGCGACACGGTACCGAGTTTCTTGCCGCTTGGATCCCTAACATCCCAATCGATCGTGATGGGTTGCTTGCCATTCTTGCCTGGTCCCACCTTGACGCGACCCTGAACCGTGTAGGTCTGTGCGGAGGACACCGAGGCGAGCTTTACGCCGCTACGTTGCAGCTCGCGTTGTAGTGCGGATCTCAGTGACTTACTGCCATCGCCGGGGGCACCCGTCACGCTGGGAACGATCGCGCTAAGCGTTCCTGTCCGGTTGATGCTGCCGGTTACAGGGCCGGTTGCGGAAGCTGAAGAGGGCGCTTTCGGGCTTGGCTTTGCCGCCGCGGTTTTCACCAGCGGAGCACCGCCTTGGTTGTTTGCGACGGCTGGCGCGGCTGCTTGCGTGGGCAGCCACGCGGCCACGGAACCGACCGTTTTCGTCGTAATTGCTTCCAAAAGCTTCGGCGTCACCGCAGCCCAGGAATCGGCGCTTTTTCCGGACGGTGTGACTTCCTCGCCAGTGAACCGGTGCACGCCCTTGCCGGTCGCATCCGTCACGTCCCAGATGTAGGAGACCCGTGTCTTTGCGCCCTTCTTCTCTTTGGCGGAGACGACGTAGCCTCTGAGCGTGTACAGGGCCTTAGTCTCTGGGGTTTTGGCAACGCGGATGTTCCGCTTCTCGAGCGCGGCGGTGAGCTGCGTCTGCAACGTAGCCGAAACGCTCTGCGGCGGTCCGATCACCGGCGCGATAGTAATTTTTGCAGGCTGGTTGCTTGCCGGTGGCGGGTTGGCCACGGAAGCTGTTGGCGTATCGCTCGATGAACCAAAGAGCGATGCACCCGTTTCGCAACCGGCGAGACCGAAAGCCATCAATCCCGCACTTAGGACAAGTGCGATCGGCTTTCTTTTGCGCCAAGCCGGAGCAGTATCAAAGGTCGTCACGGCGACGTTCCCCCGTTGAATACCCGCTGTCCTCCGGTGGCCGGCGTACTTACTTTGCGGCCTCGACTCCTCAACTACCGGTACCCTCTTAGATTCCTCTAACCAGTGAAATCCGCCGCGTCTATATCCAATCCGATCAATCGCGACGTTGGCTCCACTTCGACGCGACTTTAACCGGACAAGATTGTGGATTGTGCAATTAGGCCACGACAATGGCGGAGATTTGACGGCCGTAATCGGCCTCTCCGCGGTGTTTTGAACGCCTAAAACTGTAAAAAAGCGAATCGTTGGCATAGGTGCACAGGCTTTGGCGCTCGATTCCGGCCAATCCGGCGGCCTCAAGGCGGCTCTCAACGTAGCCGGGAAGATCGAAATGAGGCCGCGCATTAGGCTCGCTCTGGTCAAAAAAGCGGGCATTGTCCAGGTTGCCTTCAATAAGCGCAGCTTTGAACTCTGGCCCGACTTCATAGGCCGCTTGGTTAATGGAAGGGCCGATCGCCGCGAAAATGCGCTCCCGGCGTCCCCCTAGCCGTTCCATCTCAGTAATGGCGGCTTCGAGAATACCGGCGGTGGCGCCGCGCCAGCCAGCATGGGCCGCCCCGACCACTCGGGCTTCCGGGTCAGCGAAGAGGACCGGGGCGCAGTCGGCCGTCAGGGACCCGATTGCCAGGCCGGGGGTGCGGGTCACCAAAGCGTCGGCCTTGGGCCGGCCGTTGGCATGGACCTGTCCCTCTACTGCGAGCGCGGTCGCACTATGAATTTGGTAAAGCGTGATGACCTGAGGCTCGGCGGCCCCCAGATGTCTTGCCACGCGCGCGCGGTTTTCGTCGATATGCGCCGGTTTGTCTGACGAGCCCGGCCCGCAGTTGAGGCTCGCATACAGCGAATCTGAGACGCCACCGTTGCGCGTAAAAAAGCCGTGGCTGATGCCCGGCAGGCTCGCAAGGCATTGGGCTTGAATGGGCTCCAGCATGCGATCAGCACTTAGGGGTGTGTTGGGCCGATGTCCACCGGCGTAAGGCCCGGCAGAGGCGGCAGTCCCGGGCTTCGAGCCCCAATCGCCTTGAACCGCGTGCCCATGCCGTTGGGGGCCATCAGTCGCGCAATCGCACCCTCGATCGAGGCGGCGAGTTGCGGATTGGCGTCCATGAGATGCGATGCGCGCTCAGTGATGCCAAGCGAGCCGAGGAACTCAGCTTGGGTAACAGGGCCGTCGATGCAGAGGCCGCCTGCCCTCAAGGCGTTTGCGAGTGTAGTGAAGTCGACCTGGGCGGTGAGGTCGGCTTCGCCGGGGGCAAATAGCGGATCTTCGTAGTGGTGGGCCCGGACACCTTGCAGCGTATCGCCAAACCCGGGCGCAGAGTGTCCGTAATCGATTAGCAGGGCCGCAGAAGATGGTCCACGGCCGGCGAGCCTTAGGGAAAATCTTGCAAGCGCGCGGCTGCGTGATTCGAAAATGTCTCCTTCGCGCGGCGTTGCATTGATCTCTGGCGCCGGCTGCAACTCTAGGTCGGGGTCACCATCGACGAAGGCAAGCTGCTGCGCGTCGTCGAGGCCAACGCACCGCATGCGCCAGCGACCGCCGCGAAAGACCCATTGGTCGGTGGGGATCGTGTCGAGGAACTCGTTGGCGACGACGATTGCGGGTGCGTTGTCGTGGCTTTCCTCCATGTCGGTGTGCCAGTGAAGGGGCACGGTCTCGCCGTTGAGTGTTGTGCGCTGTTCTTCCACCAACGTCGCGTTGCTTTCGACAAAATGCACTGTGATTGCGTCGCGAAAGCCGGGCACCGCCCGTGCAGCGCGGAGCGCGTCACGCATCAATGTACCCCGTCCGGGCCCCAGCTCGATGAGGTTCAATGTCGAAGGCGCACCCATCTGCTGCCACACGACGGCGCACCACAAGCCGATCAGCTCGCCGAAAACTTGGCTGATCTCGGGCGCCGTGATGAAGTCGCCCGCGCGACCAATCGCTTGCTGTGTGCGGTAGTACCCGTGCGCAGGATCGTGCAGACACACGCGCATATACTCAGCGACGGTTAGGGGTCCTTCGCTACGGATGCGTTGTGAGATTTGCGCAGCGAGCAGCGTCGGCCGGCGCTGGGTATCCCCCGGCTTCATTTCAGCGACTGCGTGCGTGCGAAGTAGATAACAAACAGGCCCAGCAAGAGCATGGGGATGGAGTAGGCGATGCCAACCGTCAGCGGCTCGATGTTCAAAGAATGCGCAAAGTGCGGCTCGCGGAAGAGCTCCGCGGTTGATCGCGCCAGCGCGTAGCCGACGAGGAATGTACCTGATACAAGGCCGGGCCGCTTAAGCGCGCCGTAATAGTGCGTGAGAATTCGTAGCACGGTGAATAGCAAGAGCCCTCCAGCATCGCCTCATAGAGCTGGCTTGGATGGCGCGCCGTAGGTTCAACATCGGGATAGTGGAGACGGGCCTCAGGGAACACCATGCCCCAGGGTGCATCAGTCGGACGGCCGAACAGCTCGCCGTTGATGAAGTTGGCGATGCGGCCGAAAAAAATCCCGATGGGAACAGTGGCGGTGCAAAGGTCGGAAGTGCTCCACGGGTTGATGCCGTTGCGGCGTGAGAAGATCCAAATGGCAACGCCGCTACCGAAAAGGCCGCCGTGGAACGCCATGCCGCCCTTCCACACCGCGAAAATATCGAGCGGGTTCTCAAGATAATAGCTCGGCTCATAGAAGAGCACGAAGCCCAGCCGGCCACCGATCAGAACGCCCGCAACCATATAGATGAGCAGGTCGTCGACCTTCTGCGGCAAGAACGGCGGGCGGTCGGCAGCCCACAGCTTGGTCTGACTGAGAAGGCGGCGAATATAGAGCCAACCCAGTAGCAGGCCCGAGAGGTAAGCAAGTCCGTACCACTTGATGGCGATAGGACCGATCTGAACTGCAACTGGATCTATGTCGGGGAAGGGGATGGCCCAAATGGTCATCATAGGTATCATCGCGGTGCTTTCCGGCCGATCCTAGCGGCCTCAACAACGGTTTGCGATCTGTCGAGGCACGATTTCGACACCGCCTTGTTTCTGTCAAGGGCGGGCAAAGCGCCTTGCATGGTAAATCGCCGCCCTCCATAGTCTTGCCAAATGATCCCCTCGCGGACGCTAGCGTGCCCAAGAGGCCCGCGCTTGCTGCCCGCCGCTAAGAAGAGTGCCGTTCCATGACGCAGACCAACAATCGTTTCTTCGATGAGATTGCAAAGCTGATGACAGATGCGGCCGGCGCGGCCGATGGTCTCAAGCGCGAGGTTGACACCTTGATGAGGGCGCAAGGCGAGCGCTTTCTGCGCGATATGGATGTGGTCCAGCGCGAGGAGTTCGAGGCTGTGAAGGCGATGGCCGAGAAGGCGCGGGCCGAGAACGAAAGGCTGGAAGCACGCATTGTGGCGCTTGAAACGCACATTGCGGAGAGCAAGGCTACCGCGTGATTGTTACGTGACGCCATTTTATCCCCCTGAATATCGGTGTTTCACACTATCAGGGGTGAAGTTTTGTAGTGATTTTCCCCAAGTGCCGTGTACCGGCCACTTTGGCCGTGGACAATGCCGTCTCGAACTTGCGACTCGCAGCGCGCTCTGATTTCGTCGCGCCCGTTGGCCGATTAGCATTACGGCACAGTTAACGTGTTGCTTGCTGCGGAATGTGCGCGTGACGCCGAGGAAACTTGATATGGCATCGGGTGAAACTGGTTATGAGCGTGTGAGTAACCCCATCGACCTTGTCGAGCAGCTTGCGGCTTCTCATGATTGGACGTGCGATCGGGCGAGCAACGATGAGCTAACGCTTATCGTGGCCGGTGCTTGGGCTGACTACCATGTGTCGCTCAACTGGCGCGACGATCTCCAAGCGCTGCACCTAGCGTGCGCCTTCGATTTCAAGGTTCCCAGCAATCGCCTCAACGAAATGTACCGCCTCGTTGCGCAGATTAACGAGCAGCTCTGGCTCGGGCATTTCGATCTGTGGACCCAGGAAGGCCTGATCATGTTCCGCCATGCGCTGCTTCTCAACGGCACGGTGGGCACGCCCGCCCAGTGCGAGGCGATGCTAAGAGCTGCCCTTGAGGCGTGCGAGCGCTACTACCAGGCCTTTCAGTTTGTGGTCTGGGCGGGTAAGGAAAGCCGGGAGGCGCTCGTGTCCACCATGTTCGACACAGAGGGCCACGCTTAGGTCTCCAACGTCAGGTTCCGCTCATGAGCTTCACTCTGCAGGGCCCGCTGCTGTTGGCCGGTGTGGGGAAGATGGGCGGTGCTGTTCTGTCAGGTCTCCTCGCCCGTGGCCTCAAGCCCGAACGCATTCTCGTGCAAGATCCGGCGCCGAGCGCTGAAATGGCCGCGTTGCTTGCCAAGCACGGCATCCGCTGTGCGCCGGCGATCGACGCATTAGGCGAGCCGCCATCCATCATTCTCTTGGCGGTCAAACCGCAGATGATGGATGAGGCGTTGGCGCCGCTCGCCAAACATGCCGGTCCCGACACCCTTGTGCTATCGATCGCGGCGGGCCGCAGCTTGCAGAGCATTGAAGCGCAACTGCCAGAACGAACGTCGGTCATTCGCGCCATGCCGAATATGCCGGCAGCGATCGGTCGCGGGATCACTGTTGCGGCACCCAACCTGCATGTGTCGCCGGCGCAAAGGAAGCTCGCCGATGAGCTTCTGTCTTCCTTAGGCAAAGTCTTATGGGTCGAGGACGAGTCGCTCCTCGATCCTGTGACGGCCGTGTCGGGGTCGGGACCAGCCTATGTGTTCTTGCTGGTGGAGTGCTTGGCGGAGGCGGGTCAGGCTGCTGGCCTGGATGCCGAGCTTGCCGAGGAATTGGCGCGCGCTACCGTCACTGGTTCGGCCGCTTTGCTCGACCAAACAGATCTACATGCGTCAAAGCTGAGAGAGCATGTCACATCGCCGGGCGGCACGACAGCTGCCGCACTTGCCATTCTCAATGGACCTGAAGGTCTGCGCCCGCTTCTGAAGGCGGCCGTGGCCGAAGCAACCAAACGCGGCCGCGAATTGGCGAAGTGAGCGTATGCTCAGCGCCAGTCGCGGCCGCGTTGTTGCAAACCTCAGCGAGCGCTTGGCGCTCCGGCGGGCTGAGGTTTTGATGCGGTATGGCCTGAAAACACCGAACCAAGGAGGTAAGTTCTAGGCCGTTGCGTGTTGGGCCCTACCGCATCCAAACATGAATACATGGAGTGAGCCAAAGGATTGCTTGCCTATCTGCTGGTACGAGCCAACATGCCGACAGTTATGATATACTGTTACAAAATATGCAAGAGCTAATCAGTCGGGCTCACGCGATCGTGCGAACCGTTGAGTGGCTGTTGGGTCCCATCATCAATTCGCTAGGCTGCGGCAAGTTCAAAGGATTCAGCGCGGGCAGCCAGCCGAGCGGTGAGATCCATCCCTTCGCTCTCGATCTCTTAAAGCGTCTCAACTACGACACGAGCAACCTCAGCTCCAAATCGTGGGAAGAGTTTGCATCTGCTGATGTGCAGCCTCTCAACTTTGTCTTCACCGTTTGCGAAGACGCAGCCAAAGAGACGTGCCCGATCTGGCCCGGTCAGCCAATGACGGTGCACTGGAGCCTGCCCGATCGCCCGTGCGTTTACAAATACGTTCTCAGGAATTCGGCCGCTGGACG
>PVMK01189091.1_pt1 | contig 24834 bp, 20 predicted proteins | sample 1853481 | NCBI WGS metagenome assembly PVMK01 (sample SAMN08533507, study PRJNA380276) | Marine sediment metagenome, whole genome shotgun sequencing project.
CCCGACCTTCTGGTTCGTAGCCAGACACTCTATCCAACTGAGCTACGGGCGCGTCTTTTGAAATCAATACCTTATTGTATTTTAGGGCAAGGCTGCTGCCTATTATTACAAAGGCCTGGTGAAGCTATCTCCTGTGTACGCCTTGCCTCAGCGGTTCGCGATAATAGGTTGCCTGACCTGCGGTGGCAACCGCTGGGCGCGGTGAATTTCTGCGTGGAGTTCATCCGGCCACTCTATTAATAGGGCCTTCCCAGTCTGTTGTGTCTCGATAAGCGCGCCATCGCGGTTTATCGTGTTCCAGTTCGTGCCAAATCATCGATCGACGCCTGCACAGCTGCTGGTTCGCAGCTAATTCAGACTGAAGTGGCTGCTTTCGCGCGGAGTCGATTTGATACGCAGTTCACAGATTGAGCCGTTGATTTCCTCAACACTTGCCCCTGGCTACGAAATTGCCGCGACCGCGCGCAATGGTGGCGGTTGCATATGGATCATTTATCACAGAAAGGGACTCACACAATGTCGATACTCATTCGCGCATTGCTGCTGCTCAGCGTGGGCGCAATGGCCCCGAGCAGTGCGCAGGACATATCGGCGGACGATATGCGAAGCCTGGATGGGCAAGTCCAGGAGATAAAGTCTGACGTATTGAGCATCGCGTCGGAACTCGGCAATCTCGAAGAACGACTGCTGTACCCATCAAACACACAGATTGCTGTTTTCGTATCGATCCCGGCAGACGAGACATTTCGACTCGACGCAGTACAAATTGAGATCAACGGCGAACTGGCGACTCATCACATCTACAGTTTCAAGGAACTCGAGGCGCTGCAGAAAGGCGGCGTGCAACGCATCTACACCGGCAACGTGGCCACCGGTGACCACGAGCTCGGTGTCACGATGATCGGCAAGCTGAAAAACGGCAAAGATTTTAATGAGTCGGACAGTTTCTCATTTGCCAAGGGTGTGGAACCCAAGGCGCTGGGAATCGCCCTGGCGAGTCCTGGGTCAGGCGCCAGCGGAATACGGGTCGGGGATTGGTAGACCATGGGTCGAGCACCGTTCTCGGTGATCGGGCTCCTGCTGTTCGCCTGTCTGGCAACGAGCCCAAGTCGAAGTGATGAGCTGAAGGATCTGTACTTCGGCGAGGCGCTCTATTATGCCCACCAGGGATACTTCTTCGAGGCGCTGGAGCGACTCGATAGCGAAGTCAGGCAGCATGACGCACTTGACGAGCCAGAGCTCGACACACTTTATTACCACATAAACGACGCCGAATTTTCGCTTGGTGATTTCGAGCTGCGGTACCGGATGCATCATCGTGCCGGCCGTGCGATTACGGCGGTACTCGAGGGTGACGTCGACGAAATCATACGTAATGATGCGGCCTACCGACTTGCCCGGATCCATTTTCAAAAGAATCAGATGGCAGATGCGATGCGCGCGCTCGAGCGCATCGATGGTGAGATTCCCGAATCGATTCGCGACGACATTGAATTCCTGCGAGCAAATATTTTTCTGGCCCAGGGTCGGCCGGCGGAATCGATTACGGTGCTCAAGCGACTGCAGAACTCTGATAGTTTCGGCGGCTTTGCCGCCTACAATCTCGGCATCGCATATCTGCAGGACGGGCAAAGCCAGGCAGCGCTGAATCAACTGGACCGGGCTGGCCAGATCGTCACCGACGACCCTGCCGAACTGGCTATCCGCGACAAGTCCAATCTGGTGCTCGGCACGATGTTGCTCGAAGCCGGCGAGTACGACAAGGCTACACCGTTCCTGAACCGCGTACGCCTTGATGGTCCGTTTTCCAATCAAGCCCTGCTCAGCGCCGGCTGGGCAAATATGTCCAGCGACAATTTCGAACGAGCCGTGGTGCCCTGGCGTATTCTCGCCGCTCGTGAGGTGACGGATGGCGCTGCGCAGGAAGCCATGATTGCGTTGCCTTATGCGTACGGGAAACTGAATGTGCATGGTCGTGCGGCCATCTTCTATGGCCACGCACTGGACTCATTCGGTGTCGAAGTCGACAAACTCGACGCATCGATCGAAAGCATCAGGGAAGGCAAATTTCTGGCAGCACTGATCCGCGAGGAGATTCGCCAGGACAAGGACTGGGTCATCCGGCTGCGTTCATTGCCCGAGACACCGGAGACTTATTACCTGATGCAATTGCTGGCCACGCATGATTTCCAGACCGGCCTGCAAAACTATCTGGACCTTGCCGATATGCGCAGAAAACTCCTCGTCTGGCAGGCCAGTTTCGATTCCTTCGATGACATGGTCGATATCCGCCATGATCATTACGAGCCTTTGTTGCCCGAAATCGACGGGCAATTCCGTAAACTCGATTCCAGAATGCGGCTGCGTATCGAGCAGCACAAAATGCTTGTCAATCGTCGTGACGACCTGCTTACGATGCCGCGGCCTGAATTTCTCGCGACACGCGAAGAGCAGACAGTCCTCGCGCGGCTCGAACATATCGAGAATCAGCTAAAGGGAGCAGAAACGCCTATCGAAGCGTCGCTGCAGCGGCGCATCCGCCGCCTCAAAGGCACACTGACATGGACGCTCGAAACCGAGTATCACGAACGGCTGACGACGTTCGACGAGAATCTGCGCGGTCTCGATCAGGCAATGGCTGTCCTGCAGGAGCAATACAATCAGTATGTCAGGTCACGTCAGGCTGCTACACACAGTTACGTTGGCTATCAAACGCCGATCAGCCGACTGCGGGCGCGTGTAAGTAACTCGGTCGAGAAGGTCGACCTGCTTATGGCTCGGCAGGGGCACCTGCTCGAAGGCGTGGCGATCAGGGAACTGGTCGCGCGCCGCGGTCGTCTCGAAAACTACCGCGACAAGGCACGCTTTGCACTGGCCGACAGTTACGACCGTGCAACACAGGCGCAGGCCAGGAGGGACGAGCCGTGATGATGCGGCATGCGTTCATTCTCTCGCTGGCTAGCATTGGCGTCGTCTCCTGTGCGACGACCAGCGATCAGGGTACGCTCGCCGAACTGGAGCAGATCCAGGCAGACACCGACGAGGTGTTTCTCGATGACAGCCTGGAGCGGGCAGCGCAGAGTTACCGTAGCTACCTCGAAGAGACGGCAGAGGGCGCGCGGACGCCCGAGGCGATGCGGCGACTCGCGGACCTGCAGATCGAGCAGGAATACGGTGTCATCGGCGGCGGTCAACTTATCGAATTGCCGACACCGAATGCTGCCGCGTCGCCGCCAGAGAAGATTGCTGCCGCAAGCCGAATGACGGGTTCGGTCGAGCCTGCAGAATCTGATCAGGAATTCGAGCAGCGTGGGTCACGACGGCAGGAGCTTTTATCGCGCGCAACGGAATTTGACGTGCCACTGCCCGGTGCCGATATCGGAGCGGTGCCGGCGGGCCCGCGTGAGGCAATTGAGACATACCGCAAGATACTCGAAACCTATCCGAACTATGAGCGCAACGATCAGGTGCTCTACCAGATGTCGCGGGCATATGACGAAATCGGCCGGCCCGACGACGCGATGGTGGTGATGGACCGGCTGGTTGCCGAATATCCGTATTCCAAATTCGTGGACGAAGTGCACTTCCGTCGCGGCGAGTATTTATTCGTCAGGAAAAGATATCTCGAGGCGGAAGATGCCTACGGTTCGATCGTTACCATGGGTTCCGCCTCGTCCTATTACGAACTGGGTCTGTACAAGCAGGGATGGGCTTTGTACAAGCAGGAGTTTTACGAGGAAGCGCTGCACAACTACATCACTATGCTCGACCATCGATTGTTGATCGGCTACGACTTCGACGAGGCCTATGACGAAAATGACGAACACCGGGTAGCGGATACGTTTCGGGTCATCAGCCTCAGCTTCTCCAATCTGGGAGGCCCCGAGGTCGTGGACGAGTACTTCCTGGAACGCGGCCATCGCAGATATGCCGACAAGATCTACGCCAATCTGGGCGAATTCTATTTCGGCAAACTGCGCTACGATGACGCCGCGTCGGTATACAAGTCGTTCATCCGGCAGAATCCGTATCATAAGGTGTCGCCGCATTTCAGCATGCGCATCGTTGAAATATACGGCGAGGCCGGATTCCCGCAACTGGTGGTGAAGTCGAAGAAAGAGTTTGCGACAATTTATGCACTGGATGCTGAGTACTGGCACCACTTCGATGTCGCGGCATCGCCGGAAGTCGTTGGCTTTCTTAAGACGAATCTGACGGACCTGGCCAATCACTACCACGCGCTTTATCAGGACGACAACCTGGTCGACGAGCAGCCTGCCAGCTTTACGGAAGCGCAGCGCTGGTACCGCCAATTTCTGTACTCTTTCCCGACGGACGCAGAATCGCCACAGATCAACTATCAGCTCGCCGACCTGCTGCTGGAAAACGAGGACTATGGCGAGGCGGCCAGAGAATACGAGCGTACGGCCTACGACTACGCACAAAATGAGCAGGCGTCGGCGGCCGGATATGCGGCGATCTACGCGTATCGCGAGGATCTGAAAGTCGCTAGCGGCGCGCGCGCGCTGGAAGTCAAAAGCGCGACCATAACGAGTTCGCTGAGGTTCGCCGAAACTTTTCAGGATCACGAGCAGGCGCCCGTTGTTCTCGGAGCAGCTGCGGACGATCTTTACGAGATGAAGAACTTTCATGTGGCGATAGAGTCGGCGCAGACTCTGATCGATCGATATCCGGCCGCGGATTCATCGTTGCGGCGTTCGGCGTGGGCCGTCATCGCACACTCATCGATCGACCTGGCCGCCTATCAGAACGCCGAATATGCTTACCAGAGCGTGCTCGAGCTGACGCCGGCCGACGATGAATCAAGACCCGCCGTTGTTGATGGCCTGGCGGCTGCAATCTACAAGCAGGGCGAACAGGCCAGTCTCCTGGAGGATTACCGGGCCGCCGCGAATCATTTCCTGAGGATCAAGGAGCTCGCTCCAACTTCCGACATACGTACGGTGGCGGAATATGATGCGGCAGCCGCGCTTATGAAGTTGCAGGACTGGTCCCTGGCGTCCGGTGTGCTGGAGGAATTTCGAACAATCCATCCGGAGCACGAATTGCAGGTCGAGGCCACCAAGCAACTTGCATTCATTTACCGCGAAGACGGGCAGGTCGAGCGCTCTGCCGCGGAACACGAAAGAATCGCAGCGAGTCGACAGATCCGGAGCTGGGCCGTGAAGCGTTGCTGACCGCCGCGGAACTTTATGACGAGGTCAATGTAATCGAAGACGCGATTCGCGTTTACGAACAATACGTTACCGAATACCCGCGGCCACTCGACATCGCTATTGAAAGCCGATCCCGACTTGCCGAAATATTCAAGGCCGAGCTCGACTACGAGCGCTATTACGCTGCTTTGAATGAGATCGTTGCGGTTGACCGCGACGCCGCAGAGGAGCGCACGGACCGCAGCAGGTACCTGGCGGCCGGAGCGGCGCTGGTACTGGCCGAACAGGGCTATCAGCAGTTCGCAAAACTGCGGCTGGTGCAGCCGTTCGAGGAGAGCCTGGCCAGAAAACAAGAGCACATGGATAAGGCGATGCAGGCCTTCGAAAACCTCGTCGAGTATGAAGTCGCGGAGGTGACGGCGGCAGCAACTTTTTATATCGCTGAGATCTACCTGCAATTCAGCACTGCACTCATCGAATCCGAACGACCGCCCGGCCTGAGCGACGCGGAAAAGGTCGATTACGAGCTGGTCATCGACGAGGAAGCATTTCCGTTCGAGGAACAGGGCATCGCCGTACACGAGGAGAACTTCGAGTTGCTCAGGGCCGGTATTTACAACGCGTGGGTGCAGAAGAGTCTCGATGAGCTGGCGGGACTAATGCCCGGCCGATACGCAAAGAACGAAATCAGTGGTGGCTTCGTCGGATCAATCGACACTTACGCGTACCGCATGCCGATTGCGCCGGAGATGGGTGTCGACGAACAGGATGACGTCGGCGCTCTGAAATCCCGTGCAACAGCGGACTCGCGGGAAGCGTCCGAGCAGATCTTGCGTGCCGGGAACAGCGATCTGAGGTAGCGATTGAGCGGCGCAATCATGGACAGTTTAAATCTAATTCTGAAAATCACGTTCGCCCGCGGTGTTGCGCTTCTTGTCGTGCCGGTTCTGGTGATTTCAGGCTGCGCAACGACAGAGTCAACGCACCGCCGGGCGCGCATCGAGATCCAGGAAGAAGTCGGATTTACGATTACCGAAGAAGTACGGATCAGCGGCAACGTGCGCACAGACTACGCGGCAGCGTTGGGCTATCTCGAGCAGGACCGTCATGAGGAAGGCGTTGCACTGCTTGAGACCGTTGCCGAAGAGGCGCCACAGTTAAGCACGCCTCGCATCGATCTCGGCATTGCCTATCATCGTGCCGGTAATCTCGAAGCCGCGGAACGTAATCTGTTGCTGGCGCTCGAGTCGAACCCTGATCATCCCATTGCACACAACGAACTGGCATTGTTTACCGCAAATCAGGGCGTATCGCTGAAGCTCGAAAAAGTTACGAAGCTGCTTTGGCCATTTACTCCGGTTATCACTACGCCAGGCGAAACCTTGCCATTCTCTGCGATCTGTATCTCGGGGACCTGGTCTGCGCGCTCGAAAACTATGAAGCGTATATGGCGACGGTGCCGAGCGACGAAGAGGCTGCGATGTGGATAGCGGACATCCGCGCTCGCATTGGTCAATAGGAGAAATCATGTTTAGGTTAGTTTTGATTGGCGCAGCACTGCTACTCGCGAGTCCCACCGTACTGGGTGAAGAGGCAGAAGACGAAGCCGCTGAGCGTGCGCAAACAACTGAAGACAACGGAGACGGCATCGCGCGGCCGAAGACCATGTCCGGAATTTCGATTCTGGGCAACGAGGAAGCGCCAAAATCACTCGTCATCATCCCATGGAAATCGTCCGAACTCGGGGAGAATATCAGCCTCTCCGATACGCTCGATGATCGAGCGCGGCCCGTCGACAGAGAAGTGTTCCTGCGAGAGCTGAGTTTCTACGAAATTCGGTCCGCTGAGTAATCTCGAACGAGTCGCGGCGACAGTGATTTACCTGCAATTTCAGCGCTGGAAAAAATTCCTGTGTGTGAGGCAGGTTAAAACACTGCGAAGTATCAGCAAACTTAGAGTCTGAACGTGCGCTACGTCACATTCAAGACAGTCATGTGCAACTATTCTTGGTTCGGTTCTGGAATCACTCAGGACATTCTGTAAAACGAGGATTTGGTAATGGACTTCTTCTATTCGCTTATAGGTTTCTTCGCATCGGGTGGTGCGTTCATGTATCCGATACTGCTGGTATTTGCCGTCGGGGCCGCGATCGCTGTCGAACGCTTCATCACGCTTTCAGTAGTGACGAATAAAAACCAGGTCGTGTGGAAAAAAGTACAGCCGTTGATCGCCAGCGGTGAGTTCGACCAGGCACGTGAAATGACCAGTAATGATGAATCCACTATTTCTCAGGTTCTGAACATGGGATTGTCGCTGCAGGGCGCAGTCCGACGTCGCGAAGACATAGAGATCGCGATGGAGGAAAGCATGATGGAGATCGTACCTCGTCTGGAGAAGCGCACACCTTACGTCGCCCTTGCTTCGAGTATTGCCACGCTACTTGGCCTGCTAGGTACGATCATGGGTTTGATCCAGGCATTTACCGCAGTTGCAAACGCCAATCCTGCGGAAAAGGCTGATTTGCTCTCCGCCAGTATATCGGTTGCGATGAACACGACAGCGTTTGGGCTCATGGTTGCAATACCACTGCTCATCACGCACGCGGTACTGACCAGCAAGACGGGCGACATCGTGGACAGCCTCGAGATGGCGACGGTCAAGGCCCTGAACGTGTTCTCGAAAAGGGCCAAGCTCGCGATTGAGGCTTAACCGACATGGCCCGGCGACACCACTACAGGCGTCGAAACAAAGACGCGCACGAAATTGACGTCACCACCTTTATGAATCTGATGGTGGTGCTTGTGCCGTTTCTCCTGATTACGATGGTGTTCTCGAGGCTGACGATCGTCGAACTCAACCTGCCCAGTTCGGCAGGTGGAGCGTCGAGCACAGATAACAGCTTTCGTGTAGAGGTGGTCGTCAGGGAGACAGGTATCGAAATCACCAACGGCACCGCGATCATTGCGTCGATCCCTAAGAAAGACGACGAATTCGATCTGGAGACGCTGTCCGATTTTATGGTTTCGCTGAAGCAGCAGTATCCCGATCATGATGCCGCGTCCGTGCTGATGGAGGCTCATATTCCCTATGACTACCTGATCCGGGTCATGGATATCGTGAGGGCTGTCGAGATCCCTGTGGAAGGCGAGGACGTGGTTGAATTGTTCGCGCTGTTCACGGAGATCTCCGTGGGAGATGCGCCGTGAGGAATACACGCAGAATCAAGCGCATGTCGCGAAATCGCGTGAAGATCACGAAGATGAATCTTACGTCGCTGATGGACGTATTCACGATTCTCGTGTTTTTCCTGCTGGTTAATTCCGGATCCGTCGAAGTGATGGAAGCACCCAAGAATGTAACACTGCCCGAATCGCGGGTCGAAACCAAGCCACGCGAAACGGTCGTGATTTTTGTCAGCGCGGAAGAGGTGCTCGTGCAGGGTCAGCTGGTGGCGCTGGTCGCCGACATTCTCGACGGAAAATCTACAGCAACTGATCCGATAACATCGCGTCTTGCGGAATTGAAAGAGAACATTATCGGACCTAACACGCTGGCTGCAGCGGGCACCCAGGAAGTCACGATCCTGGCCGACAAATCCGTGCCGTTCGCCGTCATAAAGAGAATCATGTCGATCTGCACAAGTGGCGGATACGAAAATGTATCCCTGGCTGTCATCCAGAAAGGATCGCAGGTAGCGGCGATCTGACATCGCATGGACGAAGGTGACACAGTGAGCTCGGAATTTTCTGCAGAAGAACAGTCACTGCGGGACAAGCTTGATAGGTCGGAGCACGTACTGGACGATCTCAAAGGGGACCTGCACGCGATAGACGCCGAAATCGATGCACTGGCGCAGCGCAACCAGCAATACGAAGTCCTTTCTCAGGTCTGCCGCTCACTTGAGGAACTTGAAAATCTTGGCGTCTCACATCTGTTTTGGGATGAGGGCAGTGGCCCTGACAATCGGACTGAATATTTACGCGGCGCCCGTCGCAAGATCGACGATTTCGGCGCAGAGATTGCCCGCGTCGAAGATCGTCGCCAGTCGGTCATTGACAAGATCGGTGATCAGAACGACGTTCTGGACTACCTGCATTACGATTTGCACGATGCGATAGCACAGGAGGAAAGCCGCAGGAACGAGTGGCTCGTCGAACGCGAAGCCGACCGATTGCCGAATCGGGCTCAGGTCATGCCATGGGCCAGAGGGTGCGAGGAAGATGATCGTTTTCGTCGATCGCTGGCCGTATCGCTGCTGGTGTCGATCGCGGTGGGCTTGCTGGTCAGTATGGTCGAATTGCCGATACTGGAAAGATCCAAAATGATTGAAGTACCGGAACGGATTGCCAAACTCGTGCGTGAGGAGATCAAGCTGCCACCTCCGGTCGAACCGGTCGAAGAGCCTGTTATTCCTGAGGAAGAATTGCCCGAACCCGAGCTCGCCGAAGAACAGCCGCCCGAGGAGTTGCCCGAGGTGACGGAGGAGCCCCTGGTCGCCGAGGTCGCACAGCCGGAGACTCGGGAGCAGGTCAAGTCAAAAGGCATTCTCGCGTTTCGTGACAGCTTCGCCAGCCGCGCGAATATCAGACCGACCGCACAGCTTGGATCGCACGCCAGAGTCACTAACGCAGGTGAAAATGCGGTCGGCCGGCCGCAGCGGTCGATGGTTACGACATCGGCTCCGGGTTCGAGCGGCGGTATCAATCTCGCCGACATCAGTCGCGATGTTGGCGGTGGCGGGCGGGGGATCGAAGGCGGCCAGGTGATGCAGGTTGCGAGTTCGATTGGAGGCGCCGGGGGGGGCGACAGGCCACTCAGCGGCGGTACGTCAGCCGGACGCACCGACGAAGAAATACAAATTGTATTTGATCGCTACAAAGCAGCACTGTACCGGCTATACAACCGTGAATTACGCAAGGATCCGACTTTGCGTGGGCAACTGGTGTTGCGACTGACCATCGAGCCGGATGGTTCAGTGTCGCTATGCCAGCTGCAGTCTTCCAATATGAATGCACCCGTTCTGTCACAACAGGTCGTTGATCGCATCCGCGCTTTCGACTTTGGCGCCAAGGAAGGCATCGTTGCGATGACCATCATCTATCCGATCGACTTTTTGCCCGCGGCCTGATCAGGCCATCTCATTAACATAAGAGTGGAATTGCTTGTGGGAGCGTGTGCGAGCGGATCGGCATCCGATTTGACACTCCCCAACATTATGCAAAACGCGTCTGGAGGCCACTGGTTTAGGGGCTTTCAGGTTCGGTCTAAGCCGTGATCGGGGCATTTGAATTCAATTTCAGGCAGGTGTTGATCATGAGACGCAGTTCGTCTTTTAGGCAACGCAGTTGGGGGTATTTTTCGCTTTAGACAAAAGGCAAAGCCACCGAAAGGTGGCGACGCAAAGTCACCGGCCTAACGGGCAATCAGGCTCTATGGCAGCGGGACCGCTCGACTATTCCAGTCCAATCGGGCCGTCATCGCTGGTGAAGTGAAGCATACGGGAATAGTTAGCGACTGACATGGCCCTACTCAACTTAACCGCGCGAGCCATCGGCAACGAAGGCTCGATGTTGGTGCGATTCGAATTCCTGCGCAAGCGGACGACACCGCGAGCGCATCGGGGCTGTCCATGACACGCGTGGGCACAATCAGCAGACGTAGTATCACGCTATTCGCCTTAGTGCTGTTGCTGGGCACGAACTTCACGGCGCAGGCGCAGGACTGCTCTGATTACCCTAATGGTTTACTCGACGGGTTTGCCGGGACCATTGCTCCGTCGCAGCTCCAGGTCGACAGGAATTGCACGGTCAGGAACTATCCGGCGTCCAACCCGCTGGGCACGAATTTCAGCTTCTTCACGCAGCCGGGACAAAATCCCGACAGATGGCTCATTGTGTTCGACAACGTGGTGCACACGGGCCAGATGTCCTGTAACGCCGTCCTCGAGCACAAGATCTGGTTCACCAACGGATCGTCAACCACCATTCAGGAGGGCTGTCAGAATCTCCTGATACCGGTTGAAAAAATCGACAAACAGAACCCGGCGGGCCAGACAACAGCCGCCATCGGCGTGCCCTTCACCTACAGGCTGACGCTGCCGGTCCTGTTCGATCCGGCGACGGGCACCGTCATCAACTCCAGCGGGTCGCTCAACGATTTACACGGCGTCACGCTCTGGGACGATCTCAATGCGACCGGCGCGGATCTCAGCTATGTGAGCCACGTCGCGTACTGGCAGGGCAGTGGTGCGCCGGCGCCGCACACATTCTCAAATGTCGGCGGTCAGCTCACGTTCGATAACTTCCCGATCATCCCGGCGGGGCAGCAAATCATCGTCGAGATCACGGTCGTACTCGACGACACGCCGTCGAATGCACCGGGGACCCAGTTTATCAATACCACCACCTGGGACTTCGGCAGACTTATTGACGGCGAGTTTTTCGAACCGCTGCCGGGCGAGAATGGGATCACGCCGCCGATGACCATCGTCAGGCCCGAACTCACGTTGACAAAGTCGGGCCCGGCGACACTGAACCTCGGTGAGTCGGGCGACTTCACCCTCGACATCCAGAATACCGGCAACACCGACGCCTGGAATGCAACGGTTATCGATCGGCTCCCGGACGGAGCGAGCGGTGGCATGTGCGACGCGACACCGACCGTGATCAGCGCGCAGGTTTTTGCGGCCGACGGTGTCACGCCGGTTCCGGGCAAGGGGGCGCTGACTGCTGGTGCTGACTTCTCCCTGATCTACAATGCGGCACCGGCCTGCGAACTCACACTGACGACGCTCTCGTCCGCGGCCGTAATCGGCCCGAATGAACGCCTGATTGTCGTTTATCAGACAGAACTCGACAGCGACAGTCAGAACAATCAGGCGCTCACAAATATCGCCGCGGTAACCGAGTGGTTTGATGCCGATATCAATTCTCAACGGCAAACCTACACGCGCACGCTGACCGACGGCACTGTCGGCACGCTCGACCACGAAGATGCCCACACCGTTACGACGGCATTGACCGGCTATTTCTTCGAGAAGAGCGTCGAGAACCTGACGAGCGGGGCCAGCCCGACCGCGACGGCCACGCCGGGTGACACCTTGCGTTACTCATTGCGACTGCGGACCACCGATACACCGCTTAACAACGTCACGATTTACGACGAACTCGATGCGCTGAACGGTTCGGCGGTATTCGTGCCGGGATCGCTGGCACTGGTTGCCGGGACCCTCCCGGCCGGCGCGGATATGAGCGGCACCAACCCGAACGGCGGCACGAATGGCACCGGCGTGCTCGAGATCGGCAACCTGAGCGTACCTGCCGACAGTGAGATCCTGGTTCAGTTCGATATCACGCTGGCGCCGGTGCTGGCTGACGGGCTGGTCGTCATGAACCAGGCTGACCTGCTTGGTGTCACCAAGCTTGCCGACAGTGATGACCCGAATATCAATGGCCAGTCTGACCCGAATGTCGCCGGCGACGAAGATCCGACCGAATTTACGATCACGTCCGCGCCGGCCTTTACGGTCGAGAAAATTTCCACCGACATGACCGGCGATCCCAATGTGCTGCTTGCCGGTGAAACGCTCAGGTACACGATTACGGTTCAGAACATCGGTACCGACAATGCGACCGGCGTCAACATTGTTGACCAGGTGCCCGCAAATACGACTTATGTACCGGGTAGCACGACTTTGAATGGGGTCGCACTCGCCGACAATGCCGCCGGCACCACGCCACTGGTCGACGGTATCCAGATCAACGCACCCGGGGACGCCACGCCCGGTGTCATGAACGCGGGCGTGCTCAACAATATCGCGACTATTGTTTTCGATATCGTTGTTGACCCGGCCACGCCGGACGGCACCATTCTTTCGAACCAGGCTTTCCTGAGTGACCTCGATCAGGGCATCGCCGACCTGCCCGTCAGACGATCCGGGTACCGCGGTTCCCGATGATCCGACCAGGGACATCGTCGGCAATTTGCCGCTGCTGTTTGCGCCGAAGTCAGCGGCCCTGCAAGTCGACGCCGGGTCGCCTGGCATCGTCGACCCGGGCGATGTGCTGCGTTACACGATCACGATTTACAACAACGGTTCACGCGCAGCGACGGTCGCAGAATTGTTCGATACCGTGCCGGCCGACACGACTTACGTCGCCGATAGCGTCACTTTGAATGGCGAACCCGTCGGCCAACCGGACAACGGCGTGTTTCCGCTGGCGGCGCGTATTTCGGTCAGTTCCGCTGATTTAACGCCGCCGTTGCCCGGGGCGGATGAAGGTGTGCTGTCGCCCGGCGAGTCCGCGGTGGTGCAGTTCGATTTGCGCGTCGACAACGGCGTTCCAACCGGCACTTTGATCACCAACCAGGCGACCGTATATAGCGAAGAACTGCCGAATCTGTTGACGGATGGTGACGGCGATCCGACGACCGGGCCGGAACCCACGGTCGTCGTCGTCGGCGATGCACAGCAACTCTCGATCATCAAGACAGTATCCGTAGTCGGCGGCGGTGCCGCGATTGCCGGCGCCACGCTTGAGTACACGGTCACGGTCGAAAATGTCGGCGCCGTGCCGGCGCAATTCGTCGTGATTACCGATGATCTCGACATGCCGAATCCCGGCTACATTAACTATGTCGATCAATCCGCGAGGATGAACGGATTGCCCGACGGCGTAACGTTCGCCGGTTCAATGTTGACGGCCGACTACGCCTCGCTATATGGGCCGCTGCAACCGGGTGAAAACATTGTGCTTCGCTTCCGCGCGGTTATCGAACCGAACCTTGCCGGCGGGACCCCGGTCACCAATATCGTCAGAGCAACCTGGAACGATCCACCGCAATGGTCCGAAGCCAGGATCACGATTCAAGTCGGCGGCGTGCCGGGCATGGGCATGCTCAGCGGCACGGTCTGGCACGATGCTGATTTCGATGACACGCTCGATGCAGGTGAACGGTTGCTGGACGGCTGGACCGTTACCTTACTGCGGGATGGCGACCCGATTCGCTCGACGCCGACCGATTCAGCCGGCAACTTCTTTATCGCTTCGGTGCCGCCGAACTATCTGACCGGCCAGCAGTATTCGCTGGTCTTCAGCGGGCCCGGGGCCACCGCCCGTACCGCGCTGCTCGGTCAGGCTGACTCGGAATTCACCGACGGCCTGCAGCACATTGATGAAATCGTCGTGCAGGCAGGCGGTATTTTGGAAAACCTGAATCTGCCGATCGATCCGAATGGCGTCATTTATGACTCCGTTGCGCGGGCGCCGATCAGCAATGCTGTCGTCACGCTCGTCGATGCGCGCACCGGTGCGGTGGTGCCGAGTGCCTGTTTCGACGACCCGGGCCAGCAGGACCAGGCCACGCTGGCTTATGGCTATTACAAATTCGACATCAATTTCTCGGATCCCGCATGTCCGAGCGGCATAAGCTACGCGATCCGCGTGGTGCCGCCCAATACGACGTATGTTGCCGGCCCATCGGATTTCATTCCGCCGTCGTCGGATGAGACGACGCCACCGTTTGACGTACCGGCGTGCCCGGGATCGGCAAATGATGTCATTGCTGGAACGGCGCAGTACTGCGAAGTTCAGTTGTCAGAGTTTGCACCGGCGCCATCGGTGCCCGCACAAAGCGCGGAAACCGAGTATCACCTGCATCTCAGGCTCGACAACAGTCAACTGCCGGGATCGGGTCAGCTGTTCAACAATCACATTCCCGTAGATCCGCGGCTCGGCGGCGCCGTATCGATTACCAAGACGACGCCGATGTTGAACGTCTCCCGCGGTCAACTGGTGCCCTATGTCATTCGCGTGACGAATTCCTTTGGCGTCGACTTGCAGGATGTCAGCATCGTCGATCGTTTCCCGGCCGGTTTCCGCTACGTGGAAGGTTCCGCGCGCGTCGATGGCGTGAAGACAGAGCCGACGATTAACGATCGAGAACTCGCCTGGTCGAATCTTTCGCTGGCGACGGATGGCCGGCGCGAGGTCAAGTTGTTGCTGGCTGTCGGCGCCGGGGTCTCGGAAGGCGAATTCACCAACCGCGCGCAGGCCATCAGTTCGTTGACCGGAACCGAGCTGTCGCCAGAGGCCTCCGCTACCGTGCGCCTGGTGCCCGATCCGACGTTCGATTGCACGGACGTGACCGGTAAAGTTTTCAACGACGCGAATCGAGACGGCTACCAAAATGACGGCGAGGAGGGCCTGTCGGGTGTGCGGCTCGTCACGGCCCGAGGTCTGGCTGCAACGACAGATACCTTCGGCCGCTACCACATTACCTGCGCGATAACACCAAATGAAAGCCGCGGCAGCAATTTCGTGCTGAAGCTGGACGACCGCACGCTGCCGACCGGCTACCGCATGTCGACGCGGCCCGTTCAGGTGCAGCGCGCGACCCGCGGTAAGGCGCTAAAAATCAATTTCGGGGCTTCTATACACCGCGTCGTCGCCATCGATATCGCCGATGCCGTGTTCGAACCAGGCAGCGTGGAAATGCGCCGTCACTGGCGACCGCGCATCGACCTCCTGCTCACTGAATTGCGGAAGGCGCCGGCGGTCCTGCGGCTTTCCTATGTCGCCGACATAGAAGACGAACCGCTTGTTGAGCAGCGCCTGACCCGGTTCAAGAGTGACATCATGCGCGCCTGGGAGCAGCAGGAGTGCTGCTACGAACTCGTCATCGAGCCTGAAATTTTCTGGCGGCGCGGTGGCCCGCCCGACAGCAGCGGGAGCAAGCCGTGACGGGCGGGATCGCACAGCTCAAGTTCGTGCTGATGTCCGGCATGGTACTGCTGTCGCTGCCGCTGCATGGGGCGGACGTCGATGAAGCGACAATGGGTGAAGCCGTCGAGCGGCACCTGTCGGATGATGGGTCGCTTATGCAGTGGGTGCAGGACCCGGAACGCATCGCGAGCGAGGAAGGCGACCGTATCGACCAGCGGGAGGTTGTCGCCAACGATCTTGAGACCGTCAAGCTGAGCAATCTCGTACCGCCCATTCACTTCGAGTCCGGCGTGGCCGAAATCCCGGATTCAACCGTGGAATCGCTCGCTAAAATACTCGAGCGCATGCGCGATCGCATCAATGTGCGCCTGAATCTGATCGGCCATGCGGACAATCAGCCGCTCTCCGACAGGCTGGCGAAGATTTACGGCGATAACGCGGGTCTATCGCACGAGCGCGCGGGCCAGGTCGCCGAGCATTTCCAGACCGCCCTCGCGCTGCCGCCCGAAGCGATGTCTTACGAATGGCGCGGCGATACGCAGCCGATTGCCTCCAATCTGACCGCGGCAGGTCGTGCGTCGAATCGGCGCGTCGAAATCGAGGTCTGGTACGACGAGGTCAGGGAACGCCTGGCGCTCGAAGAGTTCCTCGTGCCGCATGAAATAAAGCGGGTCAAAGTCTGTCGCATGGAAACAGTCTGCAAGCTGCGTTACGTCGACGGGTTTGCAAGACGTGCACGGGTGCAGAACCTCATCGCCCCACTGCATTTCGGGGCAGAAGCCATCGAAGTCACGCCAACGTTTATCGATCAGGTTCGACAGGGCTTCGATAACCTGGGTGACAAACAGAATGTCGTCATCAGGTTTGTCGGTTATACGGACGAGACACCGCTGACGGGTCGTAACGCGCGCATCTATAGCACCCACGTTGGCCTGTCCAAGGCGCGCGCCAGGCGCGTCGCGCTTGCCGTGCAGGAAAGCCTGCAACTGCCGACCGCGGCCATCGAAAGTGACGGCGAGGGTGCGGCGAAGCCGCTGGGGTCCAACGAGACGGTGCGCGGTGGCGCGCTGAATCGCCGTGTCGAAGTCGAGTTCTGGTATGACGATCCCTTGCAGGAATTGCCGGATGAACCGCAGCTCTGTCCGGAGTCGGCCGACGCCGAAATGGTGACCAAGATCTACGATCCACCGTGGGGTCCGATCGAGAACATCGATTTCGTTAACGGGCCAGCCGGTGGTGCCGACAGGTTATGCCGATAAACTGAACCGCGCGCTGGCCGACATCGCTGACCGGACCAACGCACGACTTCGCTTTGTCGGCTATACGCGGAATGAGCGCTTGTCGCGCCGGACCGCGGCTGTCTACGGCGATGACATCGGTTTTTCAGCCTCCCGTGCCAGGCGCGCGATGGAGGCGATTGCGACGGACATGCAGCTCGAACCGGCGCAGCTGGAATTTGAAGGGCGCGGTTATGTGCACTCGAAAGATGTCGTCAACGCCGGCTTTATACCCGGTGAAACCTCGCATGTTGCGGTTGAAGTCGTATACGACGAGTTGGCGATACTGGATGATTATGAGGGCGTGGATGTTACGCGCCTGACCCGCGAAATTACGCCACGGAATCCGCTGGGTCTGAATCTCATGCGCATTACGGTCGATGGCGTACCCATCGATGACCCGAAACGAAGTTCATCCGATATTCAACGTTGTACCGACGTGGCGATGCAAACGGCGCAGATCCAGTTCGGTTTCGACAACCTGCGCTCGGCACCCCGACTCAGCGGCAGCGTAAGTCCGCAACGGGTCGCGGTTTCGCGCGTCATCAATTTCGAAACCCTGGTGGCGCCGGTGCAGTTCCGGATGTACACCAACTATTCGCACTTTATTGACCGGGCTGAAGTTCGTGTCTTTGACAACGGCCAATCGCTGGAATCTGATCCGCTTGACGTTATCGATATTGAACTCAACGGCGTTGCCAGCTGGCAGCCGCCGGCGTTCTGGTTCACGGGGCCGGTGCACGAACTTGCCTACGTCATTCGCGCGTATGGCGAAGACGGCAACTTCGACGAAACTCACCCGCGGCCGCTTTGGGTAGTCTACGACTCGGTTGAGAAAACCGAAGACGGTAGAACCGATGACGACTTCAAGCCAGACCCGGAGTTGCTCACTGTGTACGGAGAAAACGGATTGAGTCGGCAAAATATCGAGCTTAGCAGCGGCACCGTCGGTGTCCGCGGCACTGGAGTTCCGGCGGGCAAAGATGTGTTCGTCGCGGGTCGGCCGGTACCGGTGGACGGCAATGGAAATTTCCTTGCCGAGGAAATCCTGCCGGCGGGTGCGCATACTGTCGAAGTCGCCATGATCGACGAGGAGGGAAGCGGCGAACTCTATCTTCGTGATCTCGAACTCGAAACCAACGATTGGTTCTACGTGGGCATGGCGGACTTGACTTTGGCGAGCGGCAAATCCAGCGGCCCCGTCGGCCTGCTGGCGGGCGACAATTCACAACAGGATCTGGATTCAAACGCCGACGGTCGGGTTGCGTTCTTCGTCAACGGCAAGTTCGGCAATCACTGGAAACTGATGGCAAGCGCCGACACCCGGGAAGGATCGCTCGACGATATTTTCAGCAATTTCATGGACAAGGCGCCCGAGTCACTGTTCCGGCGAATTGACCCGGACTATTTTTATCCGACTTTTGGCGACGACAGCACCGTGGCCGAGATGGCGCCGACCATGGGTAAGTTCTTCGTGCGTTTGAGTGAAGATGACAATTACGGACAGTGGGGTAATTTCAACGTCGGCTATATGAATAACGAGCTTGCCCAGGTCGATCGTGGTTTGTATGGCGCGAATTTGCATTATCAGACTGATTCGACGACCGACTTTGGCGAGCAGCGCTTAGCGGTCGATGCATTCGCTGCAGAACCCGGCACGGTGCCGAGCCGCGAGGAATTTCGTGGTACCGGTGGATCGCTCTATTTTCTGCATCGGCAGGACATTCTGACCGGCTCCGAACGCGTGCGCATTGAAATTCGCGACAAGGCGTCCGGAATCGTAACCGGCGTTGTTAACCTGACGCCGGTTATCGATTACGACATCGATTACCTGCAAGGTCGTGTCGTGTTGTCTGAGCCGCTGGCATCGACCGTCGACGACAACCTGCTGGTGCGCAGCAATGCGCTAAGTGGAGACATTCCCTATTTGGTGGTTCGCTATGAATACACGCCGGGACTCGACGAAATTGATTCGATGTCATTCGGCGGACAAGCACATGCCTGGCTCGGCGATTACGTCAAACTCGGCGTCACCTCGAACGATAATGACAATGATATTGGCGACAGCAGCCTGAACGCCGCGGACGTAACCCTGCGATTCGATGCGCAAACATGGTTGAAGGCGCAACACGCACAGAGCGAGGGCCTGGTATCGGTGACCACGTTTTCAGACGACGGTGGTTATGAATTCGCCAGTTACGACCCACTGTCGTTCGTCAATGCCAAGGCAAACGCGAGTCGCGCCGACCTGAGTTTGTCATCGAAAGATCTGCTCGACTTCGGCAACAGCCGGTTGACCCTCTACGTACAGGAAGTCGAGGCCGGTTATTCGGCGCCCGGACTGTCGGCTCTCAAGGACACGGAAACCTATGGCGGCACATTCAGCATGCCGATCGCGGATCGATTCACGCTCGGCGCCAAAGGCGACCAGCGTATCCAGGACGAAGGTCTCGAGACACGAATTTATGAAGTCAACGCCGGTTATCAGCTGACCTATCACTGGGACGTGAGCGCCGGTTATCGAGTGGACGAGCGCATCGATCGGTCATCGGTTACCGTACCGACACAGGAACAGGGTGAGCGTGCCGACGCGATCGTGCAGGTTGGCTACGACTCCAAATCGACCTGGAACGCATATGGGTTCATGCAGGATACGGTATCGGTCACGGGTGATCGCCGCGAAAACGCCCGCGCCGGAGTCGGGGGTTCATACCGTGTATCGGATCGGCTGCGCATCGACGCCGAGGTGTCGGACGGTGATCTCGGCCGCGGTGGCCGGATCGGCACCAATTACCTGCAGTCTGACCGGACCAGCATGTACATGAATTACTCGCTCGAGAACGAGCGTGACTATTATGGCGCGAGTAGCGGCCTTGGTAGCGAAGGTAATCTGGTCACGGGCGTGAAATCGCGGCTCTCCGACAGCACCAGCGTATTCCTGGAACAGCGCTATCAGCATAACGACGCAATGACCGGCCTGACACACGGCACCGGCATCAGCTTTGCGCCGACTGAAAGATGGACTCTTGGTTTTAACACCGACACCGGAACTTTGCAGGATGAATTGAGCGGGGCCGAAACAAAACGTGTGGCGGGGGGCGTACAACTTGGATTCGGGTCCGAGGCATTTCATTTCTCGAGCAGCGTCGAATATCGCAATGACGAGTCTGAGCAATTGGATCTCAGCTGGACAAAGAGGACGACCTGGTTGTTCAGAAACAATTTCAAGTACCAGATTAACCCGGGTTCCCGTTTGCTCGGCAAGCTGAATCACTCGACCAGTGAAAGTTCATTGGGGACTTTTTACGATGGCGGTTACACCGAAGCAGTGTTCGGATATGCACACCGGCCGGTACGCAACGACCGTCTCAATACATTGGTCAAATACACTTATTTCTATAATGTCCCGACCAGCGATCAGATAACTCTGCAAAACATTGCTGCGGAATTCATTCAGAAGAGCCACATTGCCGCGGTCGATGTCACCTATGACCTGACGCCAAAGTTTTCCATCGGCGGCAAGTATGCCTATCGCCTCGGCCAGGTCAGCCTCGATCGCGAGGACGAGGAATTCCACGATAACGATGCAAGTCTTTATGTTCTCCGCGGTGATTACCGGTTCTGGAAAAACTGGGAGCTGCTCTTCGAAGGACGGTTGCTCGACATGTCAGACCTGAACGAGCGGCGCGCCGGCGCATTGGCATCGATCTCGCGTTACGTTGGAGATCACGTGAAAATCGGCCTCGGCTACAACTTCACGGATTTCTCGGACGACCTGACGGATCTTAGTTTCGATCACCACGGCGTATTCCTGAACCTGACCGGGTCCATGTAGCAAGCACTGACGCTGCGTGCGTACATGACTCGTAAGGACAGCCAGGCCGACCAACCTGGTGTCGAGCGCTATTCTGGATAGAAACCACTCATAGATTATTGCTTTCGGCCGTACCATCGGCTCGCAGAGCGTCTCGGCATCGTTGCGATCGTTTTTGCCTCGGGCGCTATGGCAATTGAACAGCCTCTGTTGCATATTCGCCGCACGTCAGAGTTAGGATGACGCGTGGCTGGCCGCAAACGCTGTATTGGGGGGGTGATATGGAGCAGGCGAAACCGGTTTCCGGATCGCAGCGAATCGAATCGCTGGATATTGTTCGCGGTGTAGCCGTTCTGGGAATCCTGCTAATGAATATCTGGTCCGCTGCCGGTCCGCGGCTGATCTGGGACTATCCGATCGCTGTCGCCGATCAGCCGGGCGCGCCTTTGCAGACCTGGTTTCTGGTCCAGGTGCTGTTCGAAGGCAGCCAGCGCACCTTATTCTCGATGCTGTTCGGTGCCGGTGCCCTGATGATTATCGAACGGTTGACACGAAGTGATTTTGCTCACCGGGCAAAAGGACTTTTCTATCGCCGTACCGGTTTGCTGATTCTATTTGGTCTGGTCAATGCCTATATTTTCCTCTGGCCCGCAGACATTCTCTATGTCTATGGTCTGTGCGGACTCGTCTTGTATCCGTTGAGCAAGCTCGGCAACCGATCCCTTATTTTGATCATCATGCTGACGATGCTGATTCCCTTGGGCCTTCGCCTCATGGATATCGCCGACCTTAAGGAAGAACAACAAAGTTATCTGACGGCTGAGGGTAATGAAATGGCGATGAAGCCATGGAAGGATGCGTTGGAAAAAGCCCGCCCTTCTGCCGATGATGAAGAGTTTCGCGAATCAGTCCGCGTTATGAGCGACGGAAGTTTCGCAGAAATCTTCAGGAAGAATGCCGTTTCTAGCCTGATCCTACAAACGGTCGTGACGCTGAAGTGGTTTCTGCTCGATGCGTTGGCCGCAATGATCCTCGGCATGCTGTTCTACCGTACGGGCATACTCACGCTCAAGGTGTCTCCACGACAGGTGCTTCGGCGGTACCTGGCCATCATGCTGATCGCCGGTTACGGCATCGGGTTGCCGGTTTCGTTGTGGGAAGCCTCTACAATGATTGCTTCTGATTTCGATCCCATTCAGAAAACACAGGCCATGCTGACCTACGACATCGGCCGTATCGCCATGGCAACCGGCCACCTGAGCCTCATCCTGTTTTTTTGCCTGGCCGGATGGGGACGGTGGGTCAAAGCCAGGCTCGCGGCTGTCGGACGGATGGCTCTGACCAACTACCTCACCCAGTCGATCCTCTCCGCTTTCATTTTTCTGAGTTTCGGCCTGGGCCTCTACGGCCAACTCAACGGCTATTATCTGTATTTCGTCGTGGCGGCCATCTGGCTGATTCAAATCACCTGGAGCAGCATCTGGCTGCGACACTTTCGCTTTGGCCCGTTCGAATGGCTATGGCGTTCGCTGAGCTATGGTAAACCGCAACCGATGAGAAGGGGTTCATTCAGCAAAGCCGGTTGATTGTCTTAATCGGCGGCTGCGCTTGAAGGAATGCGGGTGTAGTGCTGCGGTCCGAGATTCAGAGATGAGACGTCCATGACATAGGTGTAGATACCACCTCCAAATCCCTTACCTTCAGTACGTGCAAACAACATTTTCGTGCCGTCGGGCGACAGCGCGGGCAGGCCGTCGAAGCCGGGGTTGAACGTCAGGCGCAACGGCTCGCCACCGGCCAGATCACCCAGAAAAATCTCCCAATTGTTATCTTCTACGATGCGCACGAACACGTAATGCCGTCCATCGGGCGCCGGATAGGGCGCCCAGTTCATGTCGCGGTCAAAAGTGCGCTGCGTCAGCCCGGTGCCGTCGTGCCTGATTGTGAATACCGTCATCGGGGTCGGCTCGATTCTGCCGAACTCGCTGCGCTTCCAGGCCCGGAACATGATGGTTTCGTTGTCCGGCATATAGAAGGGTGCACCTTCCTGCCAATCTTCGGTTTTCGTGATCTGTTGTTCATCGGAACCATCGGGGTGCATGCGCCACAGGTCCATCTTCCCGTCAGTCTGCCGTCCGAACACGATCCATTCACCGTCCGGTGATACCGACACCTCCGCGTCATACCATTCGTTGACCGTGAGGCGGCGGACGTTATTGCCCTTGAGGTCGGAGATGTACAGTTCCGCACCACGTGGGTAGTCGCGCTCGTCGAACCAATTGCCGACCGGCATCTCCATGTTGTCCCGCGTGGACGTCCAGACGATCATCGGCCGATCCGGAAAGTAGTAAGAACACCCGTCCTGCCCACGGTCGTTGATACGAATGACCTCCTCTCCCTGATCCGTGAAGAGATAAGTCAACGTGCCATCGCCACCACGGCCGCCGGGCTTCTGCGCGTCGGGGTCTTGCACCTGGGCGATGACATGCAAACTGTCCGGTGCATAGTAAGCCTCCGCGGCTTTGGGGATATTCGGGATCTTCCAGGTCGGCAACTCGGTTGCCGTGGCAGCCACCGAACCAGCTGGTTCTCCATTGGTTGCGGCAACATCCACGACCGGAGCCTCACGCTCTGAACAGCCAACGACACCGAACAACATCGGCATGATCATCACCAGCAAGGCGACGAAATTACGGGGAGAGAGAGAAATCAGCCTGAGACTCATCAGAACGAACTCTCATGTTCAGCCCCCCCGGGCAATATCGGCAATGACCGCGCCTTCGGGAACCTCGGTCGACGGTATACCCTGGTAGTTCTCCGGCCCGAGATTCAGGGACGACACGTCCATCACATAGACCGCAAAGCTTCGGTCGGCGCCTTGGCGCGAGAAAACCATCTTCTTGCCATCCGGCGAAAGGGATGGCAGCCCGTCGAAATACGGGTTGTATGTCAACCGCATCGGTTTGCCGCCCGGCAAGATCACCGAGGAATACCTCCCAGTTCTTGCCACCGTCCACGACCCGCACGAACACGTAGTGGCGACCATCCGGGGCCGGATAGGGCGCCCAGTTCATATCGCGGTCGAAGCTGCGCTGCGTCAGCCCTGTACCCGTCATGCTTAATCGTGAAGACCGTCATCGGCGTGATCCAGCGTCCACCGGTGCCCGCATGCTGCTCGCGCAGCTCGTTCTTGACGCTGGTTTGCCACGCACGGAACATGATGGTCTCGCTGTCCGGCAAATAGAAGGGCGCGCCTTCCTGCCAATCTTCCGTAAAAGTGATTTGTTGCTCGTTCGAGCCATCCGGACGTATGCGCCACAGGTCCATCTTCCCGTCAGTTTGCCGGCCAAACACGATCCACTCGCCGTCCGGGGAAATCGAGACCTCGGCGTCATACCACTGGTTGTCGGTCAGGCGCCGGATGTTCTGGCCTTCGAGATCCGAAATATACAGGTCCGCGCCCCGCGGGTAGTCAATATCATCCAGCCAGTCGCCGAGCCGTATATCCATGTTGTCGCGCGTGGACGTCCAGACAACGTATTTCATATCCGGGGAAAAATACGAGCAGCCGTCGTGGCCATGGTCGGTGATGCGACGGCTGGATTTGCCGTCATCGGTGAAAATATAGGTCAGCTGTCCCGGGATGCGGGCGCCTTCCACCTGTTGGGCCAGCGGATCCTCGAGCTGCGCGATCAGATGACGGCTATCGGGCGCGTAGTAGGCCTCACCGCCGCCCGGAATATTCGGGATTTTCCAAGTCGGCAATTCGGAGCCACCGGCTGCGGCCGGACTCGTGGCCTCGGCTTGCTCTTGGGCGGAGACGGCAGATTGTTCCGCCAGTG
>PVMK01159908.1_pt1 | contig 24826 bp, 24 predicted proteins | sample 1853481 | NCBI WGS metagenome assembly PVMK01 (sample SAMN08533507, study PRJNA380276) | Marine sediment metagenome, whole genome shotgun sequencing project.
CCCAACCAGTAAGCGAACACGCAAATTACCGTGATGCCGAAGTAAATCATCCACAAAGCTTTTGCCGTTTCGGCGATGCGCGGCGTGAGCTTGTGATCCTTCATCGGCCCGGGTGTTTCAGCCCGGTACATCTGCATGCCGCCAATCCTCAACATGGGCAGGATGGCCACGGCCAGGACGATGATGCCCATGCCGCCCAGCCACTGTAACTGCTGGCGATAGTACAGCACCGCCCTGGGCAAGTCGTCGATATGCGTAATGATGGTTGCGCCGGTGGTGGTCAGGCCCGACATGGATTCAAACACAGCATCGACATAGCTGATTTCGGGTGCTGTCAGCAGTAAAAAAGGCAGGCTCCAACCAGCACCAGCGCCAGCCAGGCTGCTACGACGATCAGGAAACCATCGCGTAAGCGAAGCTCCTTCTTGGCGTTCCGGACCGGCAGGAAAATCACGGCTCCGGTCAGCAGCAGAATGCCGGCGCTGAGCAGGAACAGTTTGGTCGTACCATCGTCGTACCAGAGGGAAACCAGTACCGGTGGCAACATCATCAGGCTGGAACCTGCGATCAGGAATCCCACAACCCTTTGTACGGCAGTCAATCTCATCAGATCAATTTATATCGCGCATTGGGTCAGACAAAAAGCGCGCTGACCTGGAAAAGTCTTTCCACGGCGGCAATCTGGCGTTTGTCAGGCACGAACAGGATGACGTGGTCGTGTTCCTGAATCACCGTGTCGTGATGCGCGATGATAACTTCATCACCCCGGACAACAGCAGGTATGGTTGTGCCTGGGGGCAGGTCGATTTCCTCTATGGCCCTGCCCACGACTTTTGAACTCCGCTTGTCGCCCAGGGCAATGGCCTCGATGGCTTCCGCCGCCCCCCGCCTGAGGGAGTGGACACGCACCATATTGCCTCGTCGGATATGGGCTAACAGGGCGCCAATGGTTATTTGCTGCGGTGAAACGGCGATATCGATCGATCCGGTTTCAATCAGGTCAACGTAGGCGGCCCGGTTGACCAGGGCAATAACTTTTTTTGCTCCCATCTGCTTGGCCAGCATGGAAGACAGGATATTGTCTTCATCGTCGTTGGTCAGCGCACAATAGATATCCGTGGTGTCGATGGCTTCTTCGCGCAGCAAATCGACATCGGAGCAATCGCCAACCAGCACGATGGCCTTTTCCAGGTTTTCAGCTATCGATTCGGCCCGATCGAAATTATGTTCAATGATTTTCACGTGGTGCCGGCTTTCCAGGTGCCGGGCCAGGTTGAAGCCGATATTTCCACCACCACCCAGGATGATTCTGCGGGCTGGATTGCCAAGGGGGCGTAGTTCTTTCATCATGGTTCGAATGTTGCGCCGGGCTGCCAGGAAAAAGACTATGTCGTTTTCCTCGATGACGGTACTTCCATCCGGGATGATGGTTTTGTCCTGCCGGTAGATTGCAGCGATGCGCGCATCTGCGTCCGCTGGCATATGCTCACGCAGGGTTTGCAGGCGATGACCAACCAGTGGGCTGCCGGCATAGGCCTGGGTGGCTACCAGTTGGGCGCGCCCATCGGCAAAATCCAGCACTTGCAGAGCCCCGGGGTACTCAATCAGCCGGGCGATATGTTCTGTCACCAACCCTTCCGGGCTGATCAACACATCAACCGGACAATGTTCGCGGTTGAACAACTCGGCATTCTCGGTGTAGTCCGAAGAACGGACCCGGGCAATTCGGGTGGGTGTGTTATACAGGGTGTAGGCGACCTGGCAGGCTGTCATATTGACCTCGTCGCTGTTGGTCAACGCGATGATGAGGTCGGCGTCTTCGATACCGGCCCGGACCAGCACCTTGGGGTGCGAGGCGTGACCGACCACGCCCCGGATATCCAGGCGGTCCTGCAGTACCTTCAGATGGGACGCATCGATATCGACAACCGTGATGTCGTTTTCTTCGTTAGAGAGGCTGTGGGCTATCGTTGAGCCAACCTGGCCTGCGCCCAGCACGACTATTTTCATGTTGAATTCCCCTTTCGGGCAGCCGTTTTTGGATCAATACCCAGGGCCCGGAGCTTTCTGTACAAATGGGTGCGTTCCATGCCGACGGCCTCGGCCAGCTTGCCCACGCTGCCGCCAGTTTCACGCAACTTGTAGGCAAGGTATTCACGTTCAAACTGCTCGCGGGCTTCACGCAAGGGCAGATCGAAGATTTTTGGATGTTGCGGTCCGGCAGCGGCTGGTGAGCCCGGGTTCTCGCGCAGCGCATTTTCAACATCATCAACCGTAACTTCACCTTCGCCACCGAGAATCAGCAGACGTCTCACCAGGTTGCCCAACTCGCGGAGGTTGCCCGGCCAGCCGTGGTTGCGAAGCCGGTTCTGGGCCGACACTGAAAACGGACGATAGGGCAGGTTCTCATGATTGGGAAACCATTCCGCATAGAACCGGACCAGTTCGGGAATATCATCTTTCCGTTCGCGCAGCGGTGGTACCTGCATGGGTAGTACGTTCAGCTTGTAATACAGTTGTTGCAGCAAGGAGTCTTCCTGCGACCGCTTGATCAGGTCAGTGCTGCCACTGGCGATCACACGGCAATTTGACGCCAATCCGCTGCTGCCTCCTTCGTGTAAATAATGATCCGATTCCAATACCTGGCTGATGATTTTCATCGCATCTGCCGGGATATCCTGCAGTTCCGGAATGAACAGGCTGCAATCGCGGGCCTGTTCAAATACACCCCGCTTGCTTCCATCGTCTTTTTCTTTGCCCAGCATGAAGGCTCGCAGCATCTCCGGTTTGAGATCACCGGGATCCAGAACGACAAATTCACCGTCACGATTGCTGCGTTTATGAATAAATCGAGCCAGGGTTTCACGTCCGCTACCCGGCTCGCCGGTAATGAGTACGGGGGATTCGTGCCTGGCTGCCTGTTCTGCCTTTTTCCTCAGCACTTGCATCAGGGCGCTGCTGCCGATGGGTTCGCTGACTGCCGGCGCGGGCTGCGCGGCTGGCGGGTTTCTCCTGGGCCTGGCGGGATTCCAGCGCCTGGCTGACCACTGCAAGCAACCTGGCCAGGGAAACGGGTTTTTGGATGAAGTCGTGTGCTCCCAGGCGCGTGGCTTCAACGGCGGTTTCAACCGTGCCATGACCGGACATGATCACCACCGGGCAATCCGGTCTGCCGCCGGCGGACCACTCTTTAAGCAGCGTGATTCCATCGACGTCCGGCATCCAAATGTCGAGCAGTACGAGATCCGGTTTTTTACGGGCGAAAGCCGTTCGTGCTGCTGCCCCATCCTCCGCTACCGTGACCGCGTAGCCCTCATCCTCCAGGATTTCGCACACCAGTTCCCGGATATCCGGTTCATCATCAACGACTAATATATTGGCTTGATCCATCGGAAAATCTTATACTTGTTGTATCGACGCAACATGCTACTCCAATAAAATCGGTCTGCCTACCGCACAGGCGGGTCAAGCGGGAAACGGATGCTGACTACGGCGCCGCCTTCGGCCGGGTTGGACAGGGAAATTTTTCCGTTGTGCTCGCTGACAATTTTGCGGCAGATGGCCAGGCCCAGCCCGCTGCCGCTGGATTTGTTGGTGACGTAAGGTTCGAATGGATTGTCGAGCACCATCTGCGGGAAGCCCGGTCCGTTGTCCATCACTTCAAGCATCAGTTCTGCCGGCTGATCATTGCCGGTCACACGGCTCGTTATCCGGATTGAAACCGGGATCACCTTTGCTGGCCTCCTGCGCATTCCTGAACAGGTTATGCAGCATTTGCCGCAGACGGCCACTGTCGGCGGCGAGTCCATCCGGTCCCGGGCAAAGCTGCAATGAGAACTGCATTTGCGGCTCTCCCTGCTGATACAGGGCAACCATTTCTTTAACCAGTTCATCCAGCCTGACGGCAGTGCGGCTGAGGACCGGCTCCCGGGCATAGTCGCCAAAAGCATCAACCAGGGTTCGCAGGGCCTCAACCTGGGTCACGATCGTGTTTGAAGCGCGTTCCAGCAACTCGCTGTCCCCGGGTTCCAGCTTGTCACTCAATTTCATGCGCAGCCGTTCAGCGGCCAGGCGGATGGGCGTCAGCGGGTTCTTGACCTCGTGCGCGAGCCGGCGTGCAACTTCAGACCAGGCCGCCTCCCTCTGGGCCTGGTTCAGGATGGTCACATCGTCGAACACGATGACCTGGCCGTGAGTTGCGACTTCGCCGGGCAGGGCAATATTGGGCAAAACAGAACCCCTCATCAGCAATACCAGCGGCGCATCTGCTCCTTCCAGCCGGATTTCCTGCTGCCACTCAGCCTTGCCGCGGGCAATCTGGCGCCTGATGGCCGAGACAAACGGGTCAAGGAATGGTGCGACGCTGGATAGGCTTTCCAGTGTCTGTGCTGCAGGACGGCCTTCCGCAAGCGCCGCGGTGAAACCGGCCGGCAATCCCAGGATCTGCCGGCATGAGGCGTTGGCGGTGATTATGGTGCCTTCGTCATCCAGCGTGAGCACGCCAGAGGACAGGTTACCCAGTACGGTTTCAAGGTATTCACCCTGGGCCTGGAGTTCAGCCCGGCTTTCTTCGGCGGACTGGCTGGCTGCTTTCAATGCCTGGGTCATGTCGTTGAAAGAGCCGACCAGAAAACCGATTTCATCCCTGTCGCTGGCTTCAACTTCACGGCCGAAATCACCGGCGGCGACCTGCCGCGTCGCCATTGACAGCCGTGACAGCGGCGACACCATCCGGCGTGCGGCAGTCAGGGCTGCCAGAATCGCCAGCAGGATGGTTAGCAACAGCACCAGTGACAGGATCAGCAGAAAGCTCTGCTTCAGGGAAGTGCGCAGGTAACTGACATTCTGGTAGCGGTGGTACTCCTGTTCGATGGAGCCGGTCAGGGAAGTGATGTTGTCCGGCAGGGGATAAATGGCCTGCAGGATACGGGAGGATGATCCGGGATAGGTGGGCGGCATTAACTGAATCACGCGAATTTGGAGGCCGCCATCAAGGGTCGGCTCGGCCGCTGTATATTCGCCTCTTTCGCTGGTCTGCAGTAATGCAAAGTCTCCGGGGCGTTCGGGCAGGCTGGTCAGGGCGTTGATGTTGGCGGTTGCCAACAGCGTACCGCTGGTTTCCATTACGGACAGTTCCACCGGGCCCGAAGCCCTTACCCGGCTGAGCAGCGCTCGGCGTAACATTTCCCCGTCTTCGGGCAGCAAGCCCAGGTCGGCAGCAACCTCACGGAGCTGGTTCCTGACTTCAAGGGTGCGAGTGTCGAGAAACTCCTGGCCAAGCTGGAGTGAATCGGCCAGCGCCGCCTCCACCTGGACGTCAAACCAGCTGTCAATGGTGCTGGTGAGGAACCAGGCCGAGAAGAAATACACAATCAGTGCGGGCGGCAGGGACAACATCAGGAAATTTCTGACCCAACGGGCGGCCAGCCGGGCGCCGGGTTCTTCTGCCCGAACCCGGCGGAGAAGGGTGATCAAGCGGTGGGCAATCGTCCACAGAAGGATCACCAGGACCAGCACTGTGACCATCAGCACCCAGACATAATTGTCGTCAAGAAAAGTGGTTCCCGTGCCTGGGGAGCCCTGCTGCACACCACTGACCAGGAACAGGGCGATCAGCAACGACAGCAGTATCGCCACCAGGCTCAGCAAGCGCTTCAGCCGCTTGTTCCTCCTTTCAGCTGTCATGTTCACTTTCCACCGGCCATATCGTCCAGTCCGAATCGTGCCGCCATTTCGTGGAGAAAAGCATTGGCAGGCGCATGGGTGGCGGCATCTTTTTCTGGTCCAGGTGGGTTCTGGCCATCAACTCATAACTTCCTTCCGGCAGATCGCCCTTGCTGAATGATTGCTTGACCGTGGACAACTCAGCCAGCAGGTGGCGCAATCTCGGGAATGACCTGATTTCAGCCGCACCCGGTTGGGTCAGTTGATAGTGATTGATCAGCGGCAGATAACGAATTTCGTAATTGTAGATGTTTTCCTTAACCGGATTCCGGCTCCCGGTCTGCCGGATAAGCAACTCCAGTTGCACAGTCAGCGGAACGCCGTGTACCAGGGCTTCTCTCGCTTCACTGCTCAGCGTGAGTTTTTGGTGCACGGTCACGTTCAAGCGACCGTTTGACCAGTTCGTGTCGACTTCTCCGAGTTCGAAATAACGGTCATTCGCCGGCCGCGTGCATCCTGCAAGCAGTACAAAAATGAGCAAAATTATTGATGGGCGCTTCAGGTCACGCAGTGACATTGAGGAATCAATTAGCGGTTCCTTAGCCTGTTTTACGCATGCGGGCATAATAAAATCCGTCCATTTCTTCCTCGCCGGGCAGAATCTGCCGGCCAAAGTCCTGCTTCCGGCCCCATTCAGCCTCCAGGGGCAGGGCCTCTGCATCGGCACGATCTGCGATAAAACGGTTGATTTGCCGATTGTTTTCATCTGCCAGTACCGAGCACGTTGCATAGACAAGGATACCGCCCGGTTCCCGCAGTGGCCACAATTGTTGCAACAGTCCTGCCTGCGTTCGCACTACTTTTTCCAGTTGTTCTGTGGTTCTCAGCCACTTTATTTCAGGGTGCCTGCGAATCACGCCTGTGGCGGTGCAGGGGGCATCCAGCAGTATCCGCTGGTACATAACGCCGTCCCACCAGGATGACGGGTCCGCGGCGTCACCGGTCAGCAACTTCAGGCCGGCCCTCTGCGTAAAGCCGAGCCGGTCAATATTCTCCCGTATCTGGGCCAGACGGGTTTTACTGAGTTCCACGGCGGTCATTTCAATGCTGGGAAACCGCTCCAGGATATGACAGGTTTTGCCGCCGGGGGCTGCACAGGCGTCCAGCACCCGGAGGTGACCACCCAGTTCCAGCAAGTCGGCGGCCAACTGGGCGGCGGGGTCCTGCACGGAAACCAGCCCTGCGGAGAAACCCGGGATGCCGGAAACCGGGGCGGGCGGGCTCAGTTTAATGGCATCGGGGGCGCTCGGGTGACTGCTTACGGCGAACCCGCCGCTGCTGAGCAGGTTTGTTAGGTCTTTTTGCTCTTGTTTTGACCGGTTGATTCGCAACCACAAGGGTGCAGCGCGATTGTTTGCCTGCACGATTTCCTGCCAGTCATCCGGCCAGTCCGCCTGTAATTTTTGCAGCAGCCAGGCGGGGTGTGCAAATCGTTCCGGCTGTTTTTCCAGTTGATCCAGCCATTGCCGGCGCTCCCTCTGGAAACGCCGTAATACCGCGTTGATCACGGCTACAGCCCAGGCTTTTCCAAGCAGCCGGGCGCATTCTGCGGTTTCGTTAATCGCCGCATGTGGCGCCGTGCCATCATGGCTTAGCTGGAAGAGTCCAATCAGGATCAGGCGGTGGATGTCCTGGTTACGTTTTTTCAGTGGTTTGCGCAACAGTTGGCTCGACAGCCATTCCAGGCTGTTGAGCCAGCGGCACACGCCGTAAGCCAGGTGCCTGGCGAATGACCGGTCGCGCTCATCCGCCAGGACAGCGGTGCTGTCGGCATCGGACAGGCTCTGGCCTTTGTCCAGTACGTTGGCGAGGGTTTTGATGGCGCTTAACCGGGGGCTTTTTTTAACCATCCAGGCGGCCAGGCAGGCTGCGGGAATTGAGGTATTCCGCTGCGCTTATTCGTTTTCCGCCGGGCCTTTGCAATTCCAGCAGGCGTAAAATCTGTTCCCCGGTAGCGATTTCCATGCCTGCTTTGTCTGCCTTCAACACCGTTCCCGGTTCCTTGTCATGATCCCGTTTTTCATGTGCGGCGCGCCAGATTCGCGTGCGCTCTTGGTTGATGATGCACCAGGCAACCGGCCAGGGGTTAAACGCACGGACCTGCCGTTCCAGTTGCTGAGCCGGTTCCCGCCAGTTGATCTGTGCTTCTGCTTTCAGCAATTTCCGCGCGTAGCTGAGCCCCTGTTCAGCCTGCCTGACCGGTTCTGGTGGTGCGCCTCTGGCCAGGGCTTCAACACAGGATAACAAGGCATCGGCGCCCGCTTCCGCCAATTTGTCATGCAGGGAACCGCCGGTTTCGCTTTCACCAATGGGCACGGTGACTCGATGCAGCACCGGCCCGGTGTCGAGCCCCTCATCCATTTGCATGATGCAAACACCCGTTTCGGAATCTCCGGCCTCGATGGCGCGCTGAATGGGGGCTGCGCCACGCCAGCGGGGAAGCAAGGAGGCATGTATGTTCCAGCAGCCATGCACCGGCACGTTCAGAATGGTCGGCGGCAGGATCAGCCCGTAGGCGACGACAATCAACAGGTCGGGTTGAAGTGCTGAAATCTGTTCTGCCGCATCAATCCCTGCCAGGGATACTGGCTGATGCACCGGTATATTTGCCGCTTCCGCCGCTTGTTTGACCGGGCTTGCCTGCAAGCGGCGGCCCCGTCCCGCCGGACGGTCCGGTTGGGTAAGGACGGCTAATGGTCTGAACCCATGGCCAAGCAGCCGCTGCAGGGCCGGGACGGCGAAATCAGGCGTGCCGGCAAAAATAAGCTGTAAATTCGGGTCGTTTGACATGTGGCTTACATCATGTGGCTTACATTCGGGCCCCGGGGGTGTCCTTGATTTCCTGCCGGCGCTGTTTTTCCAGTTTTTTACGGACCATACGTTGTTTGAGTGGCGACAGGTAGTCGACAAACAGTGTTCCCTTCAGGTGATCCATTTCGTGTTGGAAGCACACAGCGTGCATGCCATCCAGTTCTTTCTCAAATGGATTCCCGTCCGGGTCCCGGGCGGAAATGCGAATTTTTTCCGCGCGGCTGATTTCCGCGTAAATTCCGGGAACCGAGAGGCAACCTTCTTCGCAGGTTTCACTGCCTTCGCTTTCCATTATCCAGGGATTGATGTAAACATGGGGCTGATCCCGGGTTTCACTGACGTCCAGGACCAGCAATTGTTGGTGAATATTCACCTGTGTGGCCGCCAAACCGATCCCCTGGGCTGAATACATGGTTGCAAACATATCGTTAATCAGGCGGCCCAAATCGGCGTCAAAAGCCTCTACAGGCCTTGCGACCGTTCGAAGACGGGGGTCCGGGAATTCAAGAATATCCAGATTGGCCATAGTGTTACACGCGTAAAAAAATAATTTAGGTGAACTTTGCTCCAGTATTTACTATGATAGCTAAAGGCGGACCCATTTCGCCAGAGTAAAAACTGACCGCATCTACAAGATGGCTGGATGCCTACTAGAGAGGAAGGAACGTGATCAGAAAACTCATTCTAATCGCCTTTACGGCACTACTGACCGGCATAGTGATGGCACAGGACGTGTCAATACGGTCCGATCATCCCGACGAATATGTCGTGGTCAAGGGAGATACCTTGTGGGATATATCCGGGAGATTCCTGGATAAACCCTGGCAATGGCCCGCGATCTGGCATGCCAATCCGCAAATTGCGAACCCGCACCTGATTTATCCGGGCGACACTCTTTCGCTGGTTTATATCGATGGTGTACCACAATTAAGGTTACGCCGGGGCAACACGATCAAGCTCAGTCCTACTGCGCGCGTCGTTGACCGTAAACCCATTAATGCCATACCTTTTGACAAGATCAAGCCGTTCATTCGCAACATCAGGGTGTTGTCACCCGATGAATTCGAAGGATTGCCCTATATCCTGGCGAATAACGAAGATCGCTTGAATGCAACCTACTCGGACCAGACTTACGCCAGGGGCCTCGACGCCCAGGTGGGTGAGGAATACGTCGTTGTCCGTTTACACAGTATCTACGACGCCCTTGGTGACCCGCCGGAAACACGCCGTGTCAGGCCCCAGAAGCACTGGAAAGTGGTGCCCAACGTCTGGGATGATAATGAAAGCCTGTGGGACACCACGCATCCATGGAATCACAAGGCGAGGAACCCGATTGGCTACGAGATGATTGAAGTCAGCCGCGTGCGTGTAAGCCAGGCAGGGGAGATTTCCGTCCTGGATATTATCCAGGATCGTACAGAGGTCAAGCCGGGAGACTTTATACTACCGGTAAATGACATGGGGTATGAAAGCACTTTCTACCCGCGTGCGATGGATTCGACTCCTGATGGTCTCCGGGTTCTTGCCACTTCCGGTCAGAAAGTCGGTGTAGGCACTTTCCAGATCGTCTCCATCAACGGGGGCAGCAGGCAGGGCCTGGAGTCAGGCCATGTTTTCGCTTCATACCGGCCGGGTAAGAAAGTCAGGGACCGCACCGGTTACCGCTACGGCAGTTTCCATGAAGATGCCAAAGTCCGCCTGCCGGAGATGTTCGACGGTCTGGTGATGGTCTTCAGGACATTCGACGACATCAGCTACGGCATAGTCATGAGTGGTTCTACACGGGTTGTGCAGGAATTTGATCGTCTGCGTGATCCGGACGGACGTTTGTAGCCTGCTGTAAGCGACTCTCTGCTGGCAGCAAATATTGGGGACTGCCGCCACGAAGCAGAAAGACTGGCTCATTGCAATTCGCGCCCCCCGTACGGGGGGCGTTCGCCTTATCCAGTTGGTTGAAAAACTGGGTGGTATTGACGTGGTCGTCTCGGCCGGACACGCAGAACTGAAACGCGCCGGGCTGGATGACACTACGATCACAGCATTCAGGAATTACGATGCCAGCCTGCTCGAATCCGACACTGAATGGCTGGCATCACCGGCTCATCACCTGTTGACCTGGGATAGCGATCAATACCCCGCGCTCCTGCGGGATATTCCTTCACCCCCCGCGGCGTTGTTTGTAGACGGTGATCCCGACACCTTGTGGCAGCCGCAGGTCGCGGTAATCGGCAGCAGAAATCCAACCGCAGGCGGCAGGGATAATGCCCTGGATTTCGCGGCAGAATTATCCCGCCAGGGTCTGACGATTACCAGCGGAATGGCCAGTGGCATCGACTCCATTGCGCATGGTGCTGCCCTGGATGCGGGTGGTTATACGGTTGCCGTCGCAGGTACCGGGCTGGATATCGTGTATCCGGCCAGCAGTCGTGACCTGGCATCGAGAATTTGTCAGCAAGGCGCGCTGGTCTCCGAATTTCCACCGGGAACACCGGCCAGGCGAGCGCATTTCCCTTCCAGAAACCGCATCATTTCAGGTCTCAGCCTGGGTGTTCTGGTGATCGAAGCCGGGTTGAACAGCGGCACCCTGATTACGGCGCGCATGGCGGGCAACCAGGGCCGGGATGTATTCGCCCTGCCGGGTTCGATCCATAACCCGATGTCCAAAGGCTGCCACCGCCTGATCCGGGAAGGTGTGCGGCTGGTCGAGAATGCCGCCCAGATCATGGAAGAATTGGCTCCCATGGCCGGTCAATTGGCCGGAGAGCTGAAAAAACAGTTGGAACAACCCGAACAGGGGGCGCTTGAGATTGGAGGGCAGGAACCCCAACTGGAGCAGGATCCTGATTATCGTCTGTTGTGGTCTTGCCTGGGCTTCGATCCCAAACCGGTGGACTCGATAATTGAACAAAGTGGATTGACGGCGCGTGCCGTCTCGGCCATGCTTCTAATGCTGGAGTTGAGAGGAAAGGTTGAGGCCCATCCAGGAGGAGCCTACAGCCGAAAATAACGAGGTTAATAATGAAAGAAAACGTACTCGACGTCCTGATGTATCTGTTCGAGAATTACTTTTACGATGAGCCTGAAGATGAGCCTGACCGTGCTTCCATGGAAGAGAGCCTGCACGAAGCCGGGTTCAGCAATGGCGAAATCAGTAAGGCATTCAACTGGCTGGACGGCCTGGCTGAACAGCGCTTTCTGCCCGAATTCAAAATGCAGACCGATCAGCCCATTCGTATTTTCGTCGATTCCGAAACCAATCGCATTGATACTGCCTGCCTGGATTTCATCATGTACCTTTCGAATGTGGGCATCCTGGACCCGCAGCGCCGGGAACTGGTCATCGACCGCTTGCAGGCCCTGGAGAGCGATGAAATAACGCTGGATGATGTGAAATGGGTGGTGTTGATGGTGCTGTTCAACCAGCCCGGGCAGGAAGCCAATTACGCCTGGATGGAAGACATGATGTTTGACACAGAGCAAGACTACCGCCATTAATATATAGGGCGTCTGCGGTTTGGCCGCATATTTGCCCGCAATTAACCCCGGAACTGAATAGCGAAATGTTTCGCTTGTGAGTGTGAGGATTTAGTCATCAAACTGCTGATCGTAGAATCGCCCGCCAAGTCGACCACCATCAACCGGTACCTGGGACCGGATTTCCAGGTCCTGGCTACCTATGGTCATGTCAGGGATTTACCCTCGAAGGATGGCGCGGTTGATCCCGATAACGATTTCGCGATGACCTACGAACTCAATGAAGGCAGCGAGAAGCACGTCAAGAGCATCATCAAGGCGGCGCGAAAAGCAGAAGCCGTGTACCTGGCCACTGACCTTGATCGCGAAGGCGAGGCCATTTCCTGGCATGTGTATGAAATTCTCCGGGAGCAGGGCATCACCGAAAAAATCCCTTTTTACCGCATCGAGTTCTCCGAAATCACGGAAAAAGCCATCAAGGACGCGGTAGACAATCCACGGGAACTCTCCATGGACCTGGTCAATGCCCAGCAAGCGCGCAGGGCGCTGGATCACCTGGTTGGATTCAACCTTTCGCCCCTGCTGTGGAAAAAGATCAAGACCGGACTATCCGCCGGGCGGGTGCAGAGCCCGGGTTTGCGGATGATCGTTGAGCGTGAATACGAAATAGAGAAGTTCGATCCGCAGGAATACTGGACCATCGAAGCGGATATGAGCCATGCCGGCAAACCCTTTGAGTCACGCCTGGTCCGCCTGGAAAACGAGCGCCTGAAGCAGTTTGACATCAATACCACGGAACATGCTCACCGGGTCCGTGATCGCCTGACAAAGGCAGCAGCAGGCAAGCTGACAGTGAACCGTGTCGCCCGTAAGCAGCGCAGGCGGCGTCCGGCTGCACCCTTTATTACCTCGACCTTGCAGCAGGATGCTGCCCGGAAACTGCGGTTTTCAGCGCAAAGAACCATGCGCACGGCCCAGGGCCTGTACGAGGGTGTTGAGATCAACGGCGCCAGCCAGGGCCTGATCACGTACATGCGAACCGACTCGGTGCACCTGTCAAACGACGCCCTGACCAACCTGAGGGCCCAGATCAAAAGCGGCTACGGCGAAAAATACCTGCCGGGCAAGCCTAATTTCTACAAGACCAAGGCCAGGAATGCCCAGGAAGCTCACGAGGCAATCAGGCCTACCTCGGCGGAGTTGACACCAGATCAGATAAAGAAGAATTTGTCCGAGGATCAGTTCCGTCTGTATGAGCTGATCTGGCGGCGAGCGATGGCGTCCCAGATGACACCGGCGCTAGTCGACACCGTGCAGGTTGAATTTGATTGCGACTCTGACGCCACCTTCAGGGCAAACGGTTCAGTGATTGTTTTCCAGGGGTTCCTGCGCGTTTACCAGGAATCGCAGCCTGTGGGTAAAGAAGAAAAGGAGTCGCATCTGCCCGACATGAAAGAGGGTGAGGTAGTGAGCCTTGCGGAAATCCGTGCGGAGCAGCATTTTACCGAACCGCCACCGCGTTTTTCCGAGGCCAGCCTGGTGAAAGCCCTTGAAGACTATGGCATCGGCAGGCCCTCGACCTACGCCAGCATCATTCAAACCCTGGTGCGCCGCAAGTATGTGGAAATGGACCGCAGGCGCTTTTTTCCTACCGATACCGGGCGGGTGGTGGCACGGTTTCTGGCCACCCATTTCGAACCTTATGTGGATTATGAATTCACCGCCAGGATGGAAGATACGCTGGATGAAATCTCCCGGGGGGAAATTCACTGGATCCCTCCGTTGATGCAGTTCTGGAAGCCGTTTATCCGCCGGGTGAAAGAAAAGGAAGAAACCGTCAGCCGCCGCGAGGCCAAGCTGACCCGTGTTCTCGGCAAGGACCCGAAGTCCGGCAAGGACGTATCCGTCCAGCTCGGGCGCTACGGTCCACACGCACAGATCGGCACGGTCGAGGATGAGGAAAAACCACGCTTTGCCGGACTGCGTGGCACGCAGCGCCTTGAGACCATTACCCTTGAGGAGGCGCTTGAATTATTCAAATTGCCCCGTGACCTGGGGCTTACACCGGAAGGCGAAACTGTGTCGGCCAGTATTGGGCGCTTCGGCCCCTACATCCGTTACGGAAGCAAGTTCGTGTCACTGAAGGACGCTGATCCGCACACGGTAGAACTGCCGCACGCACTGGAACTGGTAGCCGCCAAGAAACAGGCAGACCTGGACCGCATCCTGCGAACCTGGGACGGATCGGATGTGCAGATTGTGAAAGGACGTTGGGGCCCCTTCATCACAGACGGCAAGAAAAACGCCCGCATGCCCAAGGATCGCGAAGTAGAATCGTTGACCCTGGAAGAGTGCCTGGCAGCGATCGAAGCGGCTCCCGACAAACGCCGTGGCAAAAAAGCAGCGAAGAAAAAAACCGCCAAAAAGAAAACATCCAGGAAGCGCAGTGCACAAAAGACCGGTAAAAAGAAGTCTTCCACCAGAAAAAAAACCACGAAGAAAAAACCATAAAAAAGGCAGTGGACGCTGAAGTTACCAGCGGGGAATAAGCCACATTGCCTGAGTCACACCCTTCTGACGGTCGAACAGGCAGCGCAATGCCTGCATGATGGGAAAATCATTGCCTATCCTACCGAAGCAGTGTTTGGTTTGGGTTGCGATCCCGGCACCGAAACAGCAGTTCGTCAGTTGCTCTCCCTGAAGGGGACGCCGGCCACTGCCGGCCTGATCCTGATCGCCGATAAGTTTGATCGGTTTGATCCCTTTATCAAGCCGGTAAGCGAAACGCTGCACCAGCGCGCCGGGTCAAGCTGGCCAGGGCCGGTCAGTTGGTTATTTCCACGTGCGGACAGCGTACCCGACTGGCTGGCGGGAAATCATGACACCATCGCATTACGCCTGACGGCCCATCCCGTGTGTCGGGCCTTGTGTGCCGCCTTTGGGGGTGCGATCGTTTCGACCAGCGCCAATCCGAGTTCATCCGAACCGGCCGTAAGCGCCGGACAGGTAGCAGAGTATTTTGGTTCTTCCCTGGCCGGAATCGTTGAGGGAGCACTGGGTATAGACGGGAAACCCAGTGAAATCCGCGACCTGGCCAGTGGTGCTGTTATCAGGGCTGGCGGTGGGAAATGACAAATATTAACCTTGAAGCTGTCCGGGACTACCTGCTGGGCCTGCAGGAACGAATCTGCACGAAACTGGAAAACGAGGACGGGGAGGCCGGATTTCTGAAAGATGACTGGTCACGTGTACAGGATGAAGGACAAGGTGGCCCGGTCCTGGGCGGTGGGGGGCGGACCCGGGTACTGCGTCATGGGGCCGTGTTCGAACAGGCTGGAGTCAATTTTTCGCATGTGACCGGCGCCAGTCTGCCGCCTTCCGCCACCGCCGCCCGGCCGGAACTGGCTGGACGCAGTTTCCAGGCACTGGGTGTGTCGCTGGTCATACACCCGGAAAATCCGTATGTACCCACCAGTCATGCCAATGTGCGTTTTTTCCTGGCTGAAAAGGAGGGTGAACAGCCGGTCTGGTGGTTTGGGGGTGGTTATGACCTGACCCCTTATTATCCTTTTGTCGAAGACATCATCGGCTGGCACCAGGCCGCCCGGCTGGCCTGTGAGCCCTTTGGCGAAGAAATCTACCCGCGCTTCAAGGAGTGGTGTGACCGCTATTTCTTCCTCAAGCACCGGGGTGAGGCGCGGGGTGTTGGCGGACTGTTTTTTGGCGACCTGGACGAGTGGGATTTCGAACGCAGTTTGGCCTTCATGGGCGCTGTCGGTGACAGTTACCTGGATGCCTATTTACCGATTGTGCAGCGGCGCAGAAATCACCCGTGGACTGAGCGACAGCGGAAGTTCCAGCTTTACCGCAGGGGGCGCTACGTGGAGTTCAACCTGGTCTACGATCGAGGTACGCTGTTTGGCCTGCAGACGGGCGGGCGCACTGAATCGATCCTGATGTCTTTGCCACCGCTGGTTTCCTGGCGTTACGACTGGCAGCCCGAAGCCGGTAGCGAAGAAGCACGGATCTACGATTTCCTGCAGCCCAGGGACTGGCTGGCAGATGAGTACGCGGAATGGGGTCAGAGTCAAGTGCCAGAGTAACCCTGTGCCTGGTCATCAGAAACATTCAAGTCTACTCTGGCACTTGACTCTGACCCCGGCATTGGGGCTACCACATGTAGGGCAGGAATTCCTCCGGGATGGGGTTGTCCTTGCTCTCATTATCCCAGATAACCGTGACAATCCACCAACGGTCTTCGTGCTTCAGGAGTTGGAAGCTGTTGATGCCCCGGGCTATGGGTGCGCTTTCCAGATCGTTACGGGCTTCGTATGTGCTGAACGCCTGGATGATGTCGCCGAAACGATCCATGTGGCGCATGACTTCCTTTTCGTAGAAATCGTTTTCTGCGAAGTATTCCTGCACATCTTCGATCCATTCATCGATGCTCATTACCTGCAGCAGGCCATCTTCCTTGTGCAAGCGTTTTCCCGTGGGAACCAGGCGCGCACCCTCCAGATAGAGACTGCGCAGCCGGTGCCAGTTGCGCTTGCCGGCCGGTCCGGAAATGCATTCATACATGGCCTTGATGATGGTGTCCGGTGATGTGATATCTTCGGGACGGGGTTTGGGCGGTGCATGGGGCTGAGTTTGGGTAGTCACGGGTGCTGGGTTCCGGGTTGTGTGTGGCTATATTGTAACGGGTTCCTGGAGTGAGGGGCTGGAAACCATGTCATTCGCCTGATCAGTGGGCGGTTTCCCAGTCAGGGCCATAACCGGTATCCACGACCAGCGGCACATTCAGAACTGCAGCACCCTCCATGTGTTCGACAACCGCATTCTTCAGCCAGTCGAGCCGGTCTTCCCTGACCTCAAAAACCAGCTCATCGTGTACCTGCATTACAAGGTGGGCATCCGCAATCTGCCCGGCGTGTTCACTTTGCAGCCAGGCATCGATGCTGATCATCGCCCGTTTGATGATGTCTGCCGCGGTGCCCTGCATGGGCGCATTGATGGCGGCCCGCTCCGCTCCCTGGCGCCTTTGCATATTGCTGGCATTGATGTCGGGCAGGTACAGGCGCCGGCCGAACATGGTTTCGACATAACCCTGCTCCCGGGCACTGGCGCGAGTGTCCTCCATGAACTGCCGGACGCCCGGATAGCGCATGAAATAGGTATCCATGTAGGCCTGGGCTTCGATGCGGCCAATTTTGAGCTGGCGGGACAGGCCAAACGCCGACATGCCGTACATCAGGCCAAAGTTGATCGCCTTGGCCGACCGGCGTTGATCCTTGTCCACTTCATCATTCGGAACATCGAATACCTCACTGGCGGTAGCCTGGTGAACATCCACGTTTTCCTGGAACGCTTTCATCAAACCCGGGTCTCCCGACAGGTGGGCCATGATGCGCAATTCAATCTGGGAATAATCACAAGCCATGATCAGGCAGCCCTCCGGGGCGATAAAGGCTTCACGGATACGCCGGCCCTGTACTGTCCTGATTGGAATATTCTGCAGGTTGGGGTTCGATGATGAAAGACGTCCGGTGGCAGCCACCGCCTGGTGGTAGGAAGTATGCACCCGTCCGGTGCGGGGATTGATTTGTCCGGGCAGCTTGTCTGTGTAAGTCGACTTGAGTTTTGCCAGGGAGCGGTATTCCAGGACCAGGCTGGGCAGTTCGTAATCGACGGCGAGTTCAACCAACACGTCTTCTGCCGTGGAAGGCTGCCCTTTTGGTGTTTTACGAATGACGGGCAGGCCGAGTTTTTCGAACAGGATTTGCTGCAATTGTTTGGGTGAGCCCAGGTTGAAGGGCTGTCCCGCTGCATCAAAGGCATGTTTTTCCAATTCATAAATCTGCCCGGCCAACTCACGGCTTTGTTCAGCCAGCTGATCGCCGTCGATCAGCACTCCGCGCTGTTCCATACGCGCCAGTACCGGTACCAGGGGCATTTCTATTTGTTGCAGCACATCCGCCAGCGCCGGCTCTTTGAGCAGCCTGGGCCACAGGTGTTCATGCAATTGCAAAGTGATGTCCGCGTCTTCGGCGGCGTAGTGGCTGGCATCCTCGACGGGCACTTGACTGAACAGGATCTGCTTCGCTCCCTTGCCTGCAATGTCCTCGTAATGAGTGGTTTGCCGGCCAAGGTACTTGAGCGCCAGCGAATCCATGTCGTGGCGGCTGCCGGTGCTGTTGAATACATAGGATTCCAGCATGGTATCGAATGCAACGCCTGCAAGCTGGACGTCGTAAAGGGAAAGCACGTTCATGTCGTATTTGATGTGCTGGCCCACCTTGGCCTGGCCGGAATCCTGCAGCACCGGCCTGAGCAAGTCGAGAACATCCTTGCGGTCGAGTTGTTCCGGGGCACCGGGATATTCGTGGGCGACCGGGATGTAGACGGCGCGGCCGGCCTGGACTGAGAAACTCAGCCCGACCAGCTCTGCCTGCATGGAATCCAGGCTGGTCGTTTCGGTATCCACAGCGAACAATTCGCTGGCTTGCAGTTCGCTGACCAGCGCCAGGAGCGCCTCTTTGCTGGCGATGGTCCGGTAGTCGGCTTTCATTGTTTCTTTTTTGCCGCCGTCACCGCCCAGTTCCTTCAGCCAGCTGTTGAACTCATAACGCCTGAGCGCCTCCCCAAGCGCCTCCTTGTCGACATCCTTGCGCTGTAATTGCTGCGGATCGATATCGAGGTCCAGATCACGCCTGATGGTGGTCAGTTCCCGTGAAAGAGGCAGTTGCTCCAGCGCAGCCCTGAGGTATTCTCCGATTTTGCCTCCTATTTCATCCGCGTGCGCCATGACTTCATCCAGCGTGCCGTATGTACTCAGCCACTTGGCTGCAGTTTTCGGGCCGCATTTTTCAACACCTGGAATGTTGTCGGACTTGTCACCGGTAAGCGCCAGGAAGTCGACAATCTGTTCCGGTGTCACGCCGAATTTTTCCATGACGCCGGCACGGTCCGAAGTAGTGTTGGTCATGGTGTTAACCAGCGTGGTCCGGTCACTGACCAGTTGAGCCAGGTCCTTGTCTCCGGTTGAAATCACGCAGTTCATACCTTCTGCTTCTGCGGCCCGGCACAAGGTTCCGATCACATCATCGGCTTCAACGCCGTCGACCTGCAGCAGGGGTAAGCCGAGCAGGCCGGTAAATTCGAGAATCTGTTCGACCTGCTGCCGTAACCCGGCCGGCATCGGCGGCCGGTTTGCCTTGTATTCGGGGTACAGTTCGTGCCGGAAGGTCGGTCCCTTTGCATCGAACACCACGGCGATATGTTCAGGATCTTCTTCATTCAGCAGGCGTTTGAGCATGTTGGCCACACCGAGCAGTGCTCCGGTCGGATCACCCTGGCTGTTGGTGAGATTGGGTAGTGCGTGGAATGCCCGGTAAAGGTAGGAAGAACCATCAACGAGATACAAAGTATGCTGCTTGCTCATGTCATGTATTGATTCATTAATGGGATCAATTGTTCAATTGTGCGGTCTGTTATTATGTGAGTCACAAAATGGATTTATAAAAAAGATTCTGGATGCTATCCAAGTCTAACCCAGTGGGAAGGTGAAACGATGAAAAAGCAGGAATTCATGCTGAGGAAAGCCATGACACCGCTGCTATTTACAGTGTTCCTGTTGTTTGCCTGGGACGCACTCCTGGCACAGGACGACCTTGAAAAGCCCCCCAAAATCCCGCATGCGGTTGTGGAGGAAGAACCCTTGCCGCCAAAAGTTCAGGGTGAACAACTCGAGCCCACGGTGACGATTCGCGAAGAGGAGGATCGCCGGATCGAGGAATACCGGATGAACGGACGGATTTACATGATCAAGGTCACGCCGGAGAATGGAATTCCTTATTACTACATTGATTCAGATGGTGACGGGCAGCTTGAACTCGACATGACCCAGCAGGCATTAAACCCGGTGCAGCCGGTGTATTGGAAGATTAAAGAGTGGAAGTGAGCCTTCCCGGAAACGGGCCCGCGCCACAGGATATAGCCTCCGCACTCACTGGCTTGATTGGCCGTACGGTGTCCTGGCTGACACTGCTGATGGTTCTGTTGACCTTTGCGATCGTCATCCTTCGTTATGGCATGAACCAGGGTTGGATCTGGTTGCAGGAAAGCGTTACTTACCTCCATGCTTTGGTGTTCATGACTGCGGCAGCCTGGGCTTTTCAGACAGACGATCACGTGCGAGTCGATATTTTTTACCGTGATCGCTCCCCCCGGCACAAGGCCTGGGTGAACCTGTTGGGAACGCTGGTATTTCTGGCGCCATTCAGCATCTTTCTGATCTTCATAGGATGGGATTACGTGGCCGCTTCCTGGGCCACCAAAGAGGGGTCGCGCGAGGCCGGCGGCCTGCCGCTGGTATACCTGCTCAAAAGCCTGATCCTGATCATGCCGGCATTGTTGCTGATCCAGTCTTTCAGCGTAGTGAGAACCAGTATTTTCACTCTGAGATCTGATCATTCCCAGGAGTCTGAAAATTCATGAAGAAGACCGGCGCGTTCCTGGTTCGCCATGCATTGGAACAACTGGGTGTACGATTCACATTCGGCATTCCGGGTGTTCACAACACGGAAATTTACGATGAACTCGCGACCTCGGAACAGATACGCCCCCTGTTGGTAACACATGAAGCCGGTGCGGCGTTCATGGCGGATGCCGTGAGCCGGACCAGTGAAAGTATCGGCACCCTGCTGGTGGTGCCGGCCGCTGGCCTGACGCATGCCATGAGTGGGATTGGCGAGGCTTTCCTGGATGGAATTCCCATGCTGGTGATCTCCGGCGGCACCCGGACCGATACCGGGCGAGCGTACCAACTACACCAGATGGATCAGCAAGCCCTGGTCGCCCCGGTAACCAAGGCACAGTTCAAATGCTTGTCCCAGGCCGATATCGTGCCGACCCTTTACGAAGCTTACCGGGTGGCGACCACTGGCGAACCCGGCCCGGTGTACGTCGAGGTGCCGGTCAATATCCAGATGATGAAAGGCGAGGCCGGTGAATTGCCGGTCCCAATGCCCATGGGGCCGGGGGAACTGCCGGCAACCAGCGACATCGAAGCCGCTGCGGAACTGCTGGCGGGCGCGGGCAAATCAGGAATTTTCGCCGGGTGGGGAGCACGCGGCGCACGGGAATCCTTGCTGTCGATCGCTGAAATGCTGGGCGCTCCCGTGGCAACCAGTCTGCAGGGGCTCAGTGTATTCCCGTATGACCATCCATTGCACACCGGCATGGGTTTTGGACCGGCATCGGTTCCGGCGGCTGAAAATGCCTTTTCAGACATCGATGCGATGCTGGCCGTGGGCGTGCGGTTTGGAGAGATAGCGACCGGTTCCTATGGCGCAAAACCACCAGAAAACCTGGTTCACATTGACATTAACCCGGCGGTAATGAGCGCCAACTTCAAAGCCCGGGTGGAACTGGTCGGCGATGCCGCCCAGATCATGCCGGAACTGGCCGAAGCCTTGCGCCGGCGCTTGCAAAAAGAAAAAGATTATTCCACCCTGGCGGCCCGGATCAGTTCGGATAAGGACAAATACAGGCAACAATGGCTGGACCATGACTCCGGCGCCCGGGTCAATCCCGGCCAGTTTTTTGAGGCGCTTGATGCAGTGCTGCCGGATAACGCCATTGTCGTGGCGGATGACGGCAACCACACGTTCCTTACCGCGGAACTAATGCCCATGCGGGGCGGGAGAACCTTCATTTCTCCCCACGGATTTCAATTGCATGGGCTATTGTGTCCCCGCTGCTGCCGGGGCGCGCCTGGCCAACCCCGGTCGGGTCGTTTGCGGAATCGTCGGTGATGGCGGCCTGGTGATGACCGGTTTCGAGGCATTGACGGCCGTGGCCAACAAGCTGGGTATGGTCTGGTTTGTTTTTGCTGATGGCGAACTCAGCCAGATTGCCCAGGCGCAGGAAGTGACGATGAACCGCAAGACATGCACCATCCTGCCGCCACTGGATATTGCCGCCTTTGCCCGGTCGGTCGGGGCGGCCTTTGTCGATATCGACAGGAATGAAGATATCGGGCAGGGGATAGGTGAAAGCCTGTCACTTGCCGCTGAAAACAAGGCCGTATTTGTCCGGGTGAATATCGATTACACAAAGAAGACCCGTTTCACCAAAGGTGCGGTCAAGACCAATTTCGCTACCTTTGATATGGCGACGAAACTACGTCTTGCCGGGCGTGCCTTGTTCCGGAAATTCTCAGCTTAACCCGCATATTGCATCGTATTTTGGCTACCTCTGATCGCTGCAACAGACTCGACCAGGTGCTGAAGCGAAGGCAGCCGGACCTGACTGTCCTGGCTGAGAGCCTGTACAAGCCCCGCAATTTTTCCGCCATCGTCAGGACCTGTGATGCAGTCGGAATCAATGAGATGCATGCTGTGCCGGGCGAAGACGGCCTGGGTACTTATTGGAAAACCTCCCAGGGCGCGGAAAAATGGGTCAATGTGCGGACCCATGACACGCTTGGGGCCGCATGTGCGCACCTCAGGGAGCGGGGCTTCCAGTTGGTGGCCGCCCATCTTTCTGCAGAAGCTACGGATTACAGGGAGCTGGATTACACGCGACCCACCGCCCTGGTGGTGGGCACCGAGTTGTTTGGCGTCAGCGCGACTGCCCTGGCCGAAGCCGACCAGCAGGTCAAAATCCCGATGATGGGTGTGACCCGGTCGCTCAATGTTTCGGTTGCCTGCGCCATCGTGTTGTACGAGGCCATGCGCCAGCGCCAGGCCGCGGGTATGTACGGACAGAACCGCCTGGATGAATCGCTGCTGAGAAAACAGCGTTTCGAGTGGCTGCACCCCCAGGTTACCGAATTTTGCCGTCAGCGCGGCCTGGAATACCCGGCAATGGATGAAGACGGGAGTATCGTCGGCGATTTCCCCAGGGGCTTGTAAGAGGTCGCTTGCGGCCGACAGGCTCTGTGAAAATTTCGGCCCCAAGGGACCTCTTACATAAGCTGTTCCAGGATGGGTTTTGTATTTGGCATCTTCCCGGTCCAGAGTTCGAATGACAGTGCAGCTTGCTCCACCAGCATGCCCAGGCCATCGTGGTAGCGAATCTTAACTTCATGGCAGAACTTTCGCAGGGGTTCAGCAGCCACGCCGTAATTCAGGTCGTAGCAAAAACTGCCGGGATGGAAGATTGACAGGGGGAGCACGGGGTGGTTGCCGGTATGGCCGAGAGAGGTGGCGTTGATGACGAGATCGAAGGGATCCTGCATCTCAAGGGCTTGAAGGGGAATGGCTTTCAGGCTGGCAAATGATTCACACAATCGCTCCGCACGCCCCAGGGTCCGGTTGGCGATGACGATGCTGGCGGGGCCCTGCGCCAGCAGGTCGTCGAGGATCCCGGCCACCGCACCACCAGCGCCGATAATGCAGACTCGCGACCCTGAAAGCTGAAGATCAAGATTGGCAGCCAGGTCCCGGACCAGGCCGCGGCCATCGGTGTTGTCCGCAAACCATTCCTTTTCTGTACTGAACAGCAGGGTGTTTGCAGCTCGTGCCCGCCTGGCGCTGTCGCTGCTTTTTTGCGCCAGTTTCCACGCTTCGTGTTTCAGCGGCACCGTGATATTGCAGCCCCTGCCGCCCCCTGCGGCGAGTTCTTCCACCAGGCGGGGGAAAGTTTCCGCATTCGCATCGATTGCCCGGTAATCGATCTCCAGGGCACACTGCCGGGCAAATAGGCGGTGAATTTCGGGTGAGCGTGAATGGCTGATGGGTGTGCCGAAAACGGCCAGCCGGATCACTAATGATCCTCGATCCACTGCGCGGCCTGCAATGCAAAGGAGGTCAGGATGCCATCTGCACCCGCGCGTTTGATACTGGTCAGTGCTTCCATCACCACGTCTTCCTCGTCCAGCCAGCCGTTCAGCGCGGCAGCTTTGAGCATCGCGTACTCGCCTGAGACCTGGTAGGCAAAGGTTGGCACGCCAAACGCGTCTTTAACCCGGCGAATAATGTCCAGGTAGGGCATTGCCGGTTTGATCATGACCATGTCAGCGCCTTCTTCCAGGTCCAGGTCGACCTCCCGCAACGCTTCGTCGCTGTTGGCCGGATCCATCTGGTAGGAGTATTTGTTGCCGCCGGCCAGGTTTGCCGCTGAACCTACCGCGTCCCGGAACGGGCCGTAAAAGCTCGATGCATACTTGGCTGAATAGGCCAGGATTTGCTTGTTGGGGAAACCTTCCGTCTCCAATGCAAGCCGGATGGCGCCAATCCTGCCGTCCATCATGTCTGAAGGCGCTACAACGTCTGCACCGGCTTCGGCGTGCGACAAGACCTGCTTGACCAGCACGTCGACAGTTGCGTCGTTCATCACGTAGCCGGTGTCGTCGATCAGGCCGTCCTGGCCGTGCGTCGTGAAGGGGTCAAGCGCCACATCGGTAATGACGCCCAGTTCGGGAAACCGTTGTTTCAAAGCACTGATGGCTCTTTGCGCCAGGCCTTCGGGATTCCATGCTTCGCGTGCATCTTCGGATTTGCAGTCGCTTGAGACTACCGGGAACAGCGTGATTGCCGGCACACCAAGCTCCTGGCAACGCTCTGCCGCGGGAAGGAGGTGGTCGATGGTCATCCTGTCCACGCCGGGCATAGAGGCAACGGGCTCAACCGCGTTGTCACCCTCCAATACGAAAACCGGCCAGATAAGGTCAGCAGCAGAAAGGCTGGTCTCGCGCATCAAGCGACGGGAGAATTCGTTGGCGCGCATGCGCCGCATTCGCGTTGTGGGGAAGGTCATGGCAAGATTCCTGTTCGGTGTTCCCTGATTTTATAATGAGTTTGGTGTCCGGTCA
>PVMK01115895.1_pt1 | contig 24821 bp, 22 predicted proteins | sample 1853481 | NCBI WGS metagenome assembly PVMK01 (sample SAMN08533507, study PRJNA380276) | Marine sediment metagenome, whole genome shotgun sequencing project.
GCAATGGCTGGATTTTCCGCTCCAGCCGCTGCCATTTCATATCCGAACGCCACTCCGAATCAATATCTATCCCGAATAGTTGAAATGGTCCCTTGCGCCATGGGTGGAGTTGCATTAGCAGCTTTTTCAACCCGGCCAGTTGTTCCCTGCTGGCATCACCCTGGCGACCGACTCTTACTGCCGGGCTGCAAAAATCATAATCGCCTGGCTCAATCGCCGGCAGTGCATCAAGCAACTCGATCCAGCTGTGAAGCAATCCGTGGCGCCGCTGCAGCAGCACCTGCTCTGTTGCCTCGGCCAATTGCCCTGAGACAGCTTCCAGCGCGGTATTGCTGAAGTTAGCTTTCAGTTGTCGGGGTTCGAACATAGCGGTCTGTTTTCACACTTTTGGCATCCCCGACGGGAGCTCTCACTTTCGCGCAATGAACGAACAGAATTCCAGTGCCTGGAACCACTGCTGGGGATGTGAAAAACCACAGCGGTTCATCCTGTCCAGGTGTTCATCAAGGGTATTGAGAATCATGACCTTTTCGAGTGCGGACCGTTTCTGGCTAATTTCAAGATCGCTGTAGCCATTCGCCTTCTTGAATTGTTCATAGAGCCCGTCGCTGAACTCACGCTCCACGTCGTTACTTGTGTTAACTTTTTCGGAAAGAATCAGGACCCCACCCGGTAGCAAGCCGGTGTAAATTCGCCGCACCAGGTCATCCCGTATACCCGGATCCAGAAACTGCAGGGAAAAATTCATCACAACAACACTGGCGCCGGATATCTCTGTATCGCAGATGTCTGATTCGATGCACTGAAAAGTCCGTGCTTCCAGCTGTTTCCCGAGGTTTGTCTGACACCGGGCAATCATATCTGGAGAATTATCAATACATATAAAGTTCACACTGCCGGGTTCAATCCGGGATGCCATTGACAATGTTACCGCACCCAGGGAGCAGCCGAGGTCGTAAACATAGCTGCCTTTGCAGGCATACTTCTCGGCGATGCAGCCAATCATGGAGATAATGGTTTCATAACCGGGGACCGAGCGCCGGATCATATCCGGAAATACCTCGGCAACAGACTCGTCAAAGACGAAATCTACAACGTCCGGGCGGTGGTCGGAATACAGTTTATCCCGCGTCATACAATATAACCTGACGAATTAAGGTGACAGTTACCTTAATTGGTTGAAGTTTGGAGTCTGTGTGCTCACTTACTAATTAAGGTAACTGTCACCTTAATTCCCCCTGGGCCTGCTCGAGTTCTATCAGGACTCCCAGGCCGTCCCTGGGGTGAAGAAATATAACCGGCTTGCCGTGGGCACCTGTTTTCGGTTTACCGTCACCAAGAATACGCATGCCATTGCTGACCAGGGTTTTACATGCCGACTGGATATCTTCCACTTCATAGCAAACATGATGCATTCCTCCGTGCGGGTTTTTTTCGAGGAAGCGCTGTATGGGTGACTCATTCCCGAGCGGATAAAGCAGTTCTATTTTGGTATTGGGCAGTTCTACGAATACAGTGGAGACGCCGTGCTCGGGGAGATCAATTTTATCAGAGACCTCTGCGCCAAACTGGTCGCGGTACAGTTGAGCTGCTGCCTTCAGGTCAGGAACTGCCATGGCAATGTGGTTAAGCCTTCCAATCATAGTATTACTTCTATGGTAGTTACGTCGAGTATCTAATTAATCGCTCTCACGATCATTCGTTTTTATCGCCTGCCGGCGGTTTCACGAACCGGCAAACCAGTTTATTTGCTGCCAGGGACGGTGACAGTTCACCATCGCGGACCTGCTGCTGCAGGATTTCCAGCTCGGCCGCAACCGCCGGATCCTCGGTGAAGCGTGTCAGTAATTGTTCCCGGGTTTCCACCAGGAGCCAATCGACAGCCTGCTGCCTGCGGTCGGCTTGCAGCAGCCCTTGCTCCTGCATGGCTCCTGATAGGCACAAATTCTGGTCCAGATATCCTCAATGCCGGTATTGTGCAAGGCAGAAGCGGTCAAAACCGGTACCGGCCACTGGGCGTGACGCGGATTTATCAGTCGCAAGGCCTGTTGCACATCTGCTGCGGCCAGTCTCGCCCGGGGCAGCAGTTCACTATCTGCCTTGTTAATCACAACTATATCGGCGAGTTCCATGACCCCGCGCTTGATACCCTGTAATTCGTCACCCCCGCCAGGCAGAAGCATCAGTAAAAACAGGTCGGTCATGTCGCTGACCATCGATTCCGACTGCCCTACCCCCACGGTTTCAACAATAATGACACCAAAGCCTGCCGCTTCACATAACACGATCGAATCCCGGGTTCTTCGCGCGACACCGCCCAGGGTTCCCCCGGTCGGGGTAGGTCGAATAAAAGCATTCGGGTTCACTGACAAGGTCGGCATACGGGTTTTATCACCGAGAATCGAACCACCGCTTATGGTCGAACTGGGATCTACCGCGAGCACTGCCAGTTTATGTCCCAGCTTGATCACATGATTGCCAAGAGCTTCAATCATGGTAGATTTCCCTACTCCCGGAACACCGGTCAGGCCGATTCTGATGGAACTCCCTGCCAGCGGGGCCGCCTGGGAAATCAGTTTTTCCGCCTGCTGTCGGTGGTCTGCCCGGGTCGACTCGAGGATGGTTAGGGCTTTTGCCAGTGCACGCCGGTCTCCACCGTGGATATCCTTGATACTAGGCATGGCCTGCAACCCACCGGGGATGGTTCCGGCCGGCATTAGCTGGATGATTCAAACTCAACAATTGGCTGGTCTACTTCCAGGGTTTGGCCCGGCTGTGCCAGTACCGTGGCCACGGTGCAATCGTGGTTCGCCTTGAGGGAGTTTTCCATTTTCATCGCCTCAATCACGGCAAGCTCCTGTCCGGCCTTGACCGACTGCCCCGCTTCAACGGAAAGGGATACCAGCAACCCGGGCATCGGAGAAAGCAGGAAGCGCGACATATCAGGCGCCTGTTTCTCTAGCATAAGCTCGTTGAGCCTGGCCGTCGGCGACGTCATAACCCGTATCGTGTCGGCAAATGCGCCGCAAACCACATTATAGCTAACACCGGATTTTTCCACCTGGAGGTACAGTGGAACTCCATCCACCTTGCCCGCATACACTTGCTGGGTCGGCAACCAGTGATCTTCCACTATGTATTCCTTGCCGTCCAGGTTAACTTTCCAGCACTCAGGTTGTGAGTCAATTGAGACCTGGTGATTCTGTCCGTCGATTACCACAGTCCACTGGGTGCTCACTTTACGACCATATCCTTCAACCTGGTTGGACACCGTTGCAGCGCGGTGGATCAGTCTATGATGTATAGTGGCCAATACACATACCAGCTGGTTGACAAGATTCCCGTCCACTTGCTGGATTCCGAAACCGTCGGGGTACTCTTCGGCAATAAAACCGGTAGTCAGGTCTCCGGCCTTGAACCTCGGGTGCTGCATGATTGCCGACACGAATGGCAGGTTAGTGTCTACACCACGGATATAGTACTGATCAAGGCCCTCGATCATCTTTTCAATGGCCTGGTCCCGGGACTCTCCCCAGGTAACGAGCTTGGCAATCATTGGATCGTAGTACATAGAAATTTCTGAACCTTCCACCACCCCGGCATCAATCCTTACATGGTCTCCCGATGGCGGCGGCTGGTAGCCACGCAGGCGCCCCGTGGAAGGCAGGAAATTTCGATAGGGACTTTCCGCATATACCCTGCATTCCATTGCCCATCCATTGATTGCGACGTCATCCTGGGTAATGGGCAGTTTTTCTCCGTTGGCCACGCGTATCATTAACTCCACCAGGTCGAGCCCTGTAATCAGCTCGGTTACCGGATGCTCTACCTGCAGCCTTGTATTCATCTCGAGGAAATAGAAGTCTCGATTGCCATCAACGATAAACTCCACGGTACCTGCAGATCGATAATCCACTGCCCGCGCCAGTGCGATGGCCTGGTCGCTCATTGCCTTACGCATGGCCTGGTCGAGAAATGGTGAGGGCGCCTCTTCGATGATTTTCTGGTGCCTGCGCTGGATTGAGCACTCTCGTTCGTTCAGCGCTACGATGTTTCCATGGGAGTCAGCAATAATCTGTATTTCAATGTGGCGGGGCTGTTCAATGAATTTCTCAATATATATGCGACCGTCCCCAAAGCTGGATACGGCTTCACTGGTAGCACGCTCAAATCCCTCACGACACTCGTCTTCGTTAAAAGCGACTCTCATGCCCTTTCCACCCCCCCCCGGCAGAGGCTTTAATCATCACGGGATAACCAATTTTCCCGCTTATCTTTACTGCTTCATCGGCATCTGCAACAACTTCGGTATGGCCCGGAATGGTGTTTACGGAAGACTTTTCCGCCAGCAGTTTCGACGTAATCTTGTCTCCCATAGCCTGTATTGCCGGCGCATCCGGACCGATAAAAATGATTCCTTCCGTGGCAAGCAGTTCGGCGAATCCGGTATTTTCAGACAGGAATCCGTAGCCCGGGTGCACAGCTTCGGCGGCTGTATCCTTGCAGGCCTGGACAATGTGTTCAGCAACCAGGTAGCTTTCTGATGCAGCTGCACTGCCGATGCAGACAGCTTCATCCGCATCAGTAACATGGGGGGAGTCCCTGTCAGCGTCGGAATACACCGCAACCGTGGCAATTCCCATTTTCCGGGCTGTTCTTATCACGCGACAGGCTATTTCGCCGCGATTGGCAATGAGTATTTTCTTGAACACAGTATCAGTACAATTATAATTTTGTGGTTAATTTTATGGAAATCGCTGGTCTAGCCGGCCCGGCTACAGGGGAATGTTGCCGTGCTTCTTCCAGGGATTATCCAGTTTCTTTCCCTTGAGCATGGCAAGTGACCGGCAAATTCGCTTCCTTGTATTCCTTGGGAAAATGACGTCGTCGATATATCCCCTGCGGCCCGCCACGAAGGGGTTGGCAAATTTCTTGCGATATTCCTCGGTGCGCTGCTCCAGTTTTTTGGCATCTTTGGCTTCTTCGCGAAAGATAATTTCAACTGCGCCTTTTGGACCCATGACCGCAATTTCGGCACTGGGCCATGCCAGGTTAACGTCACCCCGCAGGTGCTTTGAGGCCATGACATCATAGGCACCACCGTAAGCCTTGCGGGTTATCAGGGTGATTTTGGGAACGGTACATTCCGCATAGGCGAACAACAGTTTGGCCCCGTGGGTAATTATGCCGCCGTACTCCTGACTGGTTCCGGGCATAAACCCCGGAACATCCACCAGGGTAACAATTGGAATGTTAAAGGAATCGCAGAACCGCACAAACCTGGCACCCTTGACTGACGCATTGATATCGAGGCAACCCGCCAGCACCATTGGCTGGTTTGCAACGAATCCCACGCTGCTGCCTTCCATGCGGCCAAACCCGATAATAATATTTTTAGCGTAGTTGGGCTGGAGTTCGAAGAAATCGCCTTCATCGACGACCTTTTCTATCAACTCCTTCATATCATAGGGCAGGTTTGGATTGTCCGGCACCAGTGTATCCAGCGATGGCTCGTCCCGGTCCTGGAGGTCGGCGGTATCCCCGGTGAGGAGACTGGTCGCGGTTGTTCAATGGCAGGAAATTGAAGAAACGCCTCGTCATCAGGAGGGCGTGGATGTCATTTTCGAATGCCAGGTCTGCGACTCCAGATCGTGTGGTGTGGGTCGTCGCCCCGCCGAGGTCTTCCGCAGATACTTCTTCATGGGTCACGGTTTTAACCACTTCAGGCCCGGTCACGAACATGTAGGAACTGTCCTCCACCATGAAGATAAAATCCGTAATCGCCGGGGAATACACGGCACCGCCGGCGCAAGGACCCATAATCAGTGAAATCTGGGGTATCACGCCGGAAGCCATGACATTTCGCTGGAACACTTCTGCATAACCTCCCAGGGAAGCCACGCCCTCCTGAATGCGGGCGCCTCCCGAGTCATTGATGCCGATCACCGGCGCACCCACCTTCATGGCCTGGTCCAGAACCTTACAAATTTTCTCCGCATGGGTTTCCGAGAGCGAGCCGCCAAATACGGTGAAGTCCTGGCTGTATACAAAAACCAGTCGCCCATTGATGGTGCCATAACCGGTGACCACCCCATCTCCGGGAATGGATTTTTCCTGCATACCGAAATCGGTACATCTATGTTCAACAAAAATATCCCACTCTTCAAAACTGTCTTCGTCAAGCAGGACTTCGATACGCTCGCGGGCAGTGAGCTTGCCCTTGGCATGCTGTGTTTCAATCCGCTTTTTCCCGCCTCCGAGCTTGGCAAGCTCCCTTTTCTTTTCCAGTTCTTCTATTATTTCATGCATGTGTTTTTATCCTGAAGCTGTAACCTGCAAGAATGCAGTTTACGATGCGGTGAATATCCTCGCCGTTCTCATGATCCAAGCAGGTCGAGAATTTCACTGGCCGCCTGGGGAATGTTGGTCCCCGGGCCAAAAATAGCGGATACCCCGCATTTATACAACATGTCGTAATCCGCCTTCGGGATAACGCCGCCGCAAATTACCCTTATCTCATCGCTGCCAGCGGCTTTGAGCCCTTCAAGTACCGCAGGTACCAGGGTCCGATGCCCTGCTGCCTGGGATGAAATGCCAATGATATGGACGTCATTCTCGATTGCCTGGTTGACTGCCTCTTCAGGGGTCTGGAAAAGCGGCCCGATATCTACATCAAACCCCATGTCTGCAAATGCAGTGGCAATGGTCCGGGCCCCCCGGTCATGTCCGTCCTGGCCAAGTTTGACCACCAGCATACGCGGTCGGCGACCTTCCTTTTTGGCGAACTGCGCTATTTTTTCCTGCAACATTGTAAACTTTTCATCTCCTTCATAGGCTTTACTGTAAACCCCGCCGAGGGTTCTCGGCTCGGCGCGGTGACGTTTGAACACGGCCTCGAGGGTGTCGGAGATCTCGCCCACGCTGGCCCGTGCCCGGGCAGCTTCAATGGCGATTTCGAGCAGGTTGCCGTTGCCGGACTCGGCAACCTTTCGAATTCCAGCCAGGGACTTTGAAACTTTATCGGAGTCGCGGTTATTCCTGGTGGACTCCAGTCTTTTCACCTGGGCCTCCCTCACTGCATTGTTGTCCACAACCAGGATATCTACATCCTCCTCTTCTTCAAGCTGGTATCGATTCACCCCGACGATGACTTCCTGTCCCTGGTCGATGCGTGCCTGGCGCATTACTGATGCCTCTTCGATGCGCAGTTTGGGCAGGCCCAGCTTCTACTGCCATGGTCATTCCCCCCATTTCTTCTACCTCGTCGATCAACTTGCGAGCTTCAACGACCAGGCTATTGGTCAGGCTTTCTACGTAATATGAGCCGGCCAGCGGGTCGACCACATTGGTAACGCCGGTTTCATGGTTAATCACGAGCTGGGTATTGCGTGCTATCCGGGCCGAACTTTCCGTAGGCAGGGCCAGCGCCTCATCGAAGGAATTGGTGTGCAGCGACTGGGTTCCGCCCAGCACAGCCGCCAGCGCTTCGATTGTGGTACGAATTACATTGTTGTAAGGATCACGGCTGGTCAGGCTGACGCCTGAAGTCTGGCAATGGGTGCGTAACATCGTGGAGCGGGGATCGGTGGGAGAAAAGTGCTTTTCCATCAATTCGGACCATAGCGTCCGGGCGGCACGCAACTTCGCGATTTCCATGAAAAAATTCATGCCGATGGCAAAGAAAAATGACAACCTTGGTGCAAACCTGTCAACCTCGAGACCACTGTCTATGGCTGCCCGAACGTATTCTATTCCATCGGCAAGGGTATAGGCCAGCTCCTGGACAATGGTGGCGCCGGCTTCCTGCATATGGTATCCGGAAATGGAAATCGGGTTGTAGCGCGGCATGTGAACGGCAGCGTAGCTGATAATGTCGGATACAATTTTCATGGACGGCCGGGGGGGATAAATGTAGGTGTTGCGAACCATGAACTCCTTGAGAATGTCATTCTGCAGCGTTCCGGATAAATCTGCCTGCTTCACACCCTGTTCCTCGGCGGCGACGATAAACATGGCCATAATCGGCAGCACCGCACCATTCATGGTCATGGATACAGACATTCTATCCAGGGGAATCCGGTGAAACAGGATTTTCATGTCTTCCACAGAATCAATGGCGACACCAGCCTTACCCACGTCCCCCGTCACTCTCGGGTGATCCGAGTCATAGCCGCGGTGTGTGGCAAGGTCAAAGGCAACGGAAAGACCTGTCTGCCCCGCTGCCAGGTTGGCCCGGTAGAAGGCATTGGATTCTTCAGCAGTGGAAAATCCGGCGTACTGGCGAATAGTCCATGGCCGTCCGCTATACATGGTTGACCGTGGGCCGCGGGTATAGGGCGGGAAGCCCGGCATGGAGTCGATATGGGCGATATCCTCCAGGTCCTGTGCGGTATACACCGGTTTCACAGCGATGCCCTCCGGCGTATGCCAGGTGAGATCTTCTATGCTGGCGCCTTTCAACTCCTGCACAGCCTTTTCTGCCCAGGAATTCATGTCAGCGCTGTCAGTCCTGTTTTTTCTGCCAGTCATATCTGTATATTCCAATTCGAAACCGGATTGTAACCGATCAGCGGTACTCCTATAGCGCCTGGTGCCCGCCCCCGCGCGGGGACGGGACGGGGATCTCTGTAATTCCATACCGGCCTCATTACAAGGTCCCCGCTTTCGCGGGGAAGCAGGGTCACACCAGTTCCCGGATAGCAGAATCCAGGTAATCGGCGAATTGCGGGTCATTGCCAGGGGAGGCTACACAATGGCCCCAGGGGGAAGAATATACCCGGTGCTCACAATCAGGAATTATTGCCGCCTCAAGATCGTTGTCGGCCGGCCGGAAGTAGAGGTCGTTGTCACAGGAAATAATGATGGTTTTCGCGGTGATTGCTGACAGGGCTGCGTGCAGGTCACCGTTATAGACCGGGTTGGTGCTGATATCGCCGAGCTGCCAGGTTTCGAGCTTGCACAGCAGGTTATTGGCATCCCAGTCCAGGTGGTCCCTTTCCCAGTCCTTTAACAGGTCTTCGGCTGATTCGAAGCCCAGAGCCTGGTACATTGCATTGCGATAGAATGCCTGGGAAAAAGCCCAGCCGGCATAGACCCGTGCAAACGCCATCAATCCGGCCTTCGGCGGTTCGTCATAGTCTCCACCCCTGAATTTGCAATCCGCCGTTAACGCCGCCTTCACCCCTTCCAGAAAGACATGATTGTGCACGGAGGTTTTAGCCGATCCGCAAAAGGGCAGTATCGCATTGACCATGTCCGGATACTGGGCACCCCACTGGAATGACTGGCATGCGGCCATGGACCAGCCGGTCACCAGGGCTATCTTGCCGACCCCCAGTTGGTTCACCAACAGGTCATGCTGGGCACGGATATTGTCATACAGGGTGACACGGGGGAATCGCGGCCCGTCAAACGGCGCCGGCGTGTTGTCGGGCGACGAGGAGTAGCCGTTACCCACCAGGTTGACCGAAATAATGAAATGCCGGGCAGGGTCAATGGCGCGCCCGGGACCAAAAAACCCTTCGTTGCGAACATGGTTTCCGGTGTAAAAAGTGGGCAGGACGATAACGTTGTCCCCCGCCGCATTTGGCTTGCCGTACGTCTTGTAAGCCAGCGCCAGTTCTGGAAGAACTTTGCCGCACTGCAGGGAAAATTCCCGGATCCCGTGTGTCTGGTAGTCCTGCATTGTTCGCAATAATCAGGTTCTGCTTATCAGTATCGCCTAGTACTCCAACAAGCTAGGTATGATGGATTACTAGTAAAGCCGGAGGTATTCCTCCACCTCCCAGTCCGTTACCGTCTGGTGATAGCGTTCCCATTCATCAGTCTTGTAAGCCAGGAAGGAATTCAGCAATGTGTCTCCCAGCACCTCCCTGGCGAGGTCACTTTTTGAAAGCCCTTCAATAGCATCCAGCAGGTTACGGGGCAGCGGGGTGAGATTCCGTTTCTCCTTTTCCGAATCCTCCATGACGTACAGATCTTCATCCAGGGAAGGACCGGGATCGATGCAGTTTTCTATGCCGTCCATACTGGCGGCCAGGGTCAGGGCCATGGACGCATAGACATTCATGCACATATCAGCAGCACGGTTTTCAATGGCAAAACGGCTTTGTGGCAGGCGCAGCATCGCGGATCTGTTGTTGGATCCGTAGGTCATATGGGTAGGCGCCCAGGTATAGGTACCGCCTTCAAATCCGCCGACCTTGGGCACCAGTCCGTTATAGGAATTAACCGTGGAACAGGCAATTGCGGTTATGGCACCGCCATGCTTGAGGATTCCCCCAACCGCATGATAGGCCTGGTCACTCCACCCACCGTTTTGCCCTTCATAAATGTTTACCCCGGGATTGTCGACCCTTTGCATGGAGGTGTTGAGATGGGCCCCGGAGCGCCAGTCGGCTGTGGTCGGTTTTGGCATGAAGGTTACGAACATGCCGTGCTTCTTGGCAATTTCCTTGAGCAGCACACGCAGGAACACGAAACGGTCCGCCATGGTCAGTGCATCGGTATAATGAAAATCGAGTTCAAACTGGGAATAGGCCCCTTCCGCCACCACGTCATGCAAATTCCAGCCAAGGTCTTCGATTATGTCGATAAGCTCACCGAGAAAGCCCATGGAATCAATCGAGTATTCAACATCATAGCCAAATGCCTGGCGGCGCGGGCGTAGCCCGGTACCCGGCGCCGGATCGTTGTCGAACGCTTTCACCGGCTGGTTGTTTTCATCCCATTTCATGGTGATAAATTCCGGCTCGATACCGGCGTACATCGAATATCCTTTTTCTGCCGCATTGGCGATTGCCCGCTTTAACGCACTGCGCGGGCACATGTTATACGGTTTGCCCTCCCAGTATAGATCCGAATAAATCCAGGCACAGGTTCGGTCCCATGGGCAAATTACCAGGCTGTCAATATCGGGCACCGGAACCTGGTCGGAATCGTGGGGGCCCAGCTCCGGAACAAAAGAAATGGAATGCACCGCGAATTGCGGACCCTTGCCGGCACAGAGCAGTTCGAAGTCGCTGATCGGCACCGGCTTGGTTTTGGGCAGGCCAAACATGTCAATCCAGCATGACAGGATATACTTTACGCCGGCCGCTTCCAGCTTCTTTTTTTCTTCAGCGACTCTTTTCGGGTCAGCAAGAGCATCCTCAAAGTTCTCAAAATATTGTGCATTCATATAATTCGCCTCTGGTAAATTGCCTGTTGGTGTTCTTTCCCTAGTAACCCGACTGCCTGTCTATCTCGTGCAGTAAGGGCTTTGCTGCTTCAAACCTTCGGAAGTTTTCAGCGACAGCACTGAGGCCATCATCTAGGTCCCAGCCCGAAACATGCGGGGTGATAATTATGCCGGGATGATGCCACAATGGGCTGTCTGCGGGTAGCGGTTCATTGTGGAAAACGTCGAGCACTGCATACCTCAGGAAACCGCTGTCCAGGGCCTCAACCAGGTCTTCCTCCACAACCAGCGTTCCACGCCCGACATTGATAAGTACGGATTCCCGTTTCATGGTTCTAAAAAGGTCGATGTCAAACAGGCCAACCGTTTCCGGCGTAGACGGCAGCATGCTCACCACATAGTCGGCACCGGCGAGCAACACCTTCAACTGCTGTTTTCCCCACAGGCAGGTTATTCCTTCCAGGCTCTTCCGGGTCCGGCTCCAGCCTGAAACCCGGAATCCTGCATCAGCGAATAGCCTTGCCGCAGCTGCACCAATATGCCCGAGCCCAAGAACGCCTATCTCAAGATCGGTAACGCGTTTCGGGGCCCTGGTTTCCCACACGCGTTTTTGCTGCTGTTCTCTGTGGAAGTCAATATTCTGAACGTCTTTAAGCACATGGGCAAGGCAGAATCGTGCCATTTCCATGGCGGTGGTGGCATGTTTAAGACGGGTGATGCGAATGTGATCATGCAAATCCGGGTCCGACAGCATGGTATCGACCCCCGCACCCAGTTTCTGTATCAGCTCCAGGTTGGGTAGTTTCCTGACAAGCCCGGGGCGCAGCCGGTCGCATGCCAGCATCCTGATCTTTGAACCATCTTCAAAATCCGGGTAAAAGCGAATATCACGATCGGGTATGCCGGCCAGTATTGCCCGGAATTCCTGATCACTGATCCAGTCCTGTAAATGAATGTCTACAAGAATCTGCATGTCAATAGATTGTCACCCCGCCGGAAGGTTGTGATTCTGTAATGCGAACCGTAGATTGGTGCAGTGTATTAGAACACTGTGCCGTTGATTGCAATACGCAATGGGGGCGAACTGTCTTCGCGTAACCGGGAAGCGAGTTCACGCCCGGCAATCCATGTCCCGCCCTGTAAAACCGATGATAACGGCAGCCGTTTTTTACCGAGTTTCAACGATTTTCTCAGGTCTACAGCTATTCGATCCAGCATGTAAACGGTCAGCGCTCGCCACTCCACCACGGCTTCACATTCGGGGGCGAGCACAGAGTTCATCAATTTTGGGTCCTGTGGCTGCAATACGCCGGTGTCAATCAGTAGTCCACCATTTCGATATTCCGGCAATCCGGTCAGGCCATCCAGGTTAACCACCTGCAGCCCCGCCCACTGCAACGGCTCGATAAGGGAATAGGTGAGCCACTGTGACAGCTTGTGAAACGGAATAATTCCACTGGTCGGGCCGGGGATATCCAGGGCTGAATGATAACCACAATCCCCGAGGTTGGTTTCGCCGACCCGGTAGCCATCTGGCCAGATGCTGCCAAACCGCGTTAATACAATTTCCAGCACATCGGTAATATCAATCTGGCGCTTCATGAGCAATGATCGTTTTGACAGGTCCAGGCATTCGTCGACGATTGACCCTGGGCGGATGTAGCCGGCCCCTCTATTAGCGGGACTGTCCAGCGCCAGGGCCAGGCCCTGTAAAAGTCCGGCCCGGCCCGATAATCCGGACAGGGGATTTTCTGTTGATGACTGGAAAACCCGGCCCAGCCTGCCCCGTGTCACGCTTGCCAGGCCCTCCGCATCGAGTATCCAGCCCCGGTCGCCTTCGCTGCGTGCTGCGTGGTTGAAAAAACAGGTCAATGCTGGCTGCCGCAAGCCCTTCTGAACGGGATAGCATGTTGCCGGTGACCGGATCATGGTAATGCCATTTTTCCCCGGCGCCGGCATCCAGCAGTACACTGAGAAATGCCAGGTCTACCGCGCTGCGGGCAAGATCCAGCCTGCTTCCCGCGAACGAAGACGTATAGTGCTCCCACAGGTTGATGTGGTCGATATTGAAATGGCGCCAACGGCTATGCAGGGGAATATTCTGCCCTTTTGTGATATCCGGATAGTATTTCAGGCAGGTATCCCGGACCAGTTTCACACATCGGCTGATTCTGGGTTGATTGACTGTAAACCAGTTGGCGTTGCCATTCATCGCCATCTCCCCGATCAGGTGACAACGTCGGCGAACCTCGCCTGCGCTCAGCAATTCCCTGTACGAACCGACATCTCCCGACACGTCCTGATTATTCACTGGCCCGCTGTCATTCACAGGCGGACTCAGTACTCTTCCAGGCTCCTGCCATGGGTTTCCTTGAGATCATCGGAACTGGGCACTTCGCCCCCGGTATAATAACCGGCCGCTTTCTTGGCATCCATTTCCACCCTGGCATCAGGTGGAATCATGTTATCCGGAATGGGTATTCTTTCCCCGATTTCAATTCCCTGGTCAACGATGGCATCATATTTCAAGTTGCTCATGGAAACAAAGCGGTCAATACGGGTAATACCAAGCCAGTTCAGGACATCGGGCATCAACTCCTGGAATCGCATGTCCTGGACACCTGCGACGCACTCCGTTCGTTCGAAATAGTGCTCTGCCGTATCTCCCCCGGCCTGCCGCTTGCGCGCATTGTAGACAAGAAACTTGGTGACTTCTCCGAGGGCCCTGCCCTCCTTGCGGTTATAGACAATCAGGCCTGCTCCCCCGTTCTGGGCAGTTTCTATCGCATCTTCGATACCGTGCACCAGGTATGGACGGCAGGTACAGATATCCGATCCGAATACGTCGGAGCCGTTGCATTCATCATGAACGCGACAGGACAATTGCCTGGTGGGATCTGTAATAGCGGCGAATTCACCAAAAATGTATGCGGTAATTCCGCCTATGGGCGGCAATAATATATGGATATCCGGCCGCGTAACCAGCTCTGAATACATGCCGCCGGTTTGCTCGAACAACGAACGCCTGAGGGCGTGTTCATCGGTGTTAAAACGCTCGGCAATGCCCGGCAGGTACCACACTGGCTCTATGGCAATTTTGATGACGTTGACTTCGCCGGTCTCCATGAGAACCGAACCATCCGGTTTTAGGTGTGCCCCCTCCAGCCCTGTCATCATTTCCGGCACGCTTAAGCGGGCACGGGTCACAGCAATTGTGGGCCGCACATCTGTACCAGAATTAATGTGGTCCTGGAAGGCCTGGCCAACCATATGCCCCCAGGGATCCATGGAGACAATCTTTTTTGCGTCAAACCACTGGTCAAACGGGCCAATTTCCATGGCAGGAGCGGTATTGGTCAAATCCGGCTTGTGCAGGGGGTCGAGATTTCCAGCGGCAACTGCGAGTGCACGATAGACCGCATAGGACCCGGAATACGAACCGATGGCATTGCGGTCAACCGAGCCGGCCGGGGTTGCAACCACCGGGCCGCGAGCGTCGGCGGAGCGTGCACCCCACAGCACCTCGACCGGATGCTGGTTACCCGAGGGATGCGACGTTAGTGTAATGTGTCTGGACTGCCTTTCGGTCATAACTTGTATTGTAATGTAATTTTGCCTCAGGGCCCGGAAATCAGGTAAACACTGTTGACCGGCCAGGAAACCCACAATGTCTTTCCGGTCTCAAGATTGAGGTCATCCAGGTCCTTCTGCTGTTTCTGAATCTTCAACTCGGTACCATTTTCGGTCTCAACCAGCAAGGTTACGATAGCACCGACAAATTCTTCACTGACCAGAGTGCAGGAAAACTGGTTGGGCGTGTCAACCCGGGAATGGCTGACCCGTAAACGGTCTGAACTTATGACCAGGTCTACCTGCATACCCACCCGCAAATCCCTCATTTCATTGTTGTCGCTTTCAATAACGCCTATGCCCGTCCTGATCAGGGCGCCCTGGTGGTGCAGGGATTCAACCTTCCCTCCGAGGATATTGTTGGAGCCAACGAACTCGGCGACGAAGCGGGAAGCCGGCTGTCGAAATACCTGCTTCGGTGTTCCAATCTGCTCAATGACCCCCTGGCTCATGATGACCACCCGGTCCGCCATGGCAAAAGCCTCGGACTGGCTATGGGTAACATACACAAAAGTAATACCCAGTTCCTTCTGCAACCGGGAAAGAACACCCTGCATTCGCACAACCAGGTTGGCATCGAGAGCGCTCAGGGGTTCATCAAGCAACAATACCGGGGGCTCGGTAACCAGCGCCCTGGCCAATGCTACCCGCTGCCGCTGGCCGCCCGACAGCTGGTCTACGGCGCGGTCAGCGAACTCGGGGATTTCCATTCGTTCGAGCCATTTCAGCGCCTGCACTCTTCTTGTGCCCGCATCCATTCCCCGCATCCTGAGGCCGAATTCCACATTTTCGATGACGTTCAGAAACGGGAACAACGCCAGCGACTGCCACACCAGCGGAGTATTTCTTTGTGACGGCGGAAGCTCGTTGATTCTTGCGCCATTGAGCCTGATCTCGCCCTGGGTTGGGGTTTCGAGGCCGGCCAGCATTCTCAGCGTTGTCGTCTTGCCGCAACCGCTGGATCCCATTATTGCGAGGAACTCCCCCTGGTCAATGGATAAATTCATGGTTTCCACGGCCACAGTATCCCCAAACCGTTTGACGATATTCTCAAAAACAATTTGTGGATCAGCCATTGGCAGGTGCTCGGGGACTTCGCAACATGAAGATCAATTGTGCCAGAATCACCAGGGTAATCGAGGTGATAAAAACAAAGGTTCCGATCGCATTGATCTGCGGATCAGTGGTGCCCTGCAATACTTCGAGTATCAGTACCGGGATGGTCTTGTTGAGCCCGGATACAAACCATGCCACGGCGAATTCGTCAAAGGATACCGCCATGGTCAGGCACAATGCGGAAATTATTGCTGGCCGGGCGAAAGGGAAGACAACATGGCCCATGGTTTTCCATTCGCTCGCGCCCAGATTCCAGGCGGCGGCTTCAAGATCCGGGTCCATTTGCTGCAGGCGCAGGCGAATTACCGCCATGGCGAATGGGGCGCAAAGTACCGTATGGGCAATCACCACAGTCCATAGACGGCCTGAAATGCCGATCCTGGAATACCAGGCCAGCATGGCCAGGGCGAGGATTATCAGCGGGACCGTGGGCGGCAGCAGTGCCAGGGCGAGATAGCCATTTTTCCACCTGAAACTGTAGCGGAAATCAGTATAGGCGGTACAAAAACCGATCAGTGTTGCCAGCACGCTGGTGCAACCGGCCACGATAATACTGTTCCTGGCGGCATCCCACACCCTGGGGTCAGCGATAATGGTTTCATACCATTTCCAGGTAAACGATCCCAGCGGAACGGTGGGAAAGCGGTCTGAGTTGAAAGAAAAAATAATGCTGGTAATTATCGGCGTGAAAATAAAGCCGAACACCAGGGCCAGGTATGCGATCAGCATCCACCTTACAAGGCGATCTATATTCACTTGACTGCCCTGCGGCTATAAGCCAGCTTGATCGCGCTGAAGGCAACGGCCATCAGTGTAACTATCATCATCACCGCAACCACGGCAGCGCGCGGCCATTGCTGCCCGGATTTCGTGGTATCGATAATCAGGATGGACAATGTGGGCGGCTTGGAGCCACCCAGGTAATAGGGGGGCAACAAAGTCCCCGAAGGACAGGATAAAACAGAAAACCGCACCAATAATCAGCCCGACTTTTGCTGACGGCAGTATCACCTGCACAATCACCCTGAGCCGGCTGGCCCCGAGGTTCTGGGCCGCCTCAATTAGATTTTTGTCCACGTTCGCCATGGACAGGGTCTGCAGGATAATGACCAGGGGCAGGGTCAGGGTCATATATCCCACCATGGTGCCGAATTTCGTGTTCAGCATGGTATATGGCCCGAGGCCAATATAGCCAAGTATGTTGTTGATGACCCCGGACTCTGCAAGAATAACGAACCAGGAAAACGTGCGCACCAGGTAACTGGTAAAAAAGGGAATAATCAGCAGGAAAATGATCCAGCGGCGGGTATTTTCCGAAACCTTGAAGGCCAGGGCGAAGGCAGCCGGAAACGCCAGGCAGGACGCTACAATGGTCGACAGGCTGGCCATGCCCAGGGTGAAGAAATAGGAATCCCAGAAATAGTTCCGACTCAGCATCTTGACCCAGTTTCTGATCTCGAAGGCCTCTTCCATGCGATAGTTTTTGACGAGGAAAAACGTCATCGCAATAGTGAACAGCAATGGCCCAATGAAAAACAGCAGTTGCCAGGCGATGACCGGCAGCCGCCATGTCAGTGCATACAGATCAATTTTTCGGGTATTTACTGCAGCCATGAAATCTTCAGTTTCTCTACGGAAAATGGCAAGGTGGATGGCATGGCCATCCACCTTGTAATCTGGAAAACACCTGCAAGCAGGTAGTTCGACTTCCCTTAGCGAAAATCAACCCGGGCCGGATTGTGTATTGCACCATCAAGCAGCACAGTGTTTCTCCGCCCGGGATAATTGCTACTAGGCGTTTTTGTATTCCGACCAGAAGTCATTCCAGTCTTCCAGGCTCTGCTGCCGGGGTAATCCGCGGTAATGAATCCTGCCCTGGTTGATCAGTGCTACCGGATCATTGTCTGCACCATTGACCTGCCCCGATCGTTGGGCTTCTACAGAATCCACCTCATTGAGCAGCTTACGGCCTTCATTGGTCACGCAGAATCCGGGATATCCCAGCATCTGCGCCGACTTGACCTGCCCTTGGGGGGAAATAGTGTACTCGAGATACTTCTTGACGATATCCTTTTTGGTCGAAGTGGAAACTATGCTGTAGGACTCGGTCCACTGGATGCCGCCCTGCTCAGGCACTACGGAGCCTACTGGTGCACCATCTCTCTCCAGGATTCCCGTTACCCAGTCCCCGATGCCGACCATGGCCAGCATTTCCGCGTTTTTCAGTCCGGCAAAGGTGCCTCCGAAGTCGAAGAAACCGCCTCTCTGGGGTTTCAATGACAGGGGCTTTTCCTGAACCGCGTTCCACTGGTCTTCATTGATATCGAATGGGCCTGGATCGTTGTTGCCGTTTAACAGGCTGATTTCGCCAAGGCTTGGCAGATGCCAGTCGAAATGCCCGACCTTGCCGGTCAGTTTCGGGTCCCAGAATACTTCATAGGTCATGGCTTCCTCCCTGGAAACTGCATCGGTGTTATAGGAAACTCCAAGGTGGCCATAGCGGGTGATGAGCGAATACAGTTTGCCATCGTTCCAGTGGCCCGAGAAATTTCCGAAGTCCTCATGCATGAGATCATCCATGGGATAGTCTGAAGGGTCCAGTTCATCCACCAGTTCCGATTCAATCAACAGCTGGCCAAACTCGGCATCCGTGTGTATCAGGTCAAATGTACCGGGGGGGTTCTGGGCCAGGGCCGCCAGCATATTATCGCCGCCCGCGTAGTACTTGGGCACAAACTTCACATTGTTGGCTGCTTCAAATTCTGCCACCATGTCGGGCTCTGCGGTTCCGTACCATCCCAGCATATTAATTTCAACGGGCTCTGCGCTGGCTTTTCTCGAAGTAAATATCATGGGCATGGCCAGGGCGCCAGCAGCCACGCTGGAAGTCTTGATAAAATCTCTTCGTGAAATACCGATTTGTTTTGATTTTTTGTTCATTGATTGTCTCCTGTAAAGGTTTTGATTTGCTTATTTGATTAAATTATAAAACTTTCGAATTGTGCATCGGGGTTTAGTACCCCAACAAGCTAGGTATGATGGGTTCAGCGAGTCGAGAAGTCATTGGCCGTTAGGCGCGTCTCGCCGGCAATGGCCAGCCCTTTCCAAGAGACGCACCAAAAGTAGGCGCTCTTAGGCGACAACACGGACGATGGCTTCTCGACTCGCCCGAAGGGAGCGACCCAGATGATCCAATACGGCGTTACAGCCCTTGAAAAGGACTCGTCATTTCCTGCGGACTGTGCCTTGTATTGAATCATCTGGATAGCTCTGAACCCATTATACCTAGCTTGTTGGGGTACTAGTTGCCGGATATATCGGGAAAAGTGTGTTCCGGATTGAAGCTGGAGAAACTATCCAGGGTCTGGCGATTACATTGCGCCTGGATGTCTGAACCGGGAAGGACGCATGATGATATTTTGTAGCTGTTGTACATTGCCCTGGTGGCCTCATTGTCTTCGATGCAGACCGCAGCAATTCCCGCAACTATCCCTCCCTGGCGCTCAACCAGGCTGATACCGGCGGTCATTGTGCCGCCGGTTTCAATCCACTGGTCTGCCAGCAAGACGCGGGTACCCGGAGCAAATGCCGGTTTGCGCATTTCCATTTGCTGGGTTTGACCTGAATAATTGGACATCGGCACGACATCAAAATCCACCGGGATTTTTCCGCCTTTGCGAATGGTAAGAAATCCTTTTCCAAGCCGGGTAGCCATTCCTGCACCAAGCACAAAACCGGCTGCATCGAATCCCGCTACTACGTCCACTTCATCGGTTTCAAATGGTTCCAGCAGATCATCCAGCATGGCATGAAATGACTCGGCGTTGATGTACGCCGACGATGGGTCGAGCCAGGCAAATTTCTCACCTCTCGATCGCGGCGCCATCAGGGCCAGGTACCATCGATCAGGTTTTTTGCCAATATCTTCGTTCAAGGTCCAGTTTCCAGGGCGTCATTTAACTGCTTCAGGCGATCCGGGTCAATATTATAGAAGTCATCAGTATAGTTAATTCCAGTGGCGACAAGAATAGCATCCAGAAATCCGGCATATTCGAGAACATTTTCAGGTGTGATACCCGAAGCCAGCCCGAGGGCAGTGTCGCCGCACCCGTCCCTGAATACCTCGATTTTATCAGTTCCGGCTTCTTTCCCTGTGGCTTCTCCCGAGGTAGTAACCACATCCATCCAGCTGGCCGCGATTCGGGCACAAGAAAAATAGTTTCTCTGCGCAACGGCCCTTTGCTTCTTGAAAGCCGTGCCGCCAAAATACAGGCCGTCCCAATGGCATTGCTGTTTAATCATCTGGATCTCCTGTGCTTCCGGCTGGTCATCCACGTCCCGTGTTTCATCAATGCGGGCATCATCCCCCCAGTAGCCATCAATCCTGTATCCCGCGGTTTCAAGGTCTGACAATACCGGAAACGCAATTTTTCCACTGACACCGAGGAAATTGATGCCAAGCCACAGATCAGGAAACTCCCTGCGAACCAGCCGGATAATCGGCAGAAACTCATCCACATCAAAATCATGGTTGATCAGGAACACGCCCGCAACCCCGCATTCCAGCGCCGCCCGGATATTCCTGCCCGCCTGTATTTCATCCAGCACATGAACAACCGGGAATACTGCGGGCCCGGTTACATCGAATGTGGCTCGTCAGTTGCTGTCGGTTCATATCACCTTTCAGCTCTCGAACCCCGTTCAATCGTTGCTTCAGCCATACAGGTAGCTGCAGGCGATAACGGCACCAATCACACCGGCCAGGTCTGCACACAGGGCGGGAATCAGCGCATAGCGGATGCGCCTGATTGCCACCGCACCAAAATACACGGCCAGCACATAGAATGTTGTTTCTGTTGACCCCTGGATGGTGCTCACGAGGTAACCGGTATAGCTGTCCGGGCCTATGGCAGGATCACTGATGATCGAAGCCATGATCCCATAGGCCCCGGACCCGGACAACGGTCGCAACAGCGCCATGGGCAGAGCGTCCGCGGGCATACCAAAAAGACTGGTAACCACCCCCAATGGTTCTACTATCATCTCCATGGCTCCGCTGGAGCGGAACATGGCGACCGCAACGAGGATAGCCACCAGGTAGGGAATGATTCGTAATGCCACGTTAAATCCCTCCTTGGCGCCTTCCACGAAAGCCTCGTAAATATTGACCTTCTTAACCAGGCCGTAGGTCAGGAATGCCATCATCAACCCGGGGATAATCCAGGGTGAAATTGATGCGCCATAGAAAACCGTCAAAGGAATCATTGCGGCCAGCGATGCCAGGGAAAAATAGGACACCCAGGGAGAAAATGCACGAATTCCGGGAGGGTCCCGGGATTCCGCTGCATCATCAACAGCTATACTTTCCGGTTCCGGACCGTCTTCCCCGGGTAGCTGTGCCTGTGGCGCCCAGTAGCGCTGGCAAAGTTTCGCCACGATTATGGCGACGGTGGTGGAGCAAATTGTGGCAAACAGGGTTGTCGGTACGATACCTGCCGCATCGAAAGAACCGACCGATGCGCGGATTGCAATCACCCCGGTTGGCAGCAATGTAACCGAAGAGGTATTTATGGCAAGGAACAGCGCCATGGAATTGCTGGCCGTACCCTTGCATCGATTCAGGGTATTGAGCTGCTCCATGGCACGTATCCCAAAAGGCGTCGCAGCATTTCCCAGGCCCATGGCATTGGCAGACATATTCATGATCATCGCCCCCATGGCCGGATGGTCCTCGGGCACTTCCGGGAACAGGCGAATCATCATCGGCCTGACCAGGCGTGCAATAGTGACCAGCAGGCCGCCCTGTTCGGCGATTTTCATCAATCCGAGGAAAAGCGCCATAACCCCGACCAGGCCAATAGCCAATTCAACAGATCCCGTGGCCGCATCCACCATGGATGATCCCAGGGCAGACATTGGTGAGACATCACCGGTTCCATCCCAGCCTGCCTGGCGCACCGCTGCTGTTACAAAAGCAATGGCGACGATGGTAAAAAATATAATGTTCACTGCGCACCACCACCTTTACCAGCAGCAACGCCAGGCGGGTCAGGAACCATCATTGCTGTTGTCAGGCGCACCATTAACCGAGTGCCGAATTTGACCCTGGCCCCGGTTTTACTGACTCTCTTCTCATCCTGCTATTATATGTATTTTGTTCTCGTTGTCTCTCCACTTCCCGCTATCCAAAAGACAAGATACGACCCCGGGAAAGTTTTGCCGGTCCAGGTGGCAAGACAAACTGACGTTATTGAATCGCCTGTTGTTGTCAATTGACAACCTCAATTGAAAATGTTGTAGTGGCGGCAATAGTTTATTGTAAAGCACATATTTCGTTGGATACCCATAAACAAGCCGATATCGCAACAAACAGAAAGGAGCTGGACTACTATCACAGTCCGACGCAGTTCCGATTCGACAGTTGGCACCAGCTTGTCGAATGTACGGCACGCCTGAGCGCTTCCCAGAACAAGAACAAGCCTTCGCCGGGACTCCAGGAAAAGGCCAGGGCATTGCTTGGCGACCTGCAGACCCTTGAAGACTACACCGCGTTTCCTTCTGACAACGATTTCGAGCTGTTGTGGAGCCTGTTCAATAACAAGGAATACGACACTCTTTCCTGGTGCGTTGAAATCATTGTACGCGCCCTTTCCAGCGGCAGCTACCGGGTGCGGAAAATCGACCTCGCCTCGGCGCTGGATATGAAGCTGGAAGAACGCAAGGAATTCCGAAAGCAGAAAGTCGACCTCAGGAACGAACGTCACAAGCCCTATTTCGAGGTCCTGATCGTGGACAAGAATGCCCGGGATGAGCTGCCTGAACTCAAGGCAGGATTTAACAGGATCAGCCGCATGGAAGACAATTTTGTCTACAGCATCGTTGCGGTACCAAGCTTCGAAGATGCCCTCATTGCCATACTGTTTAACTACAATATCCAGACCTGCGTAATACGTTACGAATTTCCGTTACGATCCAAAAACCATTTGCAGATTCTGCAGCGTTATCTCAAGTCCATATCCGATGTCGAATACGACGAGATGCCGGATATTGGTCACGGACCCCTGCTCGGTTATTACCTGTCCCAGCTACGCCCGGAGCTGGACCTTTTCCTGGTCACCGATCAATCCGTCGAAGCCATAGCAGGCAGCTCGGCGAGAACCTTTCGGCGAATTTTTTACCGCCAGGATGATTATCTCGAGCTGCACCTGAATATTCTTCGCGGTATCCAGGAACGCTATGACACACCTTTTTTCAACGCCCTGAGATCCTATAGCCGAAAACCCACCGGTGTGTTCCATGCCATGCCCATTTCCCGGGGCAAGTCGGTCACAAAATCCCACTGGATCCGGGATATGGTGGATTTTTATGGCATCAATATCTTCCTGGCGGAGACATCTGCCACATCCGGCGGGCTCGATTCCCTGCTCCAGCCCCACGGCCCGATCAAGAAAGCCCAGGAGCTGGCAGCCAGGGCCTTTGGGGCCCGGCACACCTATTTTGTTACCAACGGCACATCCACGGCCAACAAAATTGTCGTACAGGCGCTGGTGAAGCCAAGAGACATCGTACTGGTTGACCGGGATTGCCACAAATCCCACCACTACGGCATGGTCCTGGCCGGCGCCCATGTTTCCTATCTCGACTCCTATCCGCTGCATGACTTCTCCATGTATGGCGCTGTACCGCTAGGGGAAATCAAGCAACGGCTGATGCAATATCGCGATGCCGGCATGCTGGACCGGATCAAAATGCTGTTGCTGACAAACTGTACCTTCGATGGCGTCGTGTACAACGTTGAAAAAGTGATGGAAGAGTGCCTGGCAATCAAGCCCGACCTGGTATTTTTATGGGATGAGGCATGGTTCGCTTTCGCCGCGTTTACGCCCACCTATCGCCAGCGCACCGCCATGGCTACCGCTAAAAAATTGCTGCACAAGTATCGTACTGCGGAGTACCGCGAACAATTCGAAGCGCAGCAGCAGCAACTGGCGGAAAACCCCACCCCGGACCGCCTGCTTGAACTGAACCTTCTGCCAGACCCCGACAAGGTCCGAATCCGCGTCTATGCGACCCAGTCCACCCACAAATCCCTGACCTCCCTGCGCCAGGGTTCGATGATTCATATCTACGACCAGGACTTCAAGCAGAAAGCGGCGAAACCGTTCAACGAAGCATTCATGACCCACACCTCGACGTCTCCCAATTACCAGATCATCGCGTCGCTCGATATTGGCCGTCGACAGGTAGAACTGGAAGGTTATGAAGTGGTCCAGAAACAAATTGAGCTGGCCATGTCCATCCGTGAGCAGGTTGCGACCAGCCCGAGACTGACCCGGTACTTCCGCTTCCTGGTGGCCCGGGACCTGGTCCCTGCCAGTTACAGGCAGTCTGGAATCGAAGCCTATTTCGACGCCGAAACCGGCTGGTCCAACGATCACCTCGAACAGGCCTGGGAGACGGATGATTTCGTCGTCGACCCGACCCGGCTTACCCTGTATGTCGGCGCTACCGGGATTGACGGCGACACCTTCAAGAACCAGTACCTGATGGACAAGTACGGAATCCAGATAAACAAGACTTCCCGCAACACGGTATTGTTCATGACCAATATCGGCACCACCCGCAGTTCCGTGGCGTTCCTCATCGACGTTCTCAACAAGATCGCCAACGATCTCAGCCAGGAACAGGAGGAATACGGGCGTTCGGAGCGAAAACTGTTTGAAAACCGGGTCAGGTCACTGACCGAGGACCTGCCGCCCCTGCCCGATTTCAGCCGCTTCCACGATAATTTCAGCCCGGGCAAGGAAGGCCACACCGCCGAGGGCGATCTCAGGAAAGCCTACTTCCTGGCCTACGATGAAGAGAACTGTGATTACGTGAAAATTTCAGACAGTAA
>PVMK01153453.1_pt1 | contig 24818 bp, 23 predicted proteins | sample 1853481 | NCBI WGS metagenome assembly PVMK01 (sample SAMN08533507, study PRJNA380276) | Marine sediment metagenome, whole genome shotgun sequencing project.
GATAGCGTTACGGCTTAAAATACAAGTGATAGCAACATTGGTACAGTTTGGATCGACAGCAAAGGAATGTGTTTACACTTAATCTAATCCCGCTAACTTTTGAACTATTAAAGTGCCGGTATCTTAATGACGTAAGGTTAGTATCTCTTATAAACTTCTGCTTAAGTTATGGCTCCGATACATGGTAAATTTTCCTAGGGCTCGTATTCCTACGGCACCAGTTTTGTCACTTGAATCGTTTGGCGGTGATAAAGATCAGCACGTTCCTTCAGTACTTGATGTTGGCGGAGCAAAGTTTGTTACTAGTGGTAGAGCGGCGATTGCAATGGCGCTCCAGCAAATGAAAATAGGAAAGAATGATAAAGTTTTGCTGCCTGCCTATCACTGTATCGCTATGGTGGAACCAGTAATCTGGGCAAAGGCTACACCCGTATTTTATAAAATCAATTCAGATACCTCTGTTGATCTTGATGATATTCAAGCTCGGCTTGATGGATCTACAAAATTGCTTCTAGTGGTACATTATTTCGGGTTTCCTCAGAACCTATCTAAATTACGCATTTTTTGTGATGAACATAACATATTGTTGCTGGAAGATTGTGCCCATTCTTTTTTTGGGGAGTATGACGGAAGACCGCTAGGATCGTTTGGTGATTACGCTATTGCAAGTGCTATGAAATTTTTTCCTATTTATGAAGGTGGGTGCCTCGTTTCTTCGCGTCACTCCATTTCTTCTTTGCATTTAGAGTCATCCGGAGTGGGCTTCGAAATGAAGGCTGCTCTAAATGCACTAGAAAAAGGTTTTGAATATGGCCGATTGGGATTTATCCAAAAATTTATTTACCTGCCAATGTTGCTCAAGAACTTTATCTGGGGGCTCGTAAAAAAGAGAGTTTCATCAGAAAAAATTAATTTTGGACCGGAATCTTCAGAAGGGAGTTTCGGGATTGAAGAAAAATGGCTCCAGAAGGAATCCTCTTTTTTCACCCAATATCTGATCAAGAGAGCTTCCCAAACGCGAATCGCTACAAGTCGACGCGAAAACTATATTGCCTTGCTGGAGGCTTTAACAGGGCTACCAGGATGTCATCCGTTGTTTGCCAGGTTACCCGATGGAGTTATTCCTTACGTATTTCCATTAATTGTAGAGGAACCGGAAAAGTTTTTTAAACCTTTAAAAAATATAGGCATACCAGTGATTCGCTTTGGAGAGTTCTTGTGGCAAAGCATGGAAGCAGATATTTGTCCTGTCAGCACTAGTTTATCGAAACGAGTATTCCAGTTTCCTTGTCATCAAGAGCTGACTCCGGCAGAGTTGGACTGGATGATCAGGGAAATAAAAGGCGTGTTTTTATCAAATGGGCGCATCGAAAAATGAGCTGGAAAATATATCCCATCAGCGAATTTAAGAATCATCAGGATTGCTGGCAGCAGCTCAACCAGGAAGGCACAGGCTCGCCGCTGCTCGAGCTGGCATTTATTTCTCCTATGCTTCACGCATTTAGTAATGGCAAAGAAATCCTTGTTTGTTATGAGAGTGATAATACTCTACTAGCGATGGCGATACTTTCTCCAGATAACCGAGGAAGGTGGACAACTTTTCAGCCGTCACAGGCACCGATTGGCGCCTGGATCCATCGTACCGGCAATGATTGGTCCGTACTGCTTGCTTCTCTGATCAAGAAATTGCCCGGATATCCATTGGTTATCGGGGTTACACAGCAAGACTCGGATTTGACGCCGCGTCCGCAGAATCAAGCGACATTAAAAACGCTAGACTATGTTCAGACCGCAAGAATTTCGCTACAGGGAGATTTTGATTCTTACTGGAATGCGCGTGGTAAACGTTTACGTCAAAACATGAGAACGCAAAGAAACTGGCTCGGAAGAAATGCTATAACCACTCGCCTACAGGTAAGTACAGCGCCAGAAGAAGTGGCACTGGCAATTGCGGATTATGGAAGAATTGAAAGCGCTGGTTGGAAAGCAGGAGGTGGAACTGCGATTCACTTACAAAATACTCAAGGAGAATTCTATCTGAATATGCTGGAAGGATTTTGTCGGCAAGGTGCTGGCCGCATTTATCGCTATTGGTATAATGACAATATTGTTGCTATGGATATGTGTATTGAAGGCAATGGTAGTCTCATTGGCCTGAAAACTACTTATGACGAAACCCTTAGCAACCATACATCACCAGCTTTATTAATGCGACATGATTTAGTTAAGCAGCTGTTCAGCGATGACCAGATAAAGAGGTATGAGTTCTATGGAAGGGTGATGGAGTGGCACACAAAGTGGAGCGATGAAGTGCGTACCATGTACCACATTAATGAATACAGATGGCCAGCTCTAGCGTTATTACACGAAATTATCAGAAAGCTAATTGTTGTTTCAAGCAATAAAGGCAAATAAAGAAATATTTTTGTTTTAAGTATATGGCGCGTTAAGAGTGGGATGTGCTTACGAGACGCCTTGGTCTGGAATGAGAATACGTTGAGGTATATTGGTGAAAGCAGCTTGAATTTAACTTATATACAGCGGGCGGGGAATCTCTTGGCATTCCTTTCTAGCTACTCATATCCGTATCCCAGTCAGTTTGTATCCAATCATTCTGGAAACTAATTTACTCAGGATTCAAAAAAACTTCTTTTAGTCATTATGGTGTTTCTTTAACACACGTAATATTGGAAATCACTATTCCACTATGCGAAACATAACAACAACGGAGTAATTATGCAGAGCCTTGTTGAAGTGAGAGATATTTTGTCCGATGTGCTCAGTCTTGGTGAGCGAAAGAATTTTCTAAAAGTGGATTCGAGCTTGCTGGGAAGTATTCCAGAATTAGATTCAATGGCGGTTGTCAACGTGATTACAGCTTTGGAAGAGCACTTTGGTATCACGGTGGACGACGATGAAATTAGCGCCAAGACTTTTGAGACTCTTGGTAGCCTTACCTACTTTGTTGAACAGAAATTAGCCGAATGAAGGGATCTCCCAGAAATCCCTCCCTGCCGAATCTTTTTTCTTGAAAACAGAATCTGGGGATCGTTTTTGCCTTTACCATGCCCCCTCATCCAAACAAGGAATGTCGCGGGGTATTCATCTATGTTCATCCTTTTGGTGATGAGATGAACAAGTCAAGGCGTATGGTTGCATTGCAGGCGAGAGCATTTGCCGCCATGGGATTTGGTGTGTTACAGATGGATCTATTTGGTTGTGGAGACAGTAACGGTGAATTTGGAAATGCACGTTGGGATATCTGGAAGCAAGACCTGGAAATCGCATGGAGTTGGCTCGAAAATCGTGCTACCGCTTCAATTAGCCTTTGGGGTTTGCGCCTAGGCGCGTTACTTGCGCTGGACTTCGCCCGGAGTTCTACGAATATAATTGACAAGATTATTTTATGGCAGCCTGTAATTAGCGGTGAATTGTTCTTAACCCAGTTTTTGCGGTTGCGTTTGGCCAATGAAATGCTTGCTGGCGGTTCGGAGAAAACAACGGGAACGCAGGCCATACGTAGTTCTCTAGCTATCGGAGAGCGGCTCGAAGTAGCTGGCTATGAGCTCGCCCCTGATCTCGCAGTAGCAATTGATAGTTTGAGGGCAATCAAGTTGCTAGTACCCAAAGTCCCTGTTCATTGGTTCGAGATTGTATCTAAGTCGGGCCGCACCATGCCACCTGCGGGGGCAAAAGTGGTGAGAGCATGGGAGAAAGAAGGGAGCAACCCGCAGGTACATCTCGTCCCTTGCGTGCCTTTCTGGGCAACCCAGGAAATCACAGAATGTCCTGAGCTTATATCAGCCACAACGAAGGTTCTCAGTAAAGTGTAGCCATGAACTTTGAAGAGCGCGCCCTCAGTTTCTCCTGCAATGATTCCTGGCTGTATGGAATTTTGAGTTTGCCTGAGAAGGTTATCTCTCGGGGTGTCCTGATAGTGGTGGGCGGACCGCAGTATCGGGTGGGAAGCCACCGCCAGTTTATGTTGCTTGCACGCCATCTTGCTGCCCATGGTGTGCCTGTAATGCGCTTTGATTATAGGGGGATGGGCGATAGCGAAGGAGATTCTAGAAATTTTGAGGAGATAGAAGATGATCTATTCTGTGCAATTAATCAATTTTTCGAGGAAGTAGATGCTCTTAAGGAGGTGGTGATTTGGGGGTTATGTGATGCCGTGTCGGCTGCACTTTTCTATGCTTACCAAGATCAGCGCGTGACTGGACTAGTATTGCTGAATCCTTGGGTAAGGACAGATGAGGGTATCGCTAAAGTCCGGCTAAAACATTACTACGTTGCTCGCCTACTTGAGCCAGAGTTTTGGAGAAAGATCTGGCAAGGACATTTTAATTTTACTAAAACAGTTCATTCTTTTTCAAAGAACGTCAGTGAGGTCCTAGCAGGGAGAAAAGGAATTGCGGCCACCCTAAAAGGCAGGGCTTCCAATGAAGCTTGCGATCTTACTTCACTCCCGGAAAGAATGTTCGACGGACTAAAGCGTTTCGAGGGAAAAGTGCTACTGATCACAAGTGGTGATGATCTTACAGCTCAGGAATTCACAGATCTGGTTAAAGCGTCACCCAAATGGCAAAAACTATTGGGATCCCCTAACGTGAGACATTGTGATATCCCTGAATCCGATCATACCTTTTCCAGGCATGATTGGCGCAACCAGGTGGCTTCTTGGACAAGAGAGTGGATTCAGTCATGGTGAGGCGTTTTCTGATCATAGCCTTTACCGGACTCATCGAGTTTCCGCATATAGCAGCCAGAATATGCTCACCATTTGGGTTTCCATCCAAGTAGCCCAGCCAGAATATATCCAAGACTGATCAATCTAATGGGAGATATCAGCCATGATTTCAGGAAAGAACGATTGGCCAATTTTAGATTACCTTCCAAGAGCATTTGAATACCAAATTTTTCGTGGTAGCTGAGGATATTCTGTCTAAATTGGTGTCTGGAAATGCAACGGCCATCAGGACTACACAATCCCCACTTTGCAACGGCTTTGTATAGCAGCTCTGTCCTGAAATCGATATTTCTTCCTATAAGGTTTCCTTGTTGTAGGTGCTGACGATAGAGGGTTAGTGGTTTTTTTAACTTAACGAAAGGATATTCCCGAGAAATACGCAACCAAAAATCCCAGTCCTCGCTAAAAGGCAGGGATTCATCGAATGTACCGCATTTGTTAAATACTTCCGCGCGTATCATCACTGTGCTAGTCAATACCCAGCAATCAAGTAAAAGTAGATGATATACCCAACCAGAAGACTCTTCATCAATATGAGACGAATAAGATGCTAGTTCAAAGCTATGGGGTTCGGGGAATACACCTTTTGCATCTGGAAGCCACGGGATAAAGGTATTGTAAACTAATCCAGCCTCCTGATTCTTGCACATTTCCTCAAACTGTAGTTCCAATTTATCGGGAAACCAGTAGTCATCATGGTCCATCAGGCAGATATACTGACCGGTTGCTTCCTGGATACCGTGGTTACGCGCGACGCATACGCCTGAGTTGGTTTGGGTCAGGAGCCGGACGGAACTGCCATATGAAGCAACGATATCTCGCGTACGGTCCGTGGAGCCATCGTCAACCACAATTAGCTCCAGATGCTTGAAGGTTTGATTAAGTATACTGTTGACAGTCTCCGCAATGAAAGATTCGCAGTTGTAGGTAGGAAGAATAATGGAAATATCCGGCTTGAGGGCTGACATGCTAGAAAACCTAATTTAGTTAATTTGTTAGAGACCTTACGAGAGAAGATACAAACATTAATACATGTGTACCAATGTTATCATTTATATTATATGGCACGTTATGTTAAGCATAGATCTTTTTCTTTCTTGTGAGCAATGAAGCGATACAAACTAGTAGGGAAATCAATAATGGGGCGTGCGTACGCTGTATGTTGGCATATATCATAAGCCCGAGACTACTCAGAGTTTCAGAGGGTTATATTAGAGCGCGCTGGGATTTCTATACACGCATTTCCGCTTTGTGGATAATAGAAGAATACAAAATTCAGTTAAACTTCCCTAGGACATCTACTCCGGATGAGACGACTCCTCCTCTGAATTCTTCTTCCTAAGCACTAGTCTTATTGTATCCTCCAGCAATTTCCGATAAAAAATCCGTAGCATCAGAACATAGATCAAGGCACCTAAACCGATCTCAATGAGCAATCCGGCAATGCCAGCCTGACTTGCAAATGTAAATTTGGCGCCTAGTACACCTACGGCCATGACAGCCGAGGAAACAATAGCCGGGCTAAGGCTTCGTCCAATATCTGTGAAAGAAATATCCAGAACAGCATTACTCATTCTGATAGTAAAAATCGTTACAATTAGCTCGGTTAGCATCATTGCTACAATCAGGACAATCAAGCTATAGCCACCTTGAATGAAAATCAACATCAGGGACAATAAGATAACAAACGATGCGATTGCAGATTTCAGTGACAAGTCCGGGCGTCCCATGCTATTTAATACGGGTCGAAGAAGACATATGGTCATTCTAAAAGGCATTGCAATGCACAATAATGCAAGCGGCAGAGCGACAGCCTGCCATTTGTGGCCAAGTACTATTTCCACAAACTCTTGAGCGATACAGGCTAGTCCTATCATAACGGGGAAACAAGCAAGTGATACGGTACCAATAGTTTTCCCGAAATAGTATCCTGCGGCCTCATATTGATCCTGCAATTTTGAAAAAGCCGGGAAGATAATTGGGTTGATCACTGGCATAATTTTTGAGAGCGGGAGTAGGGCAAATTGAAAAGCAACTGTAAAAATGCCTAGCAATTCAGTGCCCAAGACGGGGCCAGCAACCGGAACAACGAGTTGGTCGGCACTAATAATTATGCCGTCGGTCAAAGTCAAAATTCCTCCAAAAACCAGCATTGTGCGCACGGGTGCAAAGCTTAGCGAGGGGGCAATGAGCTATGGTTGCAATATCGTCAGCATGATCATCTCAAGCGTTGCTCTGGTCAATGCTCCGATAACCAGCGCCCAGATTCCCGCACCTAAAATAGCAAGGACTAGGGTTGTAATGACGGCACAAATAGTCGCAGTAAATTCGGCAATAGATTTCAACTTAAACTTTAAATCGCGGTCCAGAAGCGCGTCGGGAATAACCCTGAAAGGGGCCATTAGGAAAAGAAAAGCCAGCGCCTTAGCTAATAGCTCAAGACGCGGTTCATTAAAATAGGTTGCTAGCAGGGCGCCGCCAAAGAAGTAAACAAGAAAAAGGAGGCCGTTGACAACGCAAAGCAAGCCGAATACGCTACGTAATTTGTCTTGTTCAATACTTTTAGCTCGCACCAGAGCAAGATTGAGTCCCAACGTACTGAATAGCGACAACAACACCAAAGGTGCCTCCAGCTGGGCGTTGAGCCCGTAATCTTCCGGACTGATAAAACGCACCACGACGACAACACCGACCCAGGAAACAATCTGCCCTGTTAGTCGAAGAGCTATCGACCAACGGGCGCCGGACAGGATCTTGTTAATGGTTTTTGTTAGATTCTGCTGTTTGTTCATGAATCTGCGTCTGTGGTATAGCGGAACGTAAGCTCCACCAGGAATTTTCTGTCTCTAATTGAGACCAAACTTCGCCCGCTTATACCTTGAAATATATTGGTAGCATCTTTTATTTCGGATCAATCGATCAAAAAACGGCCATTCTACAACATGCTTTTGTTCAAAACGTATTGCTTCTTTCCCAATCAACCAGATACTAATTTGTTTATCACATATAAAAATTCCTACGATCTTTCTGCGCCCCGGGTGGCCTTGTTGCAAAGTTTTGCATGAGCGAGTAAAGATGCGTCTACGAACCGGATTATCTGACCAGCAAATAGAGCTTTCTCGGCAGGGTAAGACCACCTTCCATCGATTGGAAATGGTCTTGTTTGATCCAGTTGGAAGTACTGTTAATACACTGATAAACACGGTAATTAACACAATTTCTCCCCTGGATTCGAAGGATAGTAATATGCATGAACTGCTCCATTTTCTGGTATTGGTCAAGGAGAACAATGCTCCGATCGTGTCGATGGAAAAAGTACTGGAAAATTCCCGAAGGTCAAAGTCGAAATAGCCAGCTAAGCTTTTTGATCAGATGATCGGGAATTTGTGAACATAGTCTTTGTTTATTCACTTGAGATAAATTTTCTATAAAATACAAAAGATAAGTAATATTGTGATTTCTATCACAGAATTCCGCGTTCATTAGCATTACCCTGTACAAATAATTTAGACATGTACTGTACTACTTACAGCGGGAATCCTATGAAAACTTTTTCAGGCATTATCGCATTAATAGCTTTGATCGTATCAACAAATCTTCAGGCGGCAGGTTCCTTTTGCGGGAAATTGGAAAACGGATACGGGCCTTATGATTATTCTAATTCCATGCATAGGAGAGAAAAGTTGCAGATTGTCGAAGAGGCCCACTTTAGCGAAAAGGTAGAAAAACTGATCGATGGCGAATCTTCGTGGCTTGGGTGGGATATAGATTACACATTAAGGGCCTTTCCAAATCATTATAGAGCGCTATCAGCTATGGCCAGGCTTGGCTTAAGAGAAAAGACTGTTCATGTAAAGACGGCTAATTATACTGTTGAATGCTATTTTGATCGTGCTATCCGGTTCAAGCCTGATGATGGTATGGTGCGCATGATATATGGCAGCTATTTACTAAAGCTTGATGGGAGACCAGATGACGCCTTTGAACAGTATCACGAAGCGGTTAGGGTGCAGCCAGAAAATGCCAACATTAACTACAATCTTGGCTTGATGTATATGAAAAAAAAGGAGTATGAGCCGGCAATAGTTTATGCTAAGAAAGCCTATGGGTTGGGTTTCCCATTACCTGGCCTTAGAAACCAGCTAATGAAAAAAGGAAAGTGGGATGGAAAGTTGGATGAAGAAGTACGTGATGAGGCAGAGGGAAATGTAGACGAAAAGATAGAGGTTGAACCGCAGTGATAATTTTTTCACAGTATGTAGCTGCAAGAAAGATACTAGATATAGTTACCCAGTCACCAGTTATTCCGGACCATAGATTTGTTTCTCAATTATAGGAACTCGAGTCGGCTCAAGGTACTCTGCCTCATGTGCCAAATTGGCCCGTAACTCAACTAAGATTGAAACCCATTTGTGGCCCCTAGATCAAGGGAATAACGGCATAAGCAGGCCTTGATTTGTTATTTATTAAATAATAATGTGCCTCATAGCCGCTAATTGTTTTGCCTGCCTTGCAAGGCACGTCGAAGCTTACGCATAAGTTCAAGAAAACCTGGTAATTCCGCTTCGAATTCCACCTGTGTTATGTGTTCACCATCCAGAAAACGACGTAACGCAAAGCGTTCTGTGCTGGGGTAGTTGAATCCAGAGAGGCAGGTGGTTGCACTTTCAATTCCCAATTTTTTCAGCAAGGGAAACTGCGAGGGATGGAATTTGCCGCTGGGATAGCAAAGATGCTGAAGTGGTCCACTGACAATGCGTTTAAGAACCGCACGATTCTTAATGATTTCGCTTTTGACGCCTTCTGGATCATCTATAGGTAGACGGTGGCGGTGTGTATGTAGTTGCAAATTCATACCCCCCGAGGGAAGCCGCGCCAGTTGTTCCATGGTCATCAGGCGAAAAAGGGGATTGTTTTCATCCGAATTTAAGTCAATGCCTAAGGTCTTTGTAAGCTTGAGCAGCATAGCTTGTTTGTCGTGATCGTCCCAGTTCTTACTGAATTCGCTAATACGACATGCTACATGCTCTCTTTCATCAGCTGTACTCAAAACAATGGTTTCGGAATCCAGCCCAATGGAACTTAAAGCTAAAGTTTCATTTCTTTTTTTCCAAAGTAGATAACGTAGAGCGACGTCAAATATGGGGGCTTCACTTAATACGTCTCTAGTAGTTACGTACAAGGTCGAGGGAAACCCATATTCCTTTAACAGAGGCGCAGCCTTTGTGCCAATTCCGAGCCAACCATCATCAAATGTTATAACCAATGCCCTCGGTGGTAGCGTTTTCTGATTCATATGTGCCAAGGCCTCATCAAGCGAAAGAACCAGATAACCATGTCTTTTAAGATAAGCCATGCGTTCTCGGAAGGTATCTTCGTGCATAAACAGTTTTGGCTGAAAGTAATGTTCATCACGAAGTGATATGCCGTGATAACAAAGCACTTGCAGCCCCCGCTTGGTAAATGTCTGTGCTAACGAAAATCCACCCAGCGCTTTGATGACGGCTAGTATTTTATGACGAAATACCATGTTATCTAGGCTTGAAAGCTGCTTTGCTGGTTTGGATAGAATTACTCATCTTTTAGTGAGAGTCTTGTGGTGTCTGTGCATGCTAATGCTTTAATCCAGCTTCATTAAACTTGAAGCTGGGTTTCATCATAAATGTAAATGAATACCATATCAAAAAAAGCGGCTTCAACCGTAAGGTTGAAGCCGCTCTGATTTACGACTCTGACGAACTCTTCTTATTTACTTTTTAGCGGTATTATAGGCCCTGGTTTTTTGGTTTGTTCCATGAGATTGTTGTCCCATTTGCCTTCAACTTTCACATGCGCAGCGGCACCTAGCAATACTGCCTCAAGCAGGTTGTGACTGAGATACACATACAACCCATTTTGCTTGAACTGATAGCCAGCAGCAACAGCGGAGCCACCTGGAACAAACCAGGTTTCACGATTGGTTTTTGGTGTATCGCTAAATGAACCACCGTCCCACACTAGGTCAGCATGGCCGCCAATCAGATGGGGCCTAGAATCGCGGTTAGATTGGGAGTGAATGAAAAGTACTTTCTCGCCCACTTTTGCTGTGAGTGAATTGTCACCCGTCAGCGCACCCGCGGTACCATTGAAGACGACGTGGGTCGGAATAAGTCCCCTTCCTACTTCTAGCATGTCAGCCATGCCTTCGAGGGGCTTGTTATATTTTTTGTATTTGCCGTTCTTATCCTTGGGCAGATAAAGATCTTGCTCGCCAACGTAATAGGCCCGATCGTAACGCCATGGCTTACCCTTAGCATCTTTCAAGCCACCCCGAGGTAGCACCATGAGAGCACCATTCATCCCAGAGATAGTATGGAACGGAATCATAGTTCCACCTGGGGCACAGTGATATACAAATACTCCGGGTTTGATCGCCTTCCAGGTCAGCACTACTTCTTCACCTGGGGCTACTTTATTTAAGGATGCACCACCCAACGCGCCAGTTGCAGCGTGGAAATCAAGATTGTGTGGCATCGTATTGGTTCTTGGATTGACTAGCGTTAACTCGACCCAATCTCCCTCATGCACCACGATCATTGGGGCGGGTACCGAACCATTGAAAGTCAAAGCCCAATAACTTGTATCTGCATCCGCTTTCATCAGTTTTTCTATGACAGTCAGTCGTATTGCTACAACTTTAGGTCCACCCTTAGCTACCTGATCATGCTTTGGCAGGAAAGGTGGGGCTACCAATTTTTGTGTTACTCGAGGTGTACCGGCTGGCGCATTTGCCATAACTTGCGTGGCACCGATACAAAATATCCCAAATCCAATAATTAGTTGTACAGCCTTGTTCATAATTCCCTCCATTAAATATTAATTGCCGCGCAAAAAAACATATGCGCCATCTAATTGCTATTACATTTAAAGTTACAGAACCTGCTATTACACCCTAGGATGCGACAATTTGCCACATTCTATAATTTTTTACACTCTACTATATTCGCGTTTCACTATCATTGCGTTAGCCTAATGATCTCTCGGGCAAAGCAATGCCTGGACAAAGAAGCAACATACTATACATACTTAAGTTACCTCTGTCCACGTAGATTTTTCTTATTATGATGTGAGAAATAGGCAGGGGTTTAACTCATAGTGCTTCGAATACACTTGCTGCTCCCATACCCGTTCCAATACACATGGTGACCATGCCATATTTATGCTTATGCCGTCGTAAACCATGAAGTAGTGTAGCAACACGGATGGCGCCGGTTGCACCAAGAGGATGACCAAGCGCAATCGCTCCCCCTAAAGGATTGACCTTGACTCGATCCAGTCCGAGATCGTTGATGACCGCAAGACTTTGGGCAGCGAAGGCTTCGTTTAATTCAATCCAATCAAGATCGTCTGGTTGTAACCCAACTTGCTTTAGTACTTTTGGGATCGCTTTGATCGGGCCAACGCCCATTATCTCAGGTGGTACGCCGGCCACTGCAAATCCAATGAAGCGTCCAATTGGTGCGAGGTTAAAGCGTTTCAGTGCCGCTTCACTTACAACGATCACAGCACCCGCACCGTCAGACATCTGCGAGCTATTACCTGCTGTTACCGAGCCCTTGGCCGCAAATACTGGCCTTAGTTTAGCAAGGGTATCCTGATTGGTACCAAGGCGCGGTCCCTCGTCGGTATCTCTAATGGAAGATACATCCCTAATTTCATGTGCATCAAGATCAGGTTGTCTTTCTTCAACTGTGTAATGCGTAATTTCCTGACTAAACTCACCCATCTCGATGGCTTTAAGTGCTCTGGTGTGACTTGTCACCGCAAATTCATCCTGAGCCTCGCGACTCACTTTCCATTGTTCTGCGACTTTCTCCGCAGTCATGCCCATGCCGTAGGCAATCCCGATGTTCTCATCGTGCAAGAATATCGCCGGATTCATCGCTACCTTGTTGCCCATCATCGGCACCATGCTCATGCTTTCTGTACCTGCGGCTATTATCATGTCTGCCTCACCCAGGCGGACACGGTCTGCGGCTAGCGCTACCGCCTGAAGTCCTGAAGAACAGAAGCGGTTAATGGTCATGCCTGCCACGTTATTAGGTAATCCTGCTAGCAGCAGCGCAATGCGTGCCACATTCATGCCTTGTTCTGCTTCTGGCATGGCACACCCGACAATAACATCATCAATTGCTGTCGGATCAAGTCCGGCACATTGTTGCATAGCTGCAGTCAGCACATGTGCCAGCATGTCATCAGGTCGCACGGTCTTGAACATGCCGCGTGGCGCTTTACCAACTGGTGTTCGTATTGCGGAAACTATATAGGCATCTTGAATTTGTTTTGTCATGGTGTGTCTCCTGTAACACTAGCTTAATTTCTCAGTGGCTTGCCTGTCTTTAGCATGTGTTCCACTCGTGCTTGCGTTTTTTCAGTTGCCAGCAGTTCAATAAATGCTGTGCGTTCCAATTCCAGGAACCAATCTTCATCTACCAAACTGCCAGGAGTGAGATTGCCGCCACACATGACATAGGCGACTTTGCTGCCTATCAAGTAGTCATGTTCAGAGATGTAGTCGCCCTCCAGCATGTTGACAAGCAGGGATTTTAGGGTGGCTATTCCGGTGGAGCCCGCCACAGGAAATTTACCTGCCCTCAGCGGTGGACGATAGCCTGCTTCGGCCAACGCAATGGCTTGCATCTTGGCGGCGTGGAGCAGCTCGAAACGGTTCATCACTACCTGGTCAGCAGGGCGCAGGTACCCTAGTTCTTTGGCCTGTTCTGCACTTTTTGCCATTTGGGCGGTAGCGACAATCTTAAAATAATTTTTCAGTAACGTAAAAGGATCGTCTTCTTTTGTGTTTTGTGCTGCCCGTAAAGCAAGCTCCTTACAACCGCCACCTGCTGGCAATAACCCTACACCTACTTCCACAAGCCCTATGTAGCTTTCGAGTGTGGCTACTGTACGGTCACAGTGCATCACAAATTCACAGCCGCCACCTAAAGCAAGTCCATCCACTGCTGCCACGGTAGGGATCATCGAGTACTTGAGATCTTGTGACGTCTGCTGGAACTGCGCAATCATAGCTTCTACCTCGGCCAGCTTGCCGGCCATTAGTGCATCTGCGAGATTAAGATTGCGGGCGGCTTTAAGTATCGTAGATTGCGCTGCTTTCTTAAGTTTTTTTGTCAATAGGCTTAATGTAGAAGGCGGGGCGTCATTTTTTAGACGCTCCGTTGCTTTTCGCAAGTTGGCACCAGCAGAAAATGGTGGCTCAGTTTGCCAGATCACTAATGAGCGCCAATTACGTTCTGCTTCGTCTATGGCTTGTTGCATCCCATCTAGTACATCGTTGCCAATGGTGTGCATCTTGCTCTTGAAGCTGACTATTGCAATGTCGTCTCCGGTATGCCACATCCTCACTGCATCAGTTTCGAATATGGTTTTGCCGTATTGTGTTTCTTCACCCAGCAACCGATCGGGAAACAATTGTCGCTGGTATACGGGCAACGTTGAACGCGGACGCTCGGTTTTTGTAGATGGCGCATATGAGCCAAGCTTTGTATGTACTCCACTGCGTCCCGTTTCAAGCACCCAAGTAGGTAGTGGTGTTGTACTCAGGCTTTTACCTGCGGCGATATCTTCATTGATCCATGCGGCAATCTCTCTCCATCCTGATGCCTGCCAGATTTCAAATGGACCCTGATTCCAAGCAAAACCCCAGCGGATGGCGAGATCAATATCACGTGCATTATCTGCAATCGTAGCAAGATTAACAGCGCAATAATGAAATACATCACGAAATATTGCCCAAAGAAATTGTGCTTGTGGATGAGAGCTTTCACGGAATGCGGCAAGCTTCCCAGTCGGATCTTTGCGCTTAAGCAGCTCCTTGATCTCATCATCACAGCTACCCGTAGAAAGGTGATATTTTAGTGTGGAAAGATCAAGTACATGAATTTCTTTGTCCACTTTCTGATAGATGCCACGTTTAGTTTTTTGTCCAAGAGAGCCTTTGTCTATTAAGCTTTGTAACCAATCTGGTACGACAAAAAATCTATGCCAAGGATCATCTGACAGCGTGTCGCGCATGGTGTTGATCACATGTGCTAACGTATCTAACCCCACCACATCGGCAGTACGGAAAGTGGCGCTCTTGGGGCGGCCAATCAAGGAACCAGTCAAGGCATCTACTAGATCAAAACTTAGTCCAGATTCCTTAGCGTGGTGCATGGTTGCGAGCATGGAAAACACACCTACTCGATTGGCAATGAAATTAGGCGTGTCCTTGGCTCGAATGACCCCCTTACCGAGGTAAGTGACCAAAAATTTTTCCAGATCATCGAGTATCGCAGCATCGCTTTCTTCGCAGGCAATCAGCTCTACTAAGTGCATGTAACGTGGCGGGTTGAAAAAATGGATACCACAAAAGCGGTTGCGCAAATCTTTTGGAAACGCTTGCGCCAACTGGTTAATGGAAAGCCCCTGAAGTATTGCTAGCAAAAATTGTTTGCGCACCAAGATTTGGCGCAACCTTTTTATACAGCTCGGTTTTCCATTCCATGCGCTCAGCGATTGCCTCAATCACTATGTCGCAATCCTTGAGCAGCTCAAGATGCTGATCGTAATTGGCGGGTTGGATTTGAGCTGCTTTGGTTGCGACTGAGAACGGTGCGGGTTGTTGTTTTTTTAGAGTTTCCACGGCTTTTGCCACATTGGCGTTGAGATCGCCCTGTTTCGCTGAGAGCTCAAACAGCAGCGTTTCTACGTTGGCGTTAACCAGATGTGCAGCGATTTGTGCCCCCATTACTCCCGCACCCAGTACGGCAACCTTGCGCACGATGAAATTATTGTTGCTCAATCTCTTCTCCTGTTTGATCCAGCCCTTACATCATTTCTGCGGCACTATTCGTGGCCTGCGTTTTGCATCCATCGCCACATACGTTAGCACCGCCTCAGTCACTTTTATGCATATTTCTTTACCCCCCTCGCGGGGTCCTCGCTGGGCATACACGGCTACATCCACTGTAATTGAGGTACGCCCCACCTTGATAATTTCAGCATAAAAGCTAACAAGATCACCAACAAACACGGGCTGCTTGAACACGAAATTATTCACAGCCACCGTGGCCACCCGTCCGCAAGCACGGCGGATCGCCAGGAGGCTACCGGCAATGTCTACCTGTGACATTATCCAACCACCAAACACATCGCCGGCATGGTTGGTGTCTGTTGGCATGGGGACTATGCGCAGTGTCGGTTCACGGTCTTGTGGCAATGATGTGTAGACTTTCTTACTGTTACTCATTTGGCCATACCTAAATTGGTTGTAATTAGATAGTTTTTAAATACAGTCAGATATAGTCCATTAATGCCCTTCGTAGAGCCTGCTCACTTCATCCTTGTAACGATCCAGCACTTGCGCTCTCTTTAGTTTCAGGGTGGGCGTTAGCATACCATTCTCGACCGTCCATGGCTCAGGTACCAACGCCACACGGTGTATTTTGGCATAGCCAGGGAATTCACGTATCTGGTGAACAATTCTATTCAGCAGGATTTCTTCGACCTTGTCATCTTGTAGTAAATGGCGCAGCTCTGGATCAAGATTATGTTGTGTGGATACGTTTTCCCAACCGCTGGGATTGAGAACGACCAGCACGCTTAAGTATGAGTGTCCTTCACCAACTAGCATCACTTGTTCAAATAGCGGGTCGCGCAAAATCGCGGCCTCCATATCTGCTGGCGGAATTTTCTCACCATTGGACATGACAATGATTTCTTTTAGACGCCCAGTAATAGTTATTCTTCCTCCTTCATCAATACGTGCCATATCACCAGAGTTAAGCCAGCCGTCCTGATCTAATATTGATCTGGTGGTTTCAGGATTATTCCAGTAACCTAGCATTACGTTGGGACCGTGAATCAGCAACGCATTATTCTCACCGAGCTTTACTTCTACGCCGGGAATTGCTGGACCTACGCTGGAGGGAACATTGTTATCGATGCTATTGGTGCATGCTACCGGGCCGCATTCGGTCATACCGAAACCTTGTAGGATTGGTAATCCCAAGCCAATGAACATTCGCGATACTTCTGTTGACAATGCAGCTCCACCACACAAAGCAAGCCGTAAACGCCCACCTAACTTGCTCATCACCTCTCTCGCAACAAGCTTATCCAGAAGTGGCCACAGCAGGTGAGAAACTTTCCATGATCCTCGCCGTTGTTGAAATTCGAAGCGACTATAGCCAACTTCTATCGCATGATTGAATATTAGACGCCCCAGTGTTGATTTTGTCGCAAGTTTGATACGAATCGCTTCGTGAAACCGTTCATAGACTCGCGGCACCGAAATAATAACGGTGGGACGAACCATCACAAAATCTTCTTTTAGTTGTTGGATTGAGCGCGCATAAGCAACAGTGGCTCCGCTCATTAGCGGAAGGTAGTACCCCACCGTGCGCTCAAAGGCATGCGATAGGGGGAGAAACGAGAGGAACAAATCATCTTGTCGAACTGGTACAACTTGTAAGCAACTATTTGCGTTGGTGAGCAGGTTATGATGGCTAAGCATCACGCCCTTGGGCCGTCCGGAAGTGCCAGAGGTATACATGATGGTGGCTAGATCACTTGGGTTGTGGGTACCATGCTGCACTTCCCTGGCTTTTTCAGGTAGCCAGTCACAAAGCGCCATCACAGAACCATCTTGTACTTTGTCGACATCATTCTCAATCGAATTGATTACTACGATTCGTAACAGATCGTCGATTTGATTATCTATCTCATAAAATGCTTTCCACTGCGCCCGATCTTCAAGCAACAATAATCTGACGCCAGAGTCGCGCATAATATAGAGCGCATTCTCGGCTCGGTCATCTGCATAAAGGGGCACAACTACGAGCCCTAGTCCTAGCGCTGCTTGATCAAATATTACCCATTCTGGGCAGTTCTTTGACATTACAGCCACTCGGTCACCAGGGACCAGGCCTTCTTTAGAGAGAGCAACTTGCCAACGTGCGACTTCTCTATCTATTTGTGCCCAGGTATGGTCAAGCCATCTTCCAGTTGGTTGGTCATAATTTCGATAAGCGACCGTTTGGGGTGAACGACGTACTCGTTCACTGAATAAACCATCTAGCGTTCCGGCCACTTCCGTCGGAATGATACTTGCTATATTTTTTTGTTTGTTTTGTTCAGTTGTTATGATTGCGTCTCCACAACTTTATGAAACATGTGTAGCTAGAGTCAAAGCAGTTGTTATTTTCTAGCCAAAATCTGGCAGGAAATCGTCTACCATGATTACGCTGCGGCGAAGAGATTTCATTTTCTTTAAAGATTCTGCTTCAGTAGTAGTGATAACGCCCTGGTCCAGCGCCTCGGCAATTTTCTCATCATCCCGCTCTGAAACCTGGCCGGCTTTAACTGCCGTACGTATTTTGGCATTGGCTTCTTCGCATGCCTTTGCACATTGTAATGCCAGTTCCAGGATGCCAAGTGGTTCGTTAGCAGATGTCGGGACGTAAATACCCGCAGTTAGGCGATCACGTGCTTCTCCTGGCGCCATCATTACTTTGACAACTTCGTGCCCTAATTCATCTGATGGGGGGGAGAATGGCTTGCCTAGGGGAAACACTAGCAATCTCAAGTTCCATGCCGCGATACGGATCGGGAAATTGTCCAGTAGGCCAATGAATGCTAGTTGCATACGATAAAGTGCATCCTGTATTGCCCAGTGCAGCAATGGTAAATCGGACGCAGGACGACCATCGTCCTCGAATCGTTTCAGTGACGCTGAGCACAAATAAAGCATGCTGAGGATATCTCCCAGACGGGCAGAAAGTTTTTCCTTGCGTTTGAGCGAGCCGCCAAGTATCAGCATGGAGACATCAGCAACCAGTGCAAAAGCAATAGAGAACCTTGTCAGCTGCCGATAATAACCTGCCATCTTTGCACTGGCGTTGTTGGGCGGACTTGCCAGGGATGCACCTGTTAGTCCATACAGCAAGCAACGCAGCCCATTGCTAAAACTGAAAGCGATGTGCCCTATCAATGCCCGATCAAATTTCTTCAAAGCACGAGCGGCATCATTGTCATTAGCTGCATGAATTTCCTTGAGTATATAAGGGTGGCAACGTAATGCTCCCTGGCCGAAAATAATCAAACTGCGAGTGAGAATATTAGCGCCTTCTACCGTAATACCAACGGGGATTTGTTGATAGGCGCGTCCCAGATAATTATTTGGCCCCATGCAGATTCCCTTACCACCATGTACGTCCATGGCGTCATTGATCACTTGGCGAGCTCGTTCGGTAAGGTGGTATTTGACGATGGCAGAAACGACCGAGGGCTTTTCACCAAGATCTACTGCGCCTGCCGTCATTATCCGCGCTGCATCCATCATGTAGGTGTTACCACCAATGCGCGCTAGCGCTTCTTCCACACCTTCAAAGCGCCCGATCGGGATCTTAAATTGCACCCGCACCATGCCATAGGCGCCGCTGGTGCGCGCCGCAAGCTTGGCTACGCCAACACTGGTTGCTGGTAGCGAAATCGAACGTCCTACAGCAAGGCAATTCATTAACATACGCCAGCCGTTACCTACACCCTCGCGGCCACCGATCACCCATTCGATCGGAATGAACACGTCCTTGCCAGTATTAGGGACCGTTCTGGAACGCTGCATCGAGCGGAAAATGACGGCGACCAATGGAAACGCCCGGTGTATTGGTGGGGATCAACGCTAGCGTAATACCGAGGTCTTTTTCTTCACCAAGCAGTCCATCAGGGTCATAGAGTTTGAACGCAAGGCCCAGCAGCGTTGCTACTGGGCCCCAAAGTTATATAGCGTTTTTCCCAGGTAATGCGCATACCCAATACATCCTGTTTACCATTAAATTCACTGCGGCAGATGACACCCTAAATCGGGTATTGCCCCAGCGTCTGATCCAGCATCGGGTCCAGTGAGCGCGAAGCACGGTATTTCCAATCCTTTTGCTAAGCGTGGAAGGTAGTGATTTTTCTGATCTTCCGTACCGTAATGTAAGAGCAACTCTGCTGGCCCTAGTGAATTTGGCACCATTACGGTTACTGCCGCTGTGCCGCTGCGTGAACAGATTTTCATCACCACTTCGGAATGTGCCAGGGCTGAGAAACCGTGTCCGCCATATTGCTTAGGGATGATCATGCCGAAAAAGCCATTATCTTTGATGAATTGCCAAACACTGGGCGGAAGGTCATGCAGCTCGCGCGTAATTTTCCATTCATCCAGCATCTCGCATAATTGTTCCACCGGACCATCAAGGAAAGCTTTTTCCTCGGCGCTAAGTTGTGGTTTGGGGTAAGCTAGTAGCTTATTCCCAGTCCGGTTTGCCACTAAACAGTTCTCCGTCCCACCATATGGTTCCTGCATCTAGAGCCTCCTGCTCAGTTTGCGAAATCTGCGGCAGGGCTTTCCGAAAAATTTTCAACAGGGGGTTGGAAACAACAAGACAGCGCAGCGGGCGGACCAAGAAAATAATACCAATGAGGGTAACTAGCCCCAGAATATAATAAAAGAACAGAACCATAATATTTTTCTTGCGTAAGCGGTGCAAAGTGACTACATCATGCTACCTCGTGCCAGCATGGTAAGTCAGAAATATGGATTATTAATCCGAGCTTCTTATGATTTATATATAGTCTGTAAACCACTATCCATAATGGTTTTAATATATTCTCTAACAGACTTATTTTCCCTATTCTGCTTCATGTAACCACGTTTACTCAATATGAGAGAAGATTTTCTCTATGATAACCCAGACTAAGTATGATTGAATGGGTATATGGGAGTGTATGGAAAGGAATATGCCTCGCGTGCGCGGTGTGCGAGTGTAACTTAGGATAGTCTTAGGGGTGTTTTACTTATTACCTTCTTAACTAGCCATCTGATCTAACAGCTCCCCAGCTACGGTATCGAGTGCTTCTGACATCTCTACTTTGTTTACAATATTAATATCGATCTTAGCCCGCCCCATTGCGTAGGAAACTCTCTCTCGGCTTCTCCATCTTGCATGGCTTAGCATTTCTTTAGCCCGTCCTAGCTCAACTTGTGAGCTTCCCGCATTAATCGCCCCTACTTCCTTTTCCCAATGTTCGATCCTTGCTAAAGCGCCAGACATTCTTGCTTCTATCCATTCAGGGTCTTTTAATAGCTGTTTACTGATAGCTGCATGAGAAACACCGTAGGTTTTACCTATATCGGCAATCTTGTCGCCTTTAGCGACGCGCTTCAGTATCTCGTCTTTATGTAGCACTGCAACGGCTGCCATAAGGTTTCTATGTACCGTTTATCAAAATATGAATATAGCATAAATATGACATATGCATATTTATGCAAAAGCGGACGTTCGTATTGAATCTCGATCAGGCTGCTATAAGTTACTACTACCTTATTTCACCCTGTGATATGTTCCATCACCGCTAGCATTAACACCGCCATCAACGGGTACGATCACTCCTGTCGTCCAGGTGGAATTAGCTAGGTAAAGAACTGCATCAGCTATGTCTTTTGGCTTTCCGCAATGGCCAAGCGGTTGCATACTGTTAAAAGCAGCAAGTCTCTCATCGGAAAGTTTGCCCAATATAGGAGTGAGAACAATCCCAGGTGCCACTGCATTGATACGAATATTGTCCGGTGCCAGTTCAACAGACAGATTCTTCGTCAGTGCCATAATGCCACCCTTAGCTGTGATCGGTGCACTGGAAGGAAGCTCATACACGCCGCTGGAGGCGAGAATTGTTCCGATATTAACAATAGATCCACCATGGCCCTGTTTTTGCATTTGTCTCACTACCGCTTGTGTAAGTACAAAGGTTCCACGTAAATAGCCAAGAAAAGTATCAAGCTCTTCGACTGTATATGCTGTAAATGGTTTGGAGTGAAAGATACCTGCATTATTTACTAGAATATCAACTTGACCAAAACGCTCCACTGTTCCATTGATAATCTGCCCGACTGTTTCGGGTAAGGTAATGTCAGCTGCAACAATTGTGACCTGATCTGGGCTTACTGATTTGTGATGCTGCCCGAACAAGTTTATCTTTAGCGCGCCCATTAAGAACTACGTTGATACCCTCTCGCACAAATGCTTCTGCTACAGCCAAACCGATACCACTGCCTGCACCAGTAATAATTGCGGTTTTTTGGTGCACGCTCATTGGTTCCACCTATCTCTCTTTAGGTCTGATAGTAAAAACAGCACAAGGGGCGTATCTGACAGCTAACTCTGCAACACTTCCGATGGTAAATCGTTTCCATCCCGTATAACCATGTGTACCTAGTACGATCAGATCAGCATTGAGCTCTTCAGCAATACGAGTGATCTCATGACCGGGGTCGCCTTCTGTTTCTTTAGAGCAAGGAAGCGGTATTTAGTTTCAATTCTAAAATTATTGAGTGATCACCCCTGCCTTTTGCCATTGTCTAGGTATCTTACTTTACTTCACGAACTGCATCTCTAATCAATTGTGCGCTATAGGCATCCATTCCACACTCAATTGCTAGTTTAAAGAACTCGCATGCTGCTTCACTTGGAATAAGATTATATTCACGCACTAAGGATATAGCCAACTTCCTCAAGTCCCCAATTTCTCCGCCAGAAATATACTCATAGGGGTACTCCAAATTACAAAATTCAGTCTTTACTTGGTCTGGAAGATCGGGGCCATAAATGAAGTAACGCAAATACTCTAAGAAGCGTGGATCACCAAAGATAGCATAGCCAGTTACTCCGTCAGACTCGAATACTTGTAGCCGTGATTTTTTAGCTCCAATGTTAAATTCAGGTTCTATAAAGAAACGGATTCGAATCTCTGGGATCGCTTCGCGCATTAGAAGTAGATTTGCCAAAGTGTCGGCAGCTTTACAGGATGCACGTAAAATTTCATCGTTATGGCGATCAAAATCGAATGTAATTTGGTCTAAGAGTTTTTTCTCAGAGGGATCTAGAGAAACTATCTGTGGGATATTATGGTGCATAGGAAATTGTTTCTGTTTTCATATGAACAAGTATACGCTCATGTGTAGTACAAGAAAAAACCCGCCGAAGCGGGTTAAAGGTAATTGTCTACAAAGTTTATTAATTATAATCCCAAGTCTGGGACGCCATGCTCGGCTCTACCTTCGGGGACATAATATCTGTATGACCAATCAGTCAGTTCATCAGCCTTGTCACCAAGTATTTCCAATGCGGCAATGGAAAGTCTAGACAACTGCCAATGATCGTTGGGACTTAAAAGTACTTGTGGGTTTTCAGAGGCATCATTTTCTGTATCGTCACGGTTATTTATTTCTATAATCTTTGCTACGCCGCTAGTTACATCTTGTATCCGTCCTAAAAACCTTATCATAGGGTGGGCAGGTAAATTAACGTTATGGTTCTCAAGCTCTTCTCGATGATATTTAAACGGTTCAAATAATGGGCCTGTAATTGTTTCTTCTGTGGGCTTTTTTTACTATAGATTTAACTTTAGACATACTTCCTCCAATACGGTTAGTGTTTTCCGCTTACCTACTAACAGGTAGGTAAGCGGAATTAACCCGTGTGCTTTTGCGGTCCTGATTTTGAATGTGCCACACTCATTGATTCGTTTTCTTGCAAATATTCCAAGATCAGTTGCGGTAAATTTTCTGCAAAGCAATTAAACTCTTTAAATCCTTTCATTGAACGCAACCAAGTGAGCTGTCGTTTTGCCAATTGACGTGTAGCAGCAAGGCCCATTTCGCGCATTTCAGTCAGGCTGATTTCATTGTCCAAATACATCCAAGCTTGTCGATAGCCTACACAACGCATTGAAGGGGTTTCGGCTTCAAGACCAAATTTATCTCGGACAGCACGGACTTCACTGATCAATCCTAGTTCCAACATTTCCTCGAAGCGATGTGCAATGCGCTGATGCAAAACATCGCGATCATCAGGAATCAGAGCGATGCTGCTTACGCGATAAGGTAGATATACATATCTGGGTTTTTTCAGCAGTTCTGACATAGGTTTATCAGTAAGGTAATATATCTCCAATGCACGTTGGATGCGCTGGCTATCGTTGGGTTGGATGCGCATAGCGATAGCTGGGTCGAGCTGTTGTAATTCCTTGTGCATCTCAGGCCAGCCACTTTCTTCGGCCTTGGTATCAATCGCCATGCGTACGCCTATATCGGCAGGTGGAAGCTCAGACAGTCCTTCTAGTAGCGCCCGGAAGTAAAGCATGGTCCCGCCAACTAGTAGTGGAATTTTGCCACGCTCGGTAATTTCTCGCATTGCAACCAACGCATCATCTCGAAACTGTGCAGCAGAATAACGCTCATGTGGTTCGATTAGATTGATAAGGTGGTGCGGCACTGCTGCCAATGTTTTCGCACTTGGCTTGGCGGTGCCAATGTCCATATGTCGGTAGACCTGTGCAGAATCCACACTAACGATTTCTACTGATAGACGTTTGGCGATTTCCATTGTGATACTACTTTTCCCGCTAGCAGTAGGGCCCATCAAAAAAATAGCGGGAGGGTAGTTCACAACTTTCTTGGTTTTGCGTTTTAGAGGTAGCGTTCTCATTGGTGAGCGGCGAACACAAATTCAGCCTTCTATTGAAAACTTACTTTTTTTCTTTGAGCAAGGCTTTAAGTTCGGCGAACGGACGATGGACAGCTTGTGATCCTAATTCATTATTAGTTTCTGGTTTACCGTCTTCAGCATTATCCAAATGCCGAGCATGCTCATTTTCATGACAGTAAATACATAGTAGCTCCCAATTGCTGCCATCGGGCGGATTATTGTTGTGGTTGTGATCCCTATGATGCACCGTAAGAGATCGAACGTTTTCACGGGTGAATTCGCGTGCGCAGCGTCCACAGACCCACGGATAAATTCTAAGTGCTAACTCGCGGTAAGTTGTCTCCCGTTGTTCCCGGTTACGCCGGGCTTCAGCAACAATCCGGTCCAGCTTGTTGTTATCTGGCGGGGTCTTTTTAAGTGGCATGAGGTCGCGAGCAAGTCAAAAATTTTTTCTGGAGAACACTTTTACACCAGAAATTGCGATTAAACGCCATATTCAA
>PVMK01165947.1_pt1 | contig 24811 bp, 21 predicted proteins | sample 1853481 | NCBI WGS metagenome assembly PVMK01 (sample SAMN08533507, study PRJNA380276) | Marine sediment metagenome, whole genome shotgun sequencing project.
TTTAACCCTCTTTGGGCTTCACTGCCTTTCGCCAGCTCACCCGGTGCTCCATGCCTCTTTACGTGATTTTTGTCCATCAGGTCCAGGTTTTGCTCTCCAGCTTCCTCTCCACGTTCGCTCACGCTCACGCAGTTGCTTTCGGCTAGCGGTTCGTCGGGTCAACGTCCGCAGAGGTCTTCCACCTCCTAGTCATCGCCCATGCCGGGCATACAAAAAAGCCATCGCCCACATTGGGGCGATGGCGTAGCAATCGCGGTTCCACCCAACTTCTGCAGTCACCTCTTCAGATTCCTGCTCTCGTTGTGACCTATAACGGGGTCAACCGGATTTCCTTACTTGTTGCGAGTACTTTGTCTCGTTGAATTTTCAGGAAGCCGCTCTCGGGTGGTTTTCGTTGCCGTCTTTGCGGTGCAGGCTTTCAGCCAACGGCCTCTCACTCTCTCACACAGGCCCGGCAATTACTCATCCCGATCATCGCGTTCAGATATTTTTGTGCCGTCATTATAAAAGACATACCCGCAATGTCAAGAGATGGCCTGCGTTGCATGGGAATTGGCCCATGTTATAATGCCAATCCAACGAGTTTCATTGTTGAAGTTGTATGACATCAGGATCCTCACAAAAGCGGCCGCGCACTGGGTTCCGACTGCCTTTATGGGCATTAGGGCTGTTAATAGTCCTCGCTCTTGGCTTTTTGGTGGTCAGCTCTATTTGGCTCTATAACGCTGTCCAGTCATTTGCTTCGGGGTGGGAAGTGACAAATCCGACGTTTCGCTCAGAAGGAGGCTCTGGCAACCAGGACGGCGGCCTCGCCAACAATCCCTCCTCAGATCCAGCAAGTGGGATCGGGCCCATAATATCCGATGAGGTTCTAAAACCTTGGGCAGGACGTGAACGGGTAACGATGCTTATCCTCGGAATCGACGAGCGATGCGATGAGACAGGACCCACGAGGACTGATACGATGATGGTCTTGTCACTCGATCCGGTAAGTATGGCCGGGACGATGCTATCGATTCCTCGGGATCTTTGGGTTGAAATCCCAGGCTTTGGCGTTGAGAAGATTAATCAAGCCCACCGCCTTGGCGAGTTGTATGATTATCCTGAAGGCGGACCTGGATTGGCTATTGATACTGTTGAGGGACTCTTGGGCGTGAATGTCCGATATTACTTGACTGTGAACTTTGACGCCTTTGTCGAAATCATCGACGAGATTGGCGGAATCGAGGTGCTAGTTCCGGAGGATATCAACGACACTGCCTACCCGGATAATTGCTACGGATACGATCCGTTCTATATTTCGGCAGGTGAACACGATCTAGACGGGCAGACTGCCCTGAAGTATGCTCGAACAAGGGCAACTTTTGGTGGTGACGTCGATAGGGCCGGCAGGCAACAGCAGGTTATCATGGCTGCGCGGGACAAGATCCTGCGGCTGGACATGATCCCCAGGCTAATCCTTCAATCGCCTGCATTGTGGGCGATCCTGCAAAACAATGTGCGCACTAACCTGGCTATTGATGAGATTATCCAGCTAGGATTGTTAGCCCAGGAAATCCCTGAAGGCAGCATTCGTACAGCGGTCATCGACTACGATTACGTCTATAACCAGGTAACCCCTGATGGGCAGGCGGTATTGGTTCCAATTAGGGAAAACATACGAGCGCTGCGCGATCAATTGTTCTCAGCGCCCGTGGTGCCGACCCCGGTAATAGAAAACCCAGCTCAATCGATGGCTGAAGAAGGCGCGAGGGTGGCTATCTATAATGGCACCCCCCAGTTCGGCCTGGCTGGGTCGACGCAGGCCTTCCTGGTAGATAATGACATCAACATCGTCGAGATCGGCAACGCCGACTCGTCAGAATATCGTACCACACAGATTATTGACTACGGATCCCATCCAGCCACAACCCTATACTTAACCCAGTTGATGCTCATTCCACCGCTCAATGTCAGCACCAGCAATAGGCCGATCGGCGAATTTGACGTGCTCGTGATCTTGGGCGATGACTGGAAAGTGCCCGGCTCCTAAGGAGGTGCGGCGTATGGCGCAATTATGCCTGAACGCCCACCTAATAAGGCCAGGCTTTGGGTTTCGGTTCGCCCGGACTGGAGGTTTATGAGAATAACCGATCGGTCATGGCTCGCATGTGGCCTGTTAATGTTGTTGCTAACCGCATGTGGCCTCTCTGGAGAAGAAAGGACGCCAAACCCAACCAGTACTGTGCCAACAGCAACCCAGATCCCCGAGACAGCAGATCGTCCAGTAAATCCTACTTCAACTGTCACCCCACTTCCGACGAGCACTAGATTTTTACGACCAACGGTCACTAATGAGCCGGTGCATGTTCTCGATCCCGGGTGGCGGCGACTAGGGGACGAGCGGTTTGGACTGCAGATGGCTGTCCCAACCGGCTGGGTCGATGCAACAGCGCAGGCGAGAACGTTAGAGAGCATAAACCGTTTCAGTCCGCAGATCCTTCTGCTTACCGATGATGGCCTGACGGCTGAACGACTCCTGTCTGGTGAACCGCTGGATCAGGGAGCCTTTGTTTTTGGGTTCTCAACTGGGTCAATGCCCGCTGGCCTCAGTCCGGTAGAAGCCCTCGTCGAGCTGCTGGCCTCTTCACCTCCGGAAGGGGTTCTGCCCATCACACCTGAAACCATTCTGGTTGGCGGCTCTCCAGTGGCATATGTTGATCTGGCTTATGATCCATTTGGCGTTTTTCCGTCCGGCCCTGAAGCGATGCAGTATCGAGTGCTGCTGGTTTTTGAACCAGAGATGGACGTTCCGGCGGTATTTGTAATCGGTTCACTTGCCGAAGATTGGAACACGCATAGTGACACATATGTCGCAATGTCTGAGCTCGTCTATCTGCCTGAGACAGGTGTAGATATGTATGGGCACATGGCGGGGGGGTGATCAGGTACAGGGGACGTTGTCGAACGCGCTCGACAACATCTGGACTTTTACGTTCGAAGGCGGCGATTACGCCACCATCACTCTTACACCTGAAAACGACGATATCGATCTCACCCTAACACTCATCGATCCGGCTGGAAATGCCATGATAACTGTTGATGATGGGTATGCAGGTGAATCGGAAGTATTGAGCGATGTCCTGCTCACGGAAAGCGGCGCGTACACTATTGAAGTTGGCGAGTTCTTCAACGAATCAGGCCGGTATAGGCTCGGTCTCCTCGTATCGGATGAGCCGCACTTCGACAGCGGAGGACGAATAGAATTTGGCCAGGAAATAACCGCGGAACTATTCCCTGATAGCAGGCATTCCTGGATCCTGAACGGGACAGCGGGTCAGAACATCACGGTCATTCTTTCGTCATTGGACGATACTTTTGACGTTATTCTCGAACTTAGGTCGCCGAATGACCGGCCGATGGTGGTTCTTGACGAAGGCTTTGTGGGGGATGCTGAAGTTCTGACTGGATACGAGCTACCTTTAACAGGTGAATACATAATTGTGGTTCGAGGCTTCGCCGGACATGGGGGGATGTATGCGTTGTCTATAGATGAAGGCGGGGAAAGTACGGCCAACTTCTTCGATGTGGGCGACCTTGTTTATGGTGATAGAAGACAGGAAGCCTTGCGCAAGGATGAGGCCCATGCCTGGTTCTTCACCGGTGAGTCAGGAGACGAGATATCGATCGAAGTGACACCCCTGGAGCCGACTATGGATCTGGACATCTGGTTGCTCGATCCTGATTTGCAGCAGCTAATCATGCGGGATGAATCCCTATCTGGTGAAGCTGAACAGTTCGAATATGCCCTGCCTTTAGACGGCCAATACTTGATTCTGGTCCGTGAGTTTTTTGGAGAACCCGGACGGTATGAGATATCGCTCAACGCCGGCGGAGTCGCTGCATTAGAGATAGTCGGAACGCTCAATTATAACGATACGGTCACGGGAAAACTTGAGCAAGGCCGTCGGGAGGGATGGTCGTTCAGCGGTGAGTTGGACGAGGTGATCGACATACTTCTAACGCCCATGGAGCAGGACCGCGACATGGTTCTGTCGCTAGTTGATCCAAATGGCAAGACGGCCATAACTGTCGATGCAGTGCTAGCAAATTCCCCTGAGAGGTTGGTCGCTTTCAAGCTGACGGAAAGCGGTAGGTGGACAATCGTCGTCAAGGAATTTTTCAACGAGGCGACTGAGTACGAACTTGTCGTAACACGTCCGGAAATTGAGGCTCAACAGATTCAGTAAAGAGTCTCTACCTAGCCGTCAGCAACGATATATTAAGCTCGGCGCAATCGTGAGTGATTGTTGGATGAATGGGGGGAGAAAAACCACGATCGATTGGGAGTTCGTCTTGTGTTATTTCACTCACTATCAATAGAAAGCGACAACTTGTAAACCTCGCGCTTTCGCCAACCAGAGAGAGCTGCTACAAATTCCACGGCTTCTCTCCTTGATGTTCCACTTCCCTGTTCTTCCTCCAAGGCTTTTTGAACGGCGACTTCGTCCCAGCGAACATCCTCAGCGCCTTCGATCACAAGCGTAAATTCACCCCTAATCGTATCCCGTTTGAAGTGGTCAATCGCTTCCCGAACGTGGCCTCTCCAGACCTCCTCATAGGCTTTGGTCAGTTCCCGCCCGACACTAATTCGCCGGTTCCCTAAGAGGTCGTCGACATCTGCTAACAGGGCCAGGACGCGGTGCGGCGCCTCGTAGAGTACCAACGTATAGGGGAGTCTTGCGATCCCAGTCAGAACCTTGCGGCGAGCTTCCTTCCGCCGTGGAAGAAAGCCCAGATAGAGAAAATTGTCAGTCGGCAAGCCGCTGATCACCAACGCAGTGACAGCGGCCGAAGGACCAGGTATGGGTACGACACTGATACCCTCGGTAACAGCAGCCTGTATAAGGGCGTAACCGGGATCGGAAAGACCAGGCATTCCAGCATCAGATACTAAGGCTACATCGCCTGTTTCAAGGGTCCTTACCAGCTCCTCGATCCGGCCTGGCCCGCTGAATTCATGGAAGCTGACAAGTGGCGTGCGGATCTCATAGCGAGCAAGAAGGCGACGGGTAACACGGGTATCTTCGGCCGCGATTTTTTCAACTTCTTTAAGTATGCGCAGCGCCCGCAGGCTGATATCTTCTAGATTTCCTATCGGCGTGCCTACAAGGTATAGAACGGGCATAGCTTAAGATGGGGACCGGGGGTTGGGGATTGGGGATCGATAAAGAGATAGCGTATTGCCGGTGTTTAAAATAATAGGGCATTGACGAATCAGCAGCGTCGGAAGCATATTCAACAGATCCCAGGTCTCATGTTCGCGCGACGAAAGAAGAGCTATCGACCAGGCACAGAACTCGATCTAGTGATTTTGCGAGAAAACGAAGTAGAGCAGGTTCTGGTTGCAGCTAGCCCGCGTTTGAACCCGGTAAACCTGAGATACAGCAGTCCCATTGGCTGTCTCCAGTTGGACGTTATGCTCCTGCACCCTTGGTGCATCGAACAGGAATTGTTCATAGCCGGAAGGTCCATAGGCAGGAGCGTCACCAACAACTACCCTTCCATCAACGCCGCTTTCCCAAACGTGCACTCGATATGAACCATGAGCAACTGGATTGCCATTCACGTCAATTACCTCGCCGGCAATTCCTAACCAATTGCATCCTGCGCTATTAGCGTAGTTCTGTAGGTATTGGGGACTCACCAGGTCCTTCGTAAAGGGGAATGCCGATCGCGTGTTGGTTGCGGTTGGGGACGGCCCCGGGGTTGGTGTGTTCGTAGGCGTGGGCGTTGGCGTCCGTGTCGGCGTTGGTGGAGGCAACGTTGGCGTCACCGAAGGCGTAAGCGACGGCCGAACCGTGTTTACTGGCGCTCGAGTCGCGGTGTCCGGTTGAGAAACCGGTGTTAATGTCGGTGGTAATTCCTTGACGGGGATGTTTGTTGGTGTATCGATCGGAACATCCGTCGGCGTATTGGTCGGTCGTGGCGTGGGAGGAAGCGCTTCAGCTACAAGAGTGGGAGGCGGCTCTGTCGGATCTGTGCCAAACAGATCGGAAACAAAATTATCCGGAACCAGGATCAGGTAAGCAGCCACCACAATGACGACCACAATACCGATCAGCAGCACAATAGATAGAATGTTGATTAATCGGTTGCCGAGGTTGCTAGATTCGGTACTTTCAACTTCTACTTCTTGGTTTTCGTCACTCATTGTACTTCCCTCCAGTCAAGCGCTGGCTAAGATTCAGCGTTCCTTTGGTGCCGTCACTGCGTATTACCGATAAATCTTTCGACTTCAGCCTGGTTCCACTGGTCCGCGAGCCAGGATTCGAATTTTTCTTGGAGAAACGTCGAGCGCAGGGTAGTCGTAATTTGCCGTGCCGGGTCGCGTTCAATCAGTTGCACCAGGTAATAGGCATTTCCACTGCCATCTGCTCGAGGTGCGACGACGACTTCACTTAGCGCGCCAGGCTCCAAGGCGAACGCAGCACTCTCCACTTCCGGGACCAGCAATGACCCTTGCGCAAAAAAGCCCAGGTCACCGCCATCTTCTCCAGTGATCCGGTCAAGGGAATACTGCTGAGCCAGGATGATGAAATCGACCCCACTTCGGACCTGTTCCAGGAGTGATTGAGCGAGATCGGCATCGTCAACCTGAATATAACGAGCGTGGACTTGTTCGGCGGTAAAGGGGACATCAACCGTTATCAGAGCCACCATTTGCTCGGTGACCATCTCCACTTGAAGCGCCTGATGAAATTCACCCTCGGTCCACTGATTTGCCTCAAGCCATTCTAAAAATCTCTCATCGTCGCCCACCGATTCTTTCAATTCAGCGATCTTGGCCATGACCATCTCATCAGTCACTGCCACACCGCTATCCTCAGCGCCTTGTGCTATCAGCTCGGTTTCAATGAGCGCCTCAAGTACGACTTGTGCAAACTCGCCTTCTTCTCCGGTGGGCGAAAGACCCAGTTCTACTTGAGCCTGGATAAATCGAGCTAGCTCCTTCTCGTAGTCGGCTAGCCATATTGGATTGCCGTTTACTCGAGCCGCCATTGGTTCCATCGGCGTCGGCGACGGCGGGATTGCCGTTGGGGGCACAGAGGTTGGTGTAACTTCCGATTGTTCTAACGTACTAACCGCAGGAGGCTGGTCTGGCGCCGCTACCGTTCCAGGTGTATCGGCTGTGGGTATGAGCGTTGGCGTGGCTTCATCTCTACAGGCAGCCAGTAACGCCAACATCAATATCAGCAACCAGACAACCCATGACAGCCTGACATGCCTGCCATTGGTCACTCTTCTAGATCTAATCGGCTTTAATCGTGACTTAACTGGGGCCTGAGAGCCTGAATCAACAAACATAACTGACAGAACGCGAACTAGCCTCAATATTCAACAAGATCGGCCGCAGCAGGGCAACGCATACAAGCCCCACCTTGAGCGTGACATAATGTTATGTGAAATTATACCCGCGCTGGGGGGTAGCGCAATAGGACTCAGGACACCTTATGGGCGTTAAATCTGAAGGTTGTCTGGTGATATTACGCTAGGCACCGTACCTTTTGCCCGCACCTCGGTGGAGGATATATCGATACGGAAATGGTCACCAGGAAATGGTGTAAAGAGGAGGCTAAATTCGCTGGGGATGTCTATGTCAGTGGCTTTACGATAATGTCCTTTCTCATCTACGCGGCCGGCTACGAGAAATCGGCAGCCTCTTTGTCTGATTCTGCCCAGAGCTTCCACCATCTTATCCGGATCGTCATCGTAGTAGCGGGACTGGAGAACCCGCTCGGCTGTGTCAACACCGACAATAAAAGTGGCGCCCGGAAAGAGATCTGCTTTTAAGGAGAAGAGGGCTGCATTGCTGACGATGACAGTATGTCGTCCTGCAAACTGCAATAATCGTTCTTGTGTTTGTTCAACTGACAACGTGGGCTTTCCGGCGTTTACTGCGGCCAGTTCGAAAACGACTTCTTGGTCCAGAACAGCCTCTGCCGTCCTCGCCAACGCCAAATGACCCTCATGGAGCGGATTAAAGGCGCCGGAGAGGATCGCTAAAGATTTGTTTCGCCGTCCAAGTTGCCGGCCATCAGCTCCTATCCCGAATTTCTCAATCGTGCCACTATATAATTTTCGAGTCTCGCCAGAAAGATCAAAATAGACGCGACTAAAGCGGTCTTTATCCAACAGCCTTATAGGCAGCTCAACTGCCAGACCATAAGCCCTGGCAAGGGCGTTCATAATTAACAAGCTGACCATTTCCTCTTCGCCGCGCCGGTCCCTTTCGCCCTTGTGCATATAGAGCGAATAGCGGTCCACCGATTCGGCCGTCCAGGCGGCGATGTGCGCTCTGTGTTGGCCGCGTTTTGGGCGGTCAGTGATGATGGTTGCCGTGCAAGCCAGACCAATGACCGGTTCTTGACCCCGGTAAAGGCGTCGGGCCCGGGCGACAGCCCGTCCGGCTAATAAACCGGCCGTCCTGAGTTCTACATACTTCCTGGGTTTCCGCCCGAGAAAATCGTCGAAAGAGGACTCGTCATAGGGCGTAAGTGCTTCTAGCAAGGTACGGCTAGCCCCAGCAACTCCAAGTAACCAGGCCAGAGCACGTGTACCGGCCCCGGCTGTGACTAGCATTACTCGTCCAGGGCGATCGTGGATCGATTCGACCAAATCCCGAATGACTCTCTCGTCTACAGTCACCATCGGATCTATTGTACTACCCTTATCACACTGTCTATACCAGTATGGCTGCCGGCCGGTGCACCACTCGGGTATCGCTGCCAGGCACACAGACAAAATACAACTGATGCCATGTTTTGAACACTGGTTCGATACATAATTCAGTTCCCTCCGCCCTGGGGACAGAGCCGAGACGCTGGGACAGTCCAGACAACAAAGCAGGAGACACGCCGACTAATACCAAGGGACTTACCGCCTACCCGCACACGGAAAAGAAGTAAACCAGGGTTACCTCTAGCCTTTCATTGCCGGTGTGAAGCAAGATTACCTGTTAGGCCATGCCGGTTCCGTATCCCTTGTTACTTACTCGAAGCCTTCGGGTTTTCGGAGTTCAGTTTTAAACATCATGCTTGATTTAGACGTCCAAAGTCCCCCGGCGCCGTCGTTACGCAGATGATCGAAGTATCCCTGGACACGGCTATCGATCATATCGATCTGATGAAGCAGGATAGCCTCTATTGTCTTTGGTAATACTGGCGAACCCCATTCCAGATAGCCGTGATGGGAGGCGATGACATGGATAAGCTGGCGAAGATCTTTTTCCGGGAAATCCCCTAACGCCTCAGCGGCTTTCTCGACAATAACGACCGCGCGAACGATATGGCCAACCAGACGACCATCATCTGTGAAATCAAACGAAGTGCCGGTGTCGTACTCCATCCCTTTTCCCATATCATGCAACAATACGCCAGATATGAGTAGGTTCTTGTTGACATAAGGATAATGACCGGCGGTAAATTTGGCGATCTCTGCCATGCTCAACGTGTGTTCGAGCAGGCCACCGATATAGGCATGATGTAGTAAACGGGCTGCTGGAGAGCGGGTGTAAATATCGATAAAATCTGGAGCTAGCAGAATGCTGCTAACAAGTTTCTTCCAGGGGTCGTCCAGCTCCTCGATAATTTGTCCCAATTCCGTGATCATGACCTTAGATGAACGGCTGCTTGCCGGTAAGTAATCGTCCATATCGGTAGACATAGCCGGATTCAAATCTGTGGCGATGATCTGTAGAGAGTTCTTATAGCTGCTGACGCGTCCTGTAACGAGGGTAATCATCCCCGCCCTGACCCATATTTCAATATCCTCGGGTACATCCCAGAACACACCATTTATTTGTCCTGTCTTGTCACGGAAGGTGCTCAACAGGTAAGGGCGGCCGTCTTTGGTCTCGCGGCGGACGACATCCTGGAGAAGAAATGGTTCGTTTAGCAAATCGTCGCCCATCGATAGCTCGGCGACATATAGATCTTTCACACTAACCCCCTTTTGGAGTTTGGATTCTTATCGTCATCTGTAGAATTGAAGAAGATGGATATAATGGGATTGTAGAGTAGGCAGAGTGAAAACCAAAATCAGGAAACAGGCCATGAAGCGACTAATTGTGGGCATATCTGGGGCAAGCGGCGTCATCTATGGCATTCGACTGCTCGAGGTGTTGAAGGGCGTTGAGGGTGTGGAGACGCATCTGGTGATCAGCGGCGCCGGTGCCCAGACGATCGCTATTGAAACGGAATATATGCCGGCCGATATCAACGCCATGGCAGACGTGACCTACCGGATCAACGACATAGCCGCGGCTATCTCATCAGGATCGTACAAAACGAACGGCATGGTAGTCATTCCATGTACGATGAAAACGCTGGCGGGAATTGCGAACTCCTTCAGCGACAATCTGCTCTTGCGGGCGGCCGACGTTGTACTCAAGGACCGCCGGCGCCTGATAATTGTTCCCCGGGAAACACCGCTCCATCTGGGCCATCTGCGTCTTATGACCCAATTGGTCGAGATGGGGGCTATCATAGCCCCACCGTTACCCGCTTTCTATCATCGCCCCCAGAGCATCGACGACATCATAAACCAGACCGTCAATCGAGTACTGGATCTGCTCGAGATCGACCTAACGGAAGATCTATTCGATCGCTGGCAGGGTCCCAAATCACCTGGGTAATGTCAAGAAGTCAGCAAGAGCTCCGCCGGTCCGCGCTGTCTTATATCCAAGGGCATCGAGTCATGACCTTGTCAACTGCCGGTGATCATGGTCCGTGGGCCGCGGCCGTATTTTACGCCAGCAAGGATTTTAATCTGCTTTTCCTATCAGCGAGCACGACGCGTCATATTCAAAACCTGGGCAATAATCCCAGAGCGGCGGCGGCGATACAGGAGGAATACCAGGATTGGCCTGATATAAAAGGTATTCAGTTGGAGGGCATAGTCCACCAGCTGGATGGGAGCGAGCGTAAGGCAGCCATCGAGTTGTACAGCAAAAAATACACGTTTATTGCTTCGGCCGGCGCGCAAATTCAGGCCGCTCTGAAACGTGTGCGCTGGTACAACCTAACCCCTGACCGGCTCTACTATATCGACAATACCCTTGGCTTGGGGCATCGCGATGAAGTCGAGTTGGGCTGATTTGGCCAGGTCATTACTGAACCACTTCCCAACGTCCAGTGACGCCTCGTAGTAAGAATCGGAAATGACAGAACAAGATCGGCAAAAGTGGAATTCCAGGTGGGAATCTCGCTCGGCCTATAAGTTCGATCCTCATCCACTGCTTACCGACAATCGAGATTTGCTAGCCGGAAATGGCACTGCGCTGGATCTGGCTTGCGGACTTGGCCAAAACGCCATATGGATGGCCCAGTTAGGGTACCGGGTGCTTGGCGTCGACATCAGCCAGGTGGCGCTGGAGAGAGCAAGGGTTGAGGCAAGGAGTAGCGGCCTCGAGGGGGATATTGCGTTTAAACAGGTCGACCTGGATTTTTGGTTGCCGGCGGAGGACACCTACGATTTGATCTGCGTCTTTCGTTTTCTCGATCGGGACCTGCTCCCGGCGATAAGGAAGGCAACGAGGGCAGGAGGTGTCGTCGTCTATGCAACACGCCATCTTGGTGCCTTAAAGAATCAGCCAGACGCAAACAAGGCCTACCTGCTCGAGGCGAACGAACTGGCCAGCTTATTTAACGGTTGGCAATTCCTTCACTATCATGAGGGGGTCGATGAGGCCGAGCTCATCGCCAGAAAAGCTGATCCAGACAATCTGGCACCGGCGACTCGAGAGTAGCTGCGCGCTAGGGCGCCCTCGACGGTATACCCTCAAAGAGCTCGCCGATGATCGCTGACAGCTGTTCAAAGATAGGCCAACGATCGGGGTCGGGCACATTGGTTGTTATACTTTCCAGCATAGAACGATAATACCAGGCTTGCTGTTCCACTCCCCGGCCAAATCGATTCCAAATGGCTTTTCCTTTCCTTTTGTAATAGTGTCGTGTATGGCTCAAGTTGTGGTACTTGTCAGCCGCCACCACCAGTTTTACAGAGATTGGGGCAACGCGTACGGTATTTATCATGTGCAATTTGCGATTCTCCCAATTTCCTTTTCTTTTCGGCAGCTCAGTGCATCCTTTGACGATGTCGGCGACTTCATCACCAAAGTTGCTCAGTATGTCTTCCATCGTGGCCTGAGTGTCTTCTACGGTGTCATGAAGCAACCCGGCGGCTATGACGGTCTCTTCACAGCCCATCTTTTGCAGAATCATGGCCACGCCAACCGGATGGGCAATATAAGGCACACCACCGGTTTTACGGCGTTGTCCCTCATGTGCGCGCGCCGCGAAGCCAATGGCTCTATCTACTAGAGAAATATCGATGAACTTTCCCCTAATCGGTTTCAGCGTAACGGCTAAGGATAACCTTGAGATAGCGGGCGTGACCAACATCCTCGTAAAGGGCCTTCGCCGCCTCGTTCAAATCTATTGGATTCTGCAGGCTTTGAATCTCATGCAGATAGGTCATATCGCAGCGTATCACCGCGTCTTGAAACACACGATCGCCCTTAACATCCAGGTGGACTGCTGCATTGGCCAGGCTTCCCCCATTATCAACACAGATTATCTCTGCGCGGCGGGCAATCCGCATAACGTCGTTGATATAGCTCTTGGAAACCTCATCTTGGCCGGCCTCCTGGTAATGGACAGCTAGCTGGTCGACCAGCCGGCGCCACACCAACCGCGGTTGGTGCTGAAGAAGGGCAATCAGGTCTTTGATAATGAGTAGCCGGACGTTCGAAGGTACCACGCGAAGTCCTTGCTTCTTTAACAGGCTTCGATAGAAAAGGTACAACTCTTCTGGGGAGATATAATCTTCGGGGCGGTAAACTAACAACGTCGTGCCTTTCTGTTGGATCCGGATCAGTGCCGGAAAGTGCTCAAGAAAGGAACGAAAGCTGTCATCGCCTTGCAGATTTTCGTCAAAAACACCGTCGCTGAGCTCCTGCATATGTTGCTTCAGCAAACTCGCTCGGACACGTGTCTGGTTGACCAATAGCTCACTCAGGGCTGTCTTGAGCAGTGTTTCGACGTCATCAGCGGACAGTTGTTGGCTGGGCACTACATTCGCGATGGTTTCTGGTATTGTGGAACGGCGGGCATAAAGAGTGCTGCCTTCTTGTTCAACGGTGACTATGTCCCGGTATCTGTCGAGAAATTTTCGGAAGCTCTTGTCGCCCTGCATTGTTTCGTCAAAAGCACCATCGCTTAGATCTTGCATCCGCTGTTTGAGAAGGCTTGCCCGGACATGCTCGTCACTTTGAAGCAGTTCTGTCAAAGAAGCGCGCAGGATCGCCTCTACCTCGTCGTCAGATAGCTGGCGACGATGGCGAATTCCCTCAATCTCAGAAGTAGCTCCCACCCCTGGCAGACGGACATAGAGGGTTGTCCCTTCCTGTTCCATGCCGACGATACGTGGGTACTCGGCCAAGAGCTTGTGGAAGCTGCGTTTGCCTTGCGGCGAGCGGCCAAAGGCGCCCCGGCTGAGGGATTGGATTCGCTGCTTCAGCAAACTAGCCGGCACACGATCTTCATCTTGTAGAAGCTGGCCAAGTGCTCTCTCGAGCAGATCTTCAAGTTGTTCTTCGACTAGCTGGCGGGCGGCGGCGGCGAGTTCATCATAATAGACATAGTGGTCGCATAATTGGGCCAGATGTTTACTGGTTGCATGGCTGATACCCATACCGATGACCTGCTTACCACGTTTGCGTAACGCTTGAACTAAAGGCGCGAAATCCCTGTCACCGGTAACGAGCACATAGGTAGTAAAGTTCTGTCGTTCGATGAGCGTGCTCATGGCGTCCACAACCATCTGCATATCAGCTAGATTCTTACTATTTGCCGATAGCCGGACAGTGGATTGGAGTTCGAATCCTGCGGAGGCCAGCTCCTTGGTGAGGTTAGCACGCTGCCGCCAGTCGCCAAAAGCCCGGCGCAACACGATCCGCCCGTCAGATAGCGAATCGATGTGCTCCAAGACCAGATCGATATCAAAAGTCAGGTTGGCTTCGATGGCCCCAATAACCAGATTATCAAGGTCTAAGAAAATGGCGATATCATTGTTCATGGAAGATATAGGGCCCAAAACGAGCTCACCCGGGGATATTATAATGCCGGCAATTGTACTGCAATTGCGTCTTCCCGGCGATTAATCGTCCGGCTCATGGCTGTGGCCCGTGGAGTCTGGTCCAGGTTTTATTGTATAGAGAAGAACGGGTCCGGTCAGAATAGAAATCATGCTCCATGATTGTGGGCAGAGTTGGTGGATAATCAGGGCCGCACAAGAAGGGAAGCCATACGGGGTGGCCCGATTGAATCAGTGTTTCCCGGGAAACATTCCGGTTCGCTGGCGAGGTATTCAGCGATGGGCCCATCGACCTTTGTCTTCTCGTCAAAGCATGTTACGATACGCCGTCATCGGCCGAGGGCATTTGCCCGTGTCTTCTTTATTAGAAGACCTTTGTCAAGCCGATTCTTGGGGTAGCGTTCCGGTCGTGAAGTAACTCGACCTTCAAGCAGTATCAGGAGGTAAGTCATGAGAGAGTGGATCTGGAGCGGGAAGCCATGGCAGGCCTTTAGAAATTTCGCCATTGTTTTCTCCTTTGTCGCCAACATCTTTTTTATTGTCCTGTTGATCGCGGTTGTGACGTTGATCATCCCCAGCCTGAAAAAGGTCGCCGAGCCGATGGTAAGCGTGATGAATCAGAGCTTCTCTGATATCAACGATGCCCATATCATTCGCACCATTCATGTCGAGGATACTATCCCCATTAACTTCGAATTGCCTGTCTCGACAGGCACTGAAGTTGTGCTAACAGAAGCGGTGCCTATGGCTGTTAACACCAGCTTTGTTTTGCCAGGCGGTGGAGGCACAATTAACGGCACGGTATTTTTCGAGTTGCCAACAGGAACGATACTTCCGGTGCAGCTTGACCTGGTGGTCCCGGTTAACCAGACAATACCAGTCGTGTTGACCGTCGACGTCGATATACCTATTGAAGAGACCGAGTTAAACGAGCCTTTCGGCGATCTTCAATCTATCTTCCGACCACTGGGAGAAGTTCTCTCTCGATTGCCGGCCGATAACCAGGATGTCCTTAAACGGGCGATCCGCGGCACGAGCGAGCTAGACGTCGACGATTCGGGGTAGATAAACCATCGTCAGCGCATTCGAAAGGAAATCTTCACCGTCCACTATGAGCGAGCCGCCAGCCATCTGCGACTACGAAGGCTCTAACTATCGCACCCGATTCTGGGAAAGCCAGGATAGGGATTACGAGGACAGAGTCGAGCGTATCGCCCTCCGCCGGCTCCTCCCCTCTACCGGAACCACCCTGATTGATATTGGCGCAGGTTATGGCCGGCTGGCAACAGAGTTTGAGGGCTACAACAAAGTCGTCCTGTTCGATTATTCTCGCTCTCTGATACAGGAAGCCCAAGAGCGACTGGGAGATGACCCGCGTTTTATCTTTGTGGTCGGAAACTGGTATAGCATGCCTTTTGTATCAGGTCTCTTTGACACTCTGGTCCAGGTGCGAACGATCCACCATGCTGCGGCGGTGCCAGAGCTATTTGGACAGTTAGCACGTATCATTCGGCCCGCGGGCGCCTACGTGCTTGAGTTCGCCAATAAGCAAAATCTGAAAGCGATAGCGCGTTACTGGACAGGCCGTCAGCGTTGGTCGCCTTTTGCCCTTCAGCCAGTGGAATTTGTCGAGTTGAATTATGATTTTCACCCTCGTTGGATGCGTCAGCAGCTGGGATTGAGCGGATTTGAGATCGGGCGCACCCTGACCGTTTCGCATTTCCGCATGCCCATTGTTAAACGCATCGTTCCCACAAATCTGTTAGTCGCTGCAGATAAGGTCTTCCAATTGAGCGGCAACAGGTTTCAGCTAGCGCCCTCGGTGTTTGTATTTGCTGAAGGTCCTGCAGAAGGAGAATTTGCCAAACCAGACACTTTCTTCGCCTGCCCCAATTGCCAGACTCCCCTTGACGAACCGGTTGAAGATCGCCTTATCTGTTCAAACGATGCCTGCGGCTTCCAGTGGTCATTTGTTAGCGATATCTATGACTTCAAGTCGCCGTTGACCTGACAGGATCAGATTCCAGTTAAATAGGTTGGAACGAGCACCGGGGCGGGTTGTTGCAGTCGAAGTCTTCATTTCATTGTTCTATTTCAACCAGATAGTGATAGTTTCCGGCTGCACGGTTTCACGGGTCACACGTACCAATTCAAGGGTTAAACTTTCCAGGTCGACTTCATCACGAGCGGATTGGGCGAATTGAGCTAGCACCCGCTGCGCGTCATACTTCTGGCGAAAGAAGCGCCGGTCGATGCTTCTCTGTAAACGCCGGCGTAGAGGGGTAAACAGGGCGGCGATCAGCAGCGTCGAAATGACGATGGCCACGGGGGAACGTTGGCCGGTAATGGCTTCAAACAGGGCCTGAAATATCACGACGCCACCAAAGTAAACGATAGCCAGCAGGCCGGTCAACGCGCCATAGAGTAACGTCTTGCGGATAATCAGGTCAATGTCATATAGCCGGTAGCGCAAAATGGCGATGGCGATGGCTGCGGGAACAGCCATGATGGCCAGGACAAACAACATGCCCCAAATATTGCCTAACAGGGTATCGGTCTCATCGGAAAAAACGAAACCAGGCACATAGGCCAGGGCAAACAGCCCGCAAGCGTAGAATAGCCATTTGATCTGCTTTCGCTCCACACCGGCCGCTCGACGGTAGCGGACAAAGGGCGCGGCCACGCACAGCAGGGTCATGATTATTAGACCGGCAAACCAGGGCGTCTCTGGAAACTCGATACCGGCCGGCAGAAAACCGATAGGGTTGGTCACCACCCAGTCGCTATTTTCAACCAGAGAGAGTGTTGGCGAAGATAGACCAAAGAGTATTAAGAAGGCGCACATGCCCAGGCCAGCAATAATGATCCAGCGCCAGCGAGGTGACGGCAGCCGCCCGTCAGGAAAGAGCAGCATGGTAAAAAGCAGGGGGAAGATCAGAAATAACCAGCTTATGTTATCTAGCAGCACGGCCAACCACAGCAGCGCAGTCAGTTCCGACGGCGCAACTGGGAATTGCTCCAGGTAATTCGTTGTAAAAAAACCAATAATATATACAGAGGCCGGGAGCATCATCAGCCAGCCGATCACATTGTTCGACCGGTGAGATACAATCAGGGCGGCGAGGAAAGCGAACTCAATTGGTAAGAGACCCCATATTAAGGAATTAACTACACTAAACAGGTTGCCACCGGCCGGAAGGTTGCTCAGGTCTTGAACCAGTCCAAATAAAGCGACCAGGGTAATTATGGCGAACAATATCCAGACCAAGAGTGAATACTTTCTTCTTTGCAAATCCATACCTCACTAAACCGAACATTGTACGATCGCTGCTTTCACCACCGCCGCCCAACCTCATTTCCAGAACAATTAATCGTAGTACACGCATGATCCAGGCCGCATTGTAACCAATGAAGCCGCATTGTTATCAATGAAGCCGCATTGTTAACAATGAAGGCACATTGTATTCAATGAACGTCTGCTAAACGTTACGAGGTACGTTACGGTATTGCACCGCGGTGTCCCAAAGCAGGATCAGCACCTGTTACCAAGGCGATCTTTTTTGACAGGGTTGTCGCCGCTGTTCTTATTTCTTCATGTTTGACAGAAATGATTACACCTTCCGCGCTATCAACTCCCTCCCGCTACATCTCTTTGAGATGCTCAGCCCGCCTTATTCGCCAGCATAAACACCCCAGACCAGATCGCCGTGCAGGGTGACTGACTGTTCTGAGAAACAGTCGGCCAAGTCGCCACTCCTCAGGCACTAGTAGCCGAAGAGCGCCGTCGCGAAATGTTGCCTGCGTTCGATTGGACCAACGTCATATATCATCCCATGTTTTTCGCCAACGAACGAGATCATAGCCCAATCGGGTGGCCAAGATGCTCGAAACTATACACAGCTTCCAAGTCGTCGTACTTGACCTTATCTCTGGCTGTGGCGATTATTGTCGCCGGCCGGTTGACACTTTCCAGCTCGCGCTAGCCGAATAACTAGATGCCTTCTGGAGCTATCGGCATAACTGCTCGGATACGCTCATCGGTCATCAGAAAGCAATACCTATCTCGCGGGCGTCGTGGTCCACGTCTTCAAAATCGAAGGCCCGTTTGTCCACATCGTGCGGGTCAGGCGCCGAGAATGGGAAGCGAACGGATAGCGGTTCCGGACAAACCTGGGCCATCGTCGATGTCACCCCGGGGTGGTGAGCCGCGTTTGAGAATACTCTCTGTTCTAAAGACGCGTCTTCTACAGGTCATCAACGGATCTGACGCACACCCCTTTCATTTAATGGGCTTGCGAGAGCCTATTGGCTGTGTTATGCTGAAATTTGATGCGCTGCGTCAAAATCTGAGGAATATGCCGGTCAATGGCGGTTTGGACATTTGTTTTTGTGCCTATCAGGATTAGCCCATGAATAGCGATGTGGACCACAGCTACCATTCCACAGAAGGACACCTGATTCAAGTCCGGCGTCTTCGCCCTCAGGACGCCGTTCATCTAGTTGATTTGTTTGGGCACATGGGAGCGGACAGCCGTTTTTTGCGTTTCAACCTGGTGCTTAACGATCCCGACCCGGAACTGGTCTGGGAGGAGGCCCAGCGTATGGCCCGGGTGGATCCGGAGAAAGATGGGGCCTGGCTGGCATTCGCCGATCTGCCTGGTCAATCCAACGCGCCGGTTGCCGGTGCTCGATATATTCGCATCGACCCGGAGACGGCTGAGGCTTCTCTGGCGGTTCGCGATGACATGCAGCGCAAGGGCATCGGTACTGGGCTCCTGAAGTATCTGGCCTATGAGGCACGTAAAGCCGGGATCCACCAATTGGTTGGAACTGTCCAACGGGCAAACCGGTCAATCCTCCACATTTTGCGCAAATCAGGGTTGAACGTTACCTTCGAGTCCGAGGGTAGCACCACGACAATCGTGGCCGACCTGGTGGATTCAGAAGTTGTCATCTAGAGCTGTGAGCTCTGAGAAGTAAGCCTCAGTTTCATGGTCGCTCCCCCTACCCCTTACGTTGATCGAGCCAAACCCTTCCTCAAGTGGGCTGGCGGTAAAAGCCAACTGCTTCAGCAATACAGGCCATATTTCCCAGACCGGGATCAGATCCGTCGATACTACGAACCGTTTCTCGGAAGCGCGGCCGTCTTTTTTCACCTGCAGCCCAAAAGCGCCTTGCTGGCAGACGCCAACAAGAACCTGGTCGAGATTTACGAGGTGGTCAAGCGCAATGTTGAAGGAGTGATCACAGTCCTGAGACAATACCAAAACAACGAGCAAGAATATTATAAAGTTCGCTCCCAGAGTAGGGCTGAATTGAACAAAGTAGAACGAGCCGCACGCCTGATCTATCTTAACAAGACCTGCTATAACGGATTGTATCGCGAGAACAAGAAAGGTGAGTTCAACGTGCCCTTCGGCCGCTACAAAAATCCCAAGATCTGTGACCCAGACCGGCTGCGAAAGGCATCACGGTTACTTCAGCAAGTCACGCTCAGGGAGGCTGATTTCGAAGTTGTCGTGGATCAGGCAGGCCCGGGAGATTTTGTTTATCTCGATCCTCCCTACGTTCCGTTGAGCGCTACTAGCAACTTCACCAGTTACAATCGCCATGGATTTAGCGTCTCAGACCAGCAGCGTCTTGCATCCACCTTCCACCAGCTGGCCTCGAGGGAGTGTTACGTTATGTTAAGTAATTCAAGTACCCCGCTTGTGCACGAACTGTACGACGATAAAGGTTACCAGCTGATTGAGATAGAGGCCCGGCGAAGCATCAATAGCAAAGGGGACGGTCGCGGCCCTATCACTGAGTTGCTGATTCTGAGCGCTTGAAGATCGAAGGTGCGCGGAATAAAGTTCACAAATGGGACGATAGGCCGCAGGTCTGACCGATGGCCGGGCCAATGGCAGGGCCATTGGCCTTACCACTGGTCTTACCACTGGTCTTACCGCTGGGTCCTGGCGCTTCTGGTAGCCGTGTTTTACCTGGTATTGTCGTATCTCCTCTTCCCCTCCCTGCCATCGCAGGGCAAGGGGGACACCCCAGGGGCAACAGTCTGGGCAGCGCTGGATCGTTATTTGGGGTCATCGAGAGCTATGAATCTCCGGCCGAGGCGACCGATCTTGGCGTCGGATGGACCCGGGTGCTCTTCGAATGGTCGAGGACGCAAGAGACCGGCGAAGATACCTGGACGCCCAAGGTGACTGACGAACAGATCGAGGCTGAACTTGCTGCCGGCCGTGAAGTTGTGGGCCTGTTAATCGGGATCCCGGGCTGGGCTAGGGACGAGAACCTGCTGCCTCGAGGTCTATGGCTTCCTGACGACGATCCGGCAAACGCCTGGGCTAATTACGTGCGCCAGGTCGTCTCTCGCTACGAGGGAAGAATCAACCACTGGATTATTTGGAACGAACCGGATATCAGAGAGACCGAGATCGCCCATACTTGGGACGGAACTGTGGCCGACTTTGCCCAGTTGCTCAGGATCTCATACCTGGTCGCGAACGAGGCCAATCCGGATGCCGTCATTCATTTGTCGGCGTTCACTTACTGGGCGGATTATTACGGTGGGACTGAGCAATACATGGCCCGGTTGTTGGACGAGCTTGGCAGGGATCCGCAAGCGGTTGAGAACAGTTTTTACTTTGACATTGCGACAGCCCATCTTTACTTCCAACCCAATCAGATAATTGATTTGCTTGGGCTCTTTGTTGATATTATGCGCCAGAGAGGTCTCGAGCAACCGATCTGGTTGGTTGAAACCAACGCACCGCCAAAAGATGACCCGGTCTGGCCGGTGCCTGATTGGTTTCTGTCGGTGACGCTGGAGGAACAGGCTGCTTTCATACCCCAGGCACTCGCTTCGGCCCTGTCAGCCGGCGCGGAACGAATCGCCCTGTACAAGTTGAAGGATACTGAGGACGATCGTTTCGCCAATCCCGAGCCTTTTGGCTTGATTCGTATGGACGGCAGCCAAAGGCCGGCATTCGATACTTTTAAGGTGGCTATCGAACTGATGGCTGGGACGACGGCGGCAGAGCGGGAACGTTGGGACGAGGTCGGTCAAATACGGCTTGAGCAGGCTGGCATGACGACCACGGTGCTGTTTTCCAGGTTGCCCGGCCAACAGGTTTCGCAGGTCAGGGCGACTACCGACCGTGCGTCACTGGTGGACATGTGGGGCGTATCGCGAGCGATCGACCCGGTGGAGGGCTTTTACACTGTTGAACTAACCGGAGCGCAATGTAGCCAATCCATCGGCGATTACTGCATGATCCGTGGACCGACGTATTATCGGGTGCAATCAGTTCGATCTCCTTCCACGCCTACCGCCTCGCCCTCGCCCTCGCCTTCGGTCACAGCTCAAGAAACGGCCACTGATATGGCACCTGAATTGCCGGCGCCGACGGTGATGGCAACCCATTCCCCGACCGCGATGTTTTCGCAGAGTCCGACAATGGATCCTACTTCGACCTTTGCACCACTGCTCTCACCTTCGGCTAAGGCAAATATCACGCCCTTACCCGAGCGTTCTGAGCAGTCAGCTGAATCCTCCATCGCTCTTGGCTTGTGGTTCATTGGTGGCGGTATACTACTGGCCCTGGTCATATTCGTGGATTGGTACGTTCAGCACAGGAGATGATCGGAGCGGGATAGCAATGTTTTCTTTTCCTCGCCTCTTGTTGGCGATTTCGCTTTTGACTGTTATTGGCCTGGCGCCGGTCTCTCCGGCAAACGCCCAGGACGATAGAGCGCCCATCGTTCGGAATGAGGCCATAGTCGATTTCCCAGATTCTGTGACGTTTCAATTGGAGCTCGAACCTGGATTGTCCATCACCGACGGGCAACTGGTATATCAGGTCGGCCGGGATAGTTGTCTATCGGCCGGCACCCGAGTTCCGGTGGAGGCCAACGGTTCAGTCCTGGAGTGGACCTGGGTTATGAGTCGCTCTGGAAACCCTCCTCCAGGGGCGCGGATGTGGTGGGAGTGGACCTTCACTGACGATGCGGGAAATCATTATACGACGTCGCGAGAAGAGCTGACCTTTGACGACGATCGTTTCGATTGGCGTCTGATCACCTCGGAGGGCTCCACTAGTACAACACCGATCTCGCTATACTGGTACGAAGGAGATGAGGTCGGTCCCGTGCTCCTGGCGGCGGCTGAATTGGGGCTGGAAAGGTTGGAAAGCGATATAGGCGTCGAGCTTCAAGGTGATGTGCAGATCTACGTCTATGAAGATTCGGATGACATGCGTGGAGCTCTACTATACGTTCAGGACTGGGCCGGGGGTCTGGCATTCAGCGATTACAACACAATCCTTCTTGGCGTGCCCCCGTACCTGGCCGACACCTGGGGCAGCGACACAATACGGCACGAACTCGCCCATCTGGTGATAGGCCAATTTGGCCGAAGCTGCCTGGGTGGCAGCCGGCCAACCTGGCTGGAAGAAGGTCTGGCCACCTATGCCGAAGGAGAGCCGGCTGAGGATATACTCGGACACATCGAACAAGGTATCAAGGACAATACTTTTCAGCCCGTTCGCAGCCTGAATGGCTCATTTCCAGCGTTGGATGACGAAGCCAACGCGGCTTATAGCCAGAGCTACAGCCTGGTAGATTATCTACTTCGGACCTATGGCCAGGAGAAACTCCAATCTCTCATAAGGGAGCTTGCCGCGGCCGAAGGGTATGACGACGCTTTGGAGAATGTTTATGGTTTCAACGCGGATGGTCTGGAGGTCGCCTGGAGAGCCGCCATCGGCGCGCCCTCCCGCCAGATACCGCCCACCCCTACCCCGATCACTGCTCACAGTGTGCCAACATCGGTGCCTATGAGCGCGGCGCGGAGCGTAGCCACACCGTCCAACTCAGAGTCCACGGAATCTACTCCGGCTGGTCAAAATGACGAGGCGGAAACACCATCGGGTCTGTGTGGGCAAGGTCTTGTCCCGTTGATTGTTCTAGCTGCCTTATGCGTTCCGATTTTCGGGAAGAGGCGACGCGACTAGAGATATCCCTTATTGATGAGAACCAAGTCAAAAACACCCTTCTCAGAAACTGGCCAACCCTTTCGAAGGTTAACCAAAAATCGACCTCGGAGGATGGGATTGATCCAGGCGGTCAGCCAACGGAGGATGAAGGGCTTGCCGTTTTTGGTTCTGTCCCTTGTGATACTGGCCCTGGCCTGCAACACGACGAACAATCTTTTCAACGGAGCTGATTCAAACCTGCCTCCAGGTGTTGACGTCGATCGGGATAGCAGCATCTTCTTGAGTTCCGGTCAGCCACTGACTCTAGATCCGGCGATCACGCATGGCGGTCCCAGTGGTCCAATCGGGGGAATATTCAGCGGGCTCGTGTCGTTGGATTCGGATCTCCAGGTCCAACCCGAGCTGGCATCCGGATGGGACGTCAGCCCGGATGGAAAAACCTACACCTTCTATCTTCGTCCAGATGCGCGCTTTCACGATGGCCGGCCGGTCACGGCCGCGGATGTTGTTTACTCATGGGAGAGGGCGGCCGATCCGGAGCTTGGTTCAGACACCGTAGAGACCTATCTTGGTGATGTCGTCGGGATCGACGATGTGGTGACCGGTCAAGCCGAACACGTCAGTGGCTTGAAGGTCATCGACGATCATACCTTGGAAGTCGTCATTGATAGCCGGAAAGTATACTTCCTATCGAAGTTGACCTATCCTGTGACCTATGTTGTCGATCAGGAGAATGTGAGCCGACCGGATTGGGAGCACGAGCCAAACGGCAGCGGACCTTTTACCATGCAAGAGTGGAGAGACGACGAATTCCTCATCCTTGCTCGAAACGACAACTATTACCGATCTCCGGCTGCGGTGAGCCATGTAGTGTACCTGATGGGCGCTGGTATTCCCCTTTCAATGTATGAAAAAGGCGAGATCGACCTGGTCGGCGTTGGAGGAAGCAATCTCGAGAGGGTGCAGGATCCCAACAACCCATCGCACTCCGATTTACGGGTGGGGGTCGATATGTGCACCAGATACATCGCCTTCAACGAAACTGTGGCGCCCTTCAACGATCCACTGGTGCGCCAGGCCTTCAACTATGCCCTGGACAAGGAACGACTCGTCGAGGGGCTGTTCCAGGGAGATGCTCTCATTGCCGAAGGTCCGCTTCCTCCCGGGATGCCCGGCTACACTGGCGACGTTGGCGGGTACGTCTACGATCCCGAAATGGCCAGAGCCTTGTTGGCTCAAGCAGGATATGACGACCCTGGCTCGTTCCCAGTGGTCACCTTCAATACCTCGGGCTATGGAAGCGTAGGCACGTTCGTCACGGCATTGATCACAATGTGGCAAGAGAATCTTGGCGTCTCTATCGAACCTGTGTTATTGGATCCATATACCTATCTGGATGAAATATACGCCGGAAATACCGGCGATATCTTCGTCCTGGGGTGGTGCGCCGATTATTTAGATCCCGAGAATTTCCTCGACGTGCTTTTTCACAGCCAATCGAGACAAAATCTTGGCGGCTATGACAATTCAGCCGTCGACAGCTTGCTGGAGCGGGCTCGTATCGAGCCGGATGTTGGCGCCCGGATGGCCCAATATGCGCAGATTGAACGCATGATCGTCGAAGACGCCCCGGCCGTGTTCCTGACGCATAGTCTTTCGGCCGAGTTAGTCAAGCCATATGT
>PVMK01126553.1_pt1 | contig 24810 bp, 28 predicted proteins | sample 1853481 | NCBI WGS metagenome assembly PVMK01 (sample SAMN08533507, study PRJNA380276) | Marine sediment metagenome, whole genome shotgun sequencing project.
AAAGCGGTTATATTGCTTCTGCGTACAAAATCCCATCACCGGTTCAACCAGAGCGCGATTGTACCAGCTCCTGTCAAACAAAACAATCTCTCCGGCATAAGGGAAATGTTCGATATAGCGTTTAATATGCAGTTCTGTTTTCTGGTTTTCATTGGGTTTGCCCAGGGCCACCACGTGATATCTTTTTTCATTCATATAGCGGGTTACCCGGCGGATGGTCCCGCCTTTGCCCGAGGCATCCCGGCCATCGAAAAGGATCACCATTTTTTTCCCGGTCCGTTCAAGATGGCGTTGCATTTTGATAAGCTCCGCCTGGTAAGGTATTAACTCCTCTGCATTGTAAAACTTCTCTAATACCGCCTGAACAATTTCTTCTTTATCTTTCTTTTTAAGAACCTTCAGGATCTTTCGCAAACGTTTGTCAGGGGCGAAGCATGTGACCTCCGATTCGACTTTCTTCAGCGTATCTCTGATTTGCGCCGTCGAACCCGGCACCCTCTCATCCGTATCTGTTTTCCTATTTTCAACTGCATCTGTGGTTTTCATAACAACACTGAATCTCTCCTCTTCATAATTTTTTCTTGAACCTAAGTTGAGTGTTGCATATCGTTGCGATCAATTTAATTTTTCCCCGACCCGGAACATTTTTGCATAAATATTCGGAAGGTGTTGCTTTTTTAGATCCTTGACAACTTCTTCCACCGCATAGGGGATTCGAAAATGTTTCACGGCTATTTTCCCGGAAGCAACCTTAAGGATCGCAAAAGAGGCCCGTGGATCTCCGTCAAACATGCGCCCCACACTGCCGGGATTGATGAAGTGCACCCCATCGACGATTTTGTAATACGGTACATGCGAATGGCCCATGATATGAACCTGAAAAGTTGAATCCCCGGCGAGTTGCTGGAAACGGCTTTCGGGAGCAGAAGGAGACAACTCTTCATCCGGATCTTCCAGGGTCCGATGAAATATCCCGATGCGGAAACCCCCGACCGTAAAATCCGTTTGTTCGGCTAAGGATTTCAGATAGGTGACATTTTCAGGATGTAAATTTTCAGACGTCCAAAAGTACATGACCCGTTTTTCTTCTTTTGCGGGTTTTTTTAATTTCTTGCCCCTTAATATTCTTAAGACGCGCAAATCCGTATTCCCCAATATGCAGACGGCTTTTTTGCGCTTCCGAAACCATTTGATGGTTTCATTGGGAAAGGTACTGTAAACGGTGAAGTCTCCGGTGTTAACGATCCGGTCGAAACGGTCCGGCTTGATATACTTGCCGATCGCTTTCAAGGCCGGATAATTTGCGTGTATGTCCCCCAGTAATAGTATTTTCTTCATTCATAAAATGAAAAGCTACGTTTTAGATCTTGCAATCTGCCTTTATAGTGGTTGTCAAAAAAACGTTCCGGTATTCAAGCGTTTTTTTCTACAACCACTTATACCGCAATTCCGTCATGCGGAACATTATTATGGAAAGCGGTATAACGGGTATCGCCAGTATCTAAGGGCGAGGTTTTTTGAGCATTTTAGAAAACGACTGAATTTCCTGAGATACTTTTTGATATTTTTTCTTCTTGGGTTTTTTGCCTACATTTTTCAAGGTGGCACTCAAGGCATCGGCATTTTTGATGATTTTTTCGCAACCTTTTGGGAAAGCTCCCCGGGGTTTTACTCAGACCATTAAGATGGGCCTTAAGCGTTTTGGATCTTTTTTTAAAATCGACATATAGTTCCAGGTACTTCTTTTTGCCCAGGGGCTTTAGATTTTCATTGGCCTGCTTTAAACGTTTGCTGAGAACTTTAATCTGTTTGCGCAAATTCTGGTTGAAATCCTCGACCTTCTTCTTTTTAGCGGACACGGTTTTCGGGGCTTTCGGGGCTGGCTTCTCCGGTTTTTTCGCATACGATTCCGCCACAGCAGCCTTGATTAATTTTGCATAATTTGTACCGATGGTTTTTACCTGGACCAACTTTTCCAGCGGCATTTGATGAAGCTGTCTGATGGTCTTGATCCCCGAATCGTAGAGCATTTTCATTCGTAAAGCACCGATATGTTTCACCTGGGTAAGATCGTCTTTCTTCATAATGTTCTCCTTTTGTAATGGCCAAATACATGAACCGGTTTTATAGTGGTTTTCAAAAAAACGTTCCGGTATTCAGACGTTTTTTTCTACAACCACTTATGCCGCAATTCCGTAATTCGGAACATTATTATGAAAAGCGGTATAACGCCGCAAAAATCTGCTAAGTCCCACATCGTTGAAAATCGTCAGGTTTCTAAAACATCGAATAATCTTTTATAGCGATAGCCGTAGGAAATTGTCAAGTCGAAACCATAAGTTGAGATTTGTTTAAAATTAAAAATGTTACAGATCGTATGATTGAAATTAATATAATAAAAGGGTATAAATTATGTGTGAACAGGAGATGATCTTGCTGAAAAAAGCTGTAATTGGCATCACTTATTTTGCGTTATTATCCGGGTTCATGCTCGCCAGCGCGTGGGCTGCCGACTCCATAAAGATAGGAGTATTGCTTCCGCTGACAGGCAGCAACGCAAAATCTGGAATCATTCAAAAAAAATCTGTTTTGATGGCAGCAGATGAAATTAACGCAGCCGGCGGGATAAATGACAAAAAAATCGAAGCGATCATTGCAGACACGCAAGGCAAACCCGATGCGGGGCGTACGGCCATTGAAAAGTTAATCACTCGGGACAAGGTCCTCGTGATCGGCGGCGGCTTTTCAAGTTCGGTAACCTGGGCAACCATTTCCATCGCCCAACAAAAAAAAATAGCGTTTCTGGTAAACAGCGCTTCAGCGGATAAAATCACCGAGCAGGACTGGGATTACATCTTCAGACTGAATCAGCCGATAAGCGAGCATCTCGAGACATTAGAGTCTTTTATAAAAAAGGTGGCAACTGATATAAAATCAGTTGCGATCGTACATGCAAACTCACTTAAAAGTTCCTCAGACGCCAGAAAGTTTTTTAAAAAAGCCGGAACGCTGGGCTTAAAAATGGTCGTAAAAGAAAGTTTTGAACCCGGCGCTGACGATTTTAGGCCACTGCTGACCCGCGTGAAGGCCAAAAATCCCGATCTTTTATACGTGGTCACCGATGATGTGAACGCGGCAGCCCTCCTGACACGCCATTCCAGAGAACTAAAACTGAATCCAAAACTGTTTGTCGGCAGTGCAACTGGATTTGCCCGGCCCGGATTTACAAATAATGCCGGGACCGCATCTAATTATGTGGCTTGCGCCACGCTTTGGAATGCTTCAGTGCCTTATCCCGGAGCTAAAGAATATAACCAAAAATTTATAGCCAAATACAATACCCCGCCCACATATCATGGTGCTCAGGCTTATGCCGCCATGCAAGTGATAGCCGATGCGCTTAAACGCACAAAGGTGCTGACGCCGGCAAAGGTTCGCGACGCACTGGCCAAAACAAAAATGACCACTGTATTTGGCCCGGTTAAATTTATCTCCTACAATAAAAAAAGCCGGCAAAACAGATTGCCGACCTACCTGGTGCAGTGGATCGATGGTAAAGCCGAAATCGTATGGCCCAAAAATATGGCCACAAAAAAATATGTGTATCCAAGGCCCTAGTGGAACAATCGCAAGTTAGTTGATATATATTCGCACGCAAAGCCGCAAAGCTCGCAAAGAAAAATATTTTAGCACTTCGATTTAAAAAATCTTTGCGCCTTAGGGTCTTTGCGTGAGGTTTTATCGGGGTGCCACCTTGCGCCTGATGCCCTGAGCCTTGTGCCCTTAATTACAAATCCTTCTTAAAAAACTCTCCGGTATCGGCAATCTCGCCCGGTCTTTTACTGTATTCGGTGGGCTCGGTGCCTTCCTTAAAACTGACGAAAATCGTGTTTTTAGATTCGGGAATCGGCAAAAGCCCGGTGTCGGCATCAATTTTAGTAAATACAATGCCTTCCGGCACCTCGAAAATTTTGGGTGGCTTATCTTCCAGGATGCGCTTCATAAAACCCAGCCAGATCGGGCTTGCGGCCCGGGAGCCCGTTTCGGATTTTCCCAATGGTGCCTCATTATCAAACCCGACCCAGACTCCGGTGATATATCGGGGCGTATACCCCATAAACCAGGCGTCAAATAAATTGTTGGTGGTGCCGGTCTTGCCCGCCACCGGCCGGTTTAGTGCTTTAGCGCGCCAGCCGGTCCCGTATTTTACCACGCCTTCCAGCAGATGGGTCATCTGGTAGGCGGTGGTCTTTTCGATAACTTTAAAGCGCTCCGGAGCCATCTCTTCAATCACATTGCCTTTGCGATCGACAATTTTGGTGATAAATACCGGTTCAACCAGATACCCCTGATTGGCGAACACAGAATAGGCTTTGGTCAGCTCCAGCAACGATACGCCCGAGGACCCCAGGGCGATAGAGAGATTTTTGCTCAGATCAGAGGTTATTCCCAGTTTATGGGCGTATTCGATGGCATAATCAATGCCGATATCCTGCAAAATCTTGATCGTCACCACATTGCGTGATTTGGCCAGGGCATCGCGCATCAAGGTGGGGCCGAAAAATCGCTCTTTGTAGTTCCTCGGTTTCCAGGTAAAATCCCGTTCTTCGTCTTCAAATACGATCGGCGAATCGATAATTACCGACGCGGGGGTATAGAATTTATCGGGCTCCTCAAACTCCTTATCCAGGGCAGCCGCATAGACAATCGGTTTAAAGGCGGAGCCCGGCTGCCGCCTGGATTGGAAGGCACGATTGAACTGGCTGTCGCGAAAATCGCGTCCGCCAATTATCGCTTTTACAAATCCGGTTTCAGCCTCGAGACACAGCAGGGCCGCCTGAGCCACAGGCTCCTGTTCTAAAGCCAGCTGCCACAAATCCGATTCTTTGATTTTGCCTTTTGCTTTAACCAGAATGACATCCCCGACATGCAGCGCCTCACTGGGAAGTTTCACCTTGGCTTCATAGTAGGCGACATCCGGATCCGGTTTTCGCGCCCATTGCATATCCTCAAGTGCAATCTGTGCTAAAGCATTTGCGATTCGAACCGTGACCACTTTGTTTTTATCATCCACTTTAAGGACAACGCCCTTTACGGTCTGGCCGACTTCAAGGGGATTCAGCTCCTGCTCAGCCTGAATCGCCTTGGAAAAGGCCTCGATTTCCTCGGGTGCCAGATTTTTTTCCGGACCCCGGTAGCCCTGGCGTTTATCCAGGTCATACAGGCCGTTTTCAATTTCCTGCCGCGCGATTTTTTGCATCTCGATACTGGCAGCTGTATAAATCTGAAGTCCTTGCGTATACAGGGCTTCGCGGCCATATTTTTGCTCAACATAGCGCCGGACCTGTTCTGTGTAGTAAGGTATTTCTTCAATATACCAGTTGCGCCGGGGCTTAATCTCAACTGCCGTGTTGATCGCCTCGGTGGCCTGGATATTGGAAATGAACCCTTCGTCCACCATCCGGTTTAACACATAAATCTGGCGCTGCTTCGCACGTTCCGGATGCTTAAATGGAGAATATTTGCTGGGCGCCTGGGGCAGGCCTGCCAGTATGGCACATTCGGCCAGGTTCAAATCCCTGGCAGATTTTCCAAAATAATTCCCGGCAGCCGCCTCCACACCATAGGCCCCGTGCCCTAGATATATCTGGTTCAAATACAGGTAAAGGACTTCGTCCTTATTAAATGCCTTGTCGATCCGGTAGGCCAGGATGGCCTCTTTTAATTTCCGGGTATAGCTTCTTTCAGGCGAAAGCAAAAAGGACTTGGTTACCTGCTGGGTGATGGTGCTGCCGCCCTGGACAATCGTACCCGGCTTGCAGGTTTTTTATAAACGCCCGGATAATGCTGTAAAAATCGATGCCTTTATGCTTGTAAAACCGCGAATCCTCGGCAGCGATAAAGGCATTGATCAGTTCTTGCGGAATTTCATGGAGCGGTTTGATAATCCGCCGTTCATCAAAAAACTCGGCAATCTTGCGGTTGTCATCTGAATAGACGGTGGTGATGATGGGAGGGTGATATTCGGTTAGAGAGCTAATTTGGGGCAGGTTTGAGCTTAAATAAAAATAAACCCCGACGCTCGCCAGAGCCCCCAGCAAAGTAACAAAAAACCCCAGCACAAAGCACCAGAGGATAAATTTCCGAAGTAAATGTCGTTTTTTACCTCGGGCGCGTTGTTTTAATATATCGGATTTACTCTTTCTCTTTGTCACGATTCAAATATCTCCGCAAACAAATTGCTTGGCCGTCCAGGTTGATCGAACTTTAGGCCCTCAGGCGAAATTTTGTGCCACATCATTTTAAACCACGAAGGACACGAAGCTCCTTTGAAGTCGATCCTAAAATGTCATTCTTTGTGTTCTTTGTGATCTTCGTGGTTTTATCGCTGTTTGGTCCCCCGATAAACCGGAATTTGCGCTTCGCTCCAACCGACTCGGCAGGGTTAAGCCTAAAATAATTTATTTGACATTCAGCCACGTTGCGGTTAGCTATCAAAGTTTGCAATTTTAAAATTGAATACATAAATTTTGTGTGCAAAACATACCGTTTTACAAACTTTTACTGTACCTCCTTTGAGGAACAAATTCAATATGTGATTTTATAAAAATGATGACACCAGACTTTGATAAAACAGGGGGTCTCATCCCGGCGATCGTACAGGATTATGAGACCGGTGAGGTTCTGATGCTGGCCTTTATGAATCAGAAAGCCTGGGAGGCAACGCTAAAAACCGGTAAAGCCACCTACTGGAGTCGCAGCCGGCAGGAGCTGTGGGTTAAAGGCCAAACATCAGGCCATCAGCAAATCGTAAAAGAAATCCGCATCGACTGCGATGAAGATGCGGTGCTGTTAAAAATTGAACAACTTGGCGGTGCTGCCTGTCATACCGGCCATCGCAGCTGTTTTCATAAAAAAGTAGAAAATGGGTCCGTACGCATAATCGGGACACCTGTATTTGACCCCAAGGAGGTATACGGCAAGTGAAACATCCATTAAAACTGGGAATTCCAAAGGGTAGTTTGCAAAACGCCACGATTGCGCTGTTCAGGCGTTCGGGGTGGGATATAAACATAAATGGCAGAAGCTATTTTCCTGAAATCAATGACGACACCATTGAGTGCGCCATCTGCCGTGCCCAGGAGATGTCCAATTATGTAGAAAGCGGCACGCTGGATGCCGGATTGACCGGCAAAGACTGGATCGCCGAAAACGATTCCGATATCCATGTGGTCAGCGATCTGGTTTATTCCAAAGTCAGCTCACGGCCGGCGCGCTGGGTGCTGGCAGTGCCTTTTGACTCGCCCATTAAAAAGATTGAAGATTGCGACGGTAAAAAAATTGCTACCGAGATGACCAATTTTACCCGGAGCTATTTTAAAGAACGCAAAATTAATGTCAGCGTTGAATTTTCATGGGGTGCGACTGAAGCCAAGGCGGTGTCGGGACTTGCGGATGCGATTGTGGAAGTTACCGAAACCGAATCCACCATCAGGGCCCATGGCCTGCGGGTGATTCATGAGTTGATGCAAACCAATACCCAGCTGATTGCCAACCATGAAGCCTGGAAAGATGCTCAAAAGCGAGAAAAGATAGAGCAAATAGCGCTTTTGCTCAAAGGGGCGCTGCATGGCGAGAAAATGGTCGGCATCAAAATGAATGTGCCCGAAGATAAAATGGAAGACGTGATCGACATGCTTCCGAGCCTGAATGCACCCACCGTGGCACCGCTTTATCACACGAAATGGTTCTCGGTGGAAATCGTGGTCAGTTCCGACGTGGTGCGCGATCTGATTCCCGAACTGCTAAAGCATGGGGCGGAGGGGATAATCGAGTATCCTCTCACAAAGGTTATTTAGTCCCATGGGATTCAGTGACTCATGATGCAAATAGACATGGCTGATTACGCGCTTTGAATATCCGAACAAGTGCATCCTAGATTTATAGTGTGGCTCGCTTTTCCGATACTTCGACATTCATTATTCCTATGTTCAGTGTTCTAGCGGTTTCGAATGCCGCTCAGGTTCGATACCCCTCGGACTTTGAATCTATCAAATGGCCGAAATGTCTTGGGGCATGGCGCATGGAGCATGGCGAATCTTGAACCCCGGTGTAAAAACGACTGGAACAGACTAACCCCGTGCCCCAGGCGCCATGCTCCCTGCGATAATCGAAAAGCAAGGAATTCTTTTACAGGATATTGACCGGACAACGCTGATAATTACACCAAAAGGATCGAAGATGATCTCAAGAAGAATCCGGGAAATGACATCCTTCATCGTAATGGATGTGCTTGAAAGGGCCCGGGAGATCGAGCGTGAGGGCGCCCGCATTATCCATCTGGAAATCGGCGAGCCGGACTTTGATACGCCCGGCTGTGTTAAAGAGGCGGCCTGTAAAGCCCTTGAAGATGGGTTTACCCATTACACCCATAGCCTAGGCCTGCTTGAGCTGCGGGAAGCGATCTGCGAATATTACCACCAACATTACCGGGTATCTGTAGACCCGGACCAGGTGATTGTCACCTCCGGCTCCTCCCCGGCTATATTTCTGGTCTTCGCGGCACTGCTTGAAATCCAGGATGAGGTCATCATCTCAGATCCCCATTATGCCTGCTACCCTAATTTCATCAGGTTTGTGGACGGTAAACTGGTCACGATTCCGGTCTATGAAGAAGACGGTTTTCAATACAAGCCTGAGGTCATCAGGGAAAACATCACCTCCCGGACCAGAGCCGTTTTTATCAATTCCCCTTCGAATCCAACCGGCAATCTGCTGTCAGCCGACCGCATGCAGCAAATCGCCGAGCTCACCAAATGTGAGCAGTGCCCTTACATTGTTTCAGATGAGATCTACCATGGATTGGTATATGAGGGCAAAGAGCACTCGATTCTCGAATTTTCCGATCACGCTTTTGTGCTCAACGGATTTTCCAAACAGTTTGCCATGACCGGGCTGCGTCTCGGCTACGTGATTGCACCCAGGCCGTTTATACGGCCCATGCAAAAACTGCAGCAGAACTTTTTTATTTCCGCCAACGCCATGGTCCAGCAAGCCGGCATTGCAGCCTTGAAAAATGCCGGAGACGATGTGGCGCGCATGCGAGAAATTTACAACAAGCGCCGCTTATTTATGATCCGCCGCCTAAAAGAGCTGGGTTTTGGGATTACCGTAGAGCCCACCGGCGCCTTTTACGTATTTGTCAACGCCAAACACATCTCAAACGATTCCTATAAATTAGCCTTCGATATCCTGGAAAAGGCGCATGTCGGCGTTGCTCCCGGCATTGATTTTGGTGAAAACGGTGAAGGCTATTTGCGGTTTTCCTACGCCAACTCGCTGGAAAATATTGAAGAAGGCATGGATAGATTGGAGCAATATTTAAAAGGCAAGTGAGTCCCGCCAATGATAGCGCCATAAGGCGGGATTAAAAGTGATCTAAAATGCCTAAAGTTGAGGAATTCTGTCAATCTTATTAAAAAGATGGAGCGCAGCGACACCTTAACCCTGGCCCAGACCTTGATTACAGATTTAATGGGTTACTCGAAATCCTGCACCGTTAACTGAAGTCATCACATGATAGTATTTTATAGCGCGAGGGCGGGCTTTAGGCACTTTAGCTCATTTTAGTTCATTTTAGGCACTTTATATGAAAATCACCTCCGCCGAATTTGTCACCAGCGCCACCAAACCCTCCCAGTATCCCAGCATGGCGATGCCGGAGATCGCCTTTGCCGGCCGTTCAAACGTGGGCAAATCCAGCCTGATTAATACCCTGGTCAACCGCAAGCACCTGGTAAAAACAAGCTCCACCCCCGGCCGCACCCAGCTGATTAATTTTTTTGATATCAACCAGCGCATGGGTTTCGTCGATCTGCCGGGCTACGGGTATGCAAAAGTTCCGGCGGCTGTCAGGAAAAAATGGGGCCCCATGATTGAAACCTATCTTTCCGGGCGGGAGACCTTAAAGGGGGTGGTGGTCATTATGGATATCCGGCGCATCCCGCGGCAGGAGGAATTAAATCTGCTCGGGTGGCTCAACCATTATGCCATCGCCGGCATTTTAGTCTTAACGAAAACAGATAAATTATCCAAAAACAAACAGGCCAAACAGCATCATCTGATTGCCCGGGCCCTTGAGAGGCCTAAAAACGATTTTATTCTTTTTTCCGCCAAAACCCGCCGCGGAAGAGACACCATTTGGAATGCGATTTTATCCTTAATTGACATCGAAGATAACAAATAACTTCGTTAACCACCTTCCAAACAAGCCTTGAGCAATTTAAACCGCTTGTCAAATCATTATCTTTTTTGATAAGAATATTATTATATCCAGTTAATCCTGTAAATCCTGTCTAAAAATAAAATGTCAAGCACCACCGACAAATACGACAATTTCAAATCCGGCTATGTCGCCATCGTGGGTGTGCCCAATGCCGGCAAATCCACGCTGTTAAACCGCATGCTGGGCGAAAAGATTTCGATCACCTCCAAAAAGCCCCAGACAACCCGCAACCGGATTCTGGGGGTTATGCACCGGCCCGGTGCCCAGCTTGTTTTCATCGATACACCGGGAATATTTGAGGCTAAAGATACGCTGAATCTGCGTATTGTTGATACGGCTATATCCGCCATAGGCGATGCGGATATGATTCTATTTGTGCTGGACGTGGCCAATCCGGATCCAACATCCGAGTATTTTCTGGTGCAACGGCTTCAAAAGCATGACAGCCCGGTTATTTTGGCCCTGAATAAAATTGATTTGATTGAAAAACCAGCCCTGCTGAAGATTATCGAAAAGTGGTCCACCGAATACTACTTTGATGTCATTGTTCCCATTTCGGCCACGGAAGGCACCCAGATCGAACAGCTTATCAGCGCCATGGAAAGCTTTCTGCCTCAGGGCCCGCCTTATTTTCCGGAGGATGCCGTGACCGATTTGACGGAACGCTTTATTGCCGCTGAAATGATTCGCGAAAGCGTGTTCCGGCTAACCGGTGAAGAAATCCCTTACGCCACGGCCGTAACGGTGGATTCATTTAAAGAGGAAAAAAACGGCAAGCTGGTTAAAATTGAGGCCAGTATTTACATTGAACGCGCCTCCCAGAAAGGCATCATCATCGGCAAAGAAGGCAGCAAGCTCAAACGCATCGGTACCGAATCGCGCAAAAAAATCGAACACATGCTGGAAACCAAGGTCTTTTTGAAGCTTTTTGTGAGAGTTCAGAAAAACTGGAGAAAGGATACCAGGGCGTTGAGAAGGTTTGGTTACTGACGCTGATTGACTGCAAGCATTATTATTTTTTCTGCTTATCTGGAAAGTCCAAGTTCCATCAGATAAACCCTCTGTGGGAGCGGCTTCCAGCCGCAAAATCAACCAGACCTGCGGTTCAATCGCATTAACAAATCATTTACCCGCTGGTAAGCATCCTGCCGCAAAAATTCCCGTAATTCAGGATCCTTTGTACCCTCTTCCTCAATTACCATTTCAGGTCCCTTTGCTTTCACATCGCTAAAGTATTCAGCCATGATGCTGAATGCTATTTTTACACTGTTACGACCTAAATGGGGTTCAAATGCAGTGGCAATAGACTCGATACCATCCGGGTGATTTGCCAAACAAAACCAGATATCATAAGCATCTTTTGATTTTTCCCTGACATTAAGAACATGGGCTTTCATAACCAGGAAAGAAACAATACTGGCTGATTTAATTTCGGCGCTATATTTAGAACCGTTTTGAAGTTTGCCCTCAATTTTTATCTTCTCGTAAGAATCAAAAGCCAGGTCGGAACCCGGTGCAGTTATGGGTCTTACGCCTGTAATATCAAACAGTTCATTATCCGGTAAAAACCCATGCTCGCCAACCAGAAAGTCAACAGGAACATCTATTTCTTGCTCCTTTATTTTTATGGTACGTATATAACGACCGGGTTCGCCTCCTGGAAGGTAGCCATTTCCGAGTAGGATATCCTCAATTGTCTTTGATCCACTTTCGGATAGAGCTCTGCCGTCGATAGCGATATCTACATCAACGGTTCCTACATGTTTTTCGGATGCATCCGGCAATAAAAGAATGGGTACCCAGCCGCCGACTAAAATTAAGCTGTTTTCGAACTCTTTTAACAGATAAAGAACTTCGATTAAAACTTGAAAAGCGGCTTCGGTAAGTATCGAGCTAAAATCAGGTGTCTTTGTGTTTACCACTTTGCAGAGATTTCCTTCTCATAGATTAATTCTGCGGCTTCAGTCCCGCGCCATGAAGAGCCCATAAGATCAAGATATAATTGAAGAGGTGAGACAACGTGAATGCCCTGGATAATTCTGTTATCATAAAAAACCCCATTGTCATAAGGCAGCATTAAGCTGATATTTTCTCCGCTGGTAACCTTTTTGAGGTCTAAAAGCCTTGCGATCTCCTCCACATGCCCGGCGACATAAGAAGATACCCGGTGATAACGCACAAAAGGGGCAATACGTGCGGCGCCGGCAAAATCGGACAAAGCATATTGAATGTCCAGCTTTTTACAAATATCATTTAAAGATCGCTCCAGACTGGATGGATTTTGCAAAGAATAAAAGCTAAAAATCGTATTGCGATCATACTTATAGTGTATGGACCAGTCCTTTAAGAGCTCGGCCGGTTCGGTAAGTCTTAACCCATCGGGTTTAGCTAAAGCCCACTCACGATCAACCAACTCTCGTTTAACATTGTAAACATGCCCTAAACTCACCTCGGCTTCTTGTGCCAGACGCTCTAACTTCCATGGCTCTTTCGGATTCAATAATAATACGCGTAACACTCTCGACGCTTTTGCCTGGTAAAGGGAACCAAAAATACGTTTGGTAAAGAACGGATTTTTATTGTCTTTCTTTTCGATATGGATACCGTCAAACGAAACATAGCAGTTTCCTGCAAAATCAAGATATCCAATTTCGTTGTCTTTTAGCAATTCGCCGGTTTTTTCGGAAATGAAAGGTGCAATAAATATACAATAAGAATCAGGAAAATTGGAGAGGCGTATGCGATTGATTAAAATACGGGCATAACGCGGTTGGCCGCTGGTAAAAAGTTCGGCGATGATATTTTTTTCGCCGAGAGGTGTTTCAATCTGTAAAATGAAATTGGCTCCCGAATCGGTACTTTCGGTTTCCAGCTGATGAATCTGTATAAATTGAATCGAATGAAAACAGCTGCCGAGTGTTTTTTTTGCATGCTCAATCAATTCAATTTTATTCACTATTTTACTTTCTTTCAACATTCGTTGAAATTATTATAAATACTGAAAATATAATTGTCAATAAATTTTCACTAAATTAGAGTTTTCAACATTTTTGGTAAACATTACCGATGAGAACAAAAAAGCGGAGCCAAAGGCTCCGCTTCGTTTTCTAGAAAATATATTGTATCCGGCTGTGAAAATTAGACTTGGGTGTCTAAAGCTTTGAATGAATCTTGCCGTGGATGACTTCAGATCTCTGCTGGTCACCGAAAGTGCCGATCCGAACACCAATCTCGGTCAAATTATCACCTAATCTTTTCAGGTTAATTTCAAAGCTCTTCTCGTCCGCCATTTTACCCTTTATGACACCAGTTAAGGCATCATGCTGTTTGGATTCGACTGATAGTTTCAGCTCTTTTACGGCTGTAACAGCTGCTTCCCATGCCTTATCCATCGGGGCTTCATAGTTTCTTTTCAGGTCTCCTTTAACATAATAATAAGTGCCGGCACCCACGGCGGCGGCGGCTGCTCCGATGACCGCCCACTTGCGTGAACAGGCAGTTAGCCCGATTAAAAGGCAACAAAGTACTGCAATCAATTGAAAGCGTTTTTTGAGCATAACTCCTCCCGGATGTTGAGGCGTGAAAATTTTGAGGGCTTTAATATGCAAACTATCAAAACCGATTTGCGTTGTCAAATTTGAATGACCGGATTTCTTTATCTGTTAATAATCATATTACTACATTATCCAATATTTCCTTTCGGTTGCGCCAATCAGGCTGGCAGCGTGTCAAAAGAGAATAAAAGGACTTGGAATGATTATGGTATTTCAAATGGCAAAGCTCATGCATGATGACGTACTCAATGCAATGGACGGGCGCTTTTACCAGGTTCAGGTTAAGTGTGATACGGCCCTTGGGGCTGCAGCTTCCCCAGCGCCTGCGCATGGTGCGGATCAGCAGTACAGGTTGCGCAACGCCATGGCGCGAAGCAATCTCTTGATGTCTTTACATTGTTGCGACGGTGTCGCAACTATTTCTTTTTAAGGTAAAGAAATGTAGAACCCTTCGAGCGCCGTCGTCAGAGTATATGGTTTCTATCGTGACGTTGTATTACAAAATTAAGCGTCTTCGGCAGTTGTCCGGAATTTCCGGACAACTGAATCTTTCTGCAAATCCGCATGTCCGGTCGTTTGCCAACATACTTGTAGCAACGCAGCGACTTGCGGGGTGACTTCCGGGGTGACTTGCGGGTATCCTGCGGGGTGCCTGTCTGGTAAAGTACTGTTGATAAGAAATATTATCATGTTGGTCTCTTAGTAAATCATAATGTTTCCAACTATCCGGAAATACCGGAAAGTTAGATGAACAGCCAATCCCTTGGAACTATGAAAGATGAAACTTGCATCTGAGCAGTCAAGTAATTCTTGACAGCTGCCCAATCATGCCAGTTTCATTAATATTATTGGGACTTCAATCGAATTTTCCCGGAGAACAAACAGAACTTCCGCTGGTCTCAATTCAGAAACGTCACGCCGGCTGCTGAAATGCTGCGACTGGTGCGAGACAAGGTGTTTCCCCATTTCAACGAGGTTGTGTTAAACGGCGGCGCAATGGAGGAATACATGAAAGACGCCCAGTTGATGATCCAGAAATGGATTTCTCTCTCATATCGATATTTTTTGTTTGAGAATACCGTTTAGAGAGCCAGGATATAAACCTCCGGATTTATGCCCTAATCGCAAGTTGGTCATCTCCTATAAAACATCAAAGTAATCTAAAAAATTTGCTCCAGCTCGGTTGTTTAACGATGGGATTTCCAACAGGATGAAGTCGCCGTATCCAAAATAAATGGTGATCTTAAATGAATTATAGCCCTCTGAAAACTTTTTTGGCGTCTTTTTCGAAGGAAGGGTATGGCCAATCTTTTATATATTTGAGGTAATTTAGCAAAGTTTTGATGTTGCTAAGCTCAATCCGTTTGGACTTGTACATGATCTTTAAAAGATCCAGAAGGCTCCAGACTTCAATATCAAAGGTTATACCAAGTTCTCTCATTTGAGAATCGTCGGTGACCACCGGAATCTCTATAGCATCACCATAGGCCAGTGCCCGAACATCAATCCGTGAAGCACCAAGACCTTCACTGATATTATGAGGCCATAGATAAGAGTAAATTAAGTTTATCTGTTCTCTTTGGAACCGAGTGACCCGGATACGATACTTTCTGTTTTCTATGTAATCCGATTGGTTCACCCACCCGAATTTATTGGCAAGGCGTGGGTTCTTATCAAATTCCTTCTGAAATTCGGGAATGAGATTATGCGCGGACTGGTCTTTTCCAAAGGGTTCATGCAGTAACGGATGAAAACTGTTGGCGAGTCTTAGATAGGCGTTGCTGTCGAGCAGAATTCTTTTTATGGACATTTATTGAATCAGTTCAGCATGAATCTCTTTGGCATCCAGAATAGAGCAGTCCAGGATCGATTGAATGAATCCGCCTGATTTCTCATTTTCAGAAAAATATACCCTAAGTGCCTCAAAAAAAGGGACTGCCGAAAAGCTCTTTCGTTTTCTTTATATAATCTGAAGCGCTGCAAAGCTTTCCATCAAATAGAATCTCGCTTACGGTTGGATATTTTTTGTTGAAATTTGTGGTCGCAGCGTAAATATCAGGTTCCAAGTTCAATTCCACCAACCCGAAAGCGGCTGCATACTCATTAATCGCCTTATAGACAGTTATAGGAGAGATCGTAAGCGAGTCTGCCAGTCTTATTATCTCACGAATCTTCGAACGGGATGAGCGCAGGCGTTTTAAGGACATGTAAGCCCTTTTTGCTTGCATCTCAGGAAAAAGAAGGGCTTGGGCAAATATATCGGCGAAATCTTCCGCACTATCCCCCGTCAACGATGGTGATAGAACATGCCCCAATTCATGAGCCATCCAGAATTTGAAATCGTGGAGATTACTGTCCAGGTTGAGAAAAATCCAGGTGGTTTTTGAGGTCGGCAAGAAGATATGAAGGGCGTTCTCATGATGCTCCCGCCGCCCATGGAATACCGGAATCAGAACGACCTCAAAATTATTCAGTTTGCCGATCATTTGTTCGAATGCTATTGGTTCGCCGTCTTTCACTTTAATTTCTGATCTTGTGCGCTGGGCCGCTTTCTGGATATAGCTGTAATCCAGTTTGGGCGCCTTTAGAGAAGGTGGCTGAAACAGGCCTTCAAAGGGAAGATAGGGCGCCAACACGTCGAGCAACTGACCAATTTCTTTAGCATTTTCGACATGGGAAATCAGTAGTTTTACGACGGCCTTTTTTTCGAAAAGCCACAATCGGCTCAGATGCGGTAACAGATATCAACAAGGTCCTGAAACGGTAATCCGAGCTCCAAACCAAGCTTCAGAAGCTTATCCGGACGTGGAAACTTCCGACCCTTGAACCAGGCAGATACGATGGTTCGGGAAACACCCAGGCTTTGGGCAAGGCCTGCTTGATTTAAGCCCTTTTCATCCATGGATTGGCTGATCTTCTGTATATTTCAGTTTTTTCCCCATGGAAACAAGATAAAACAGCTTGTCAACTTTTGTCAACCAAAAAATGGCGATGCCCAAAAATACAGCATCCAGGACACGGTCCCCAAGCAGCGTCTCTCTTCAAAATCCTTAATCATCAATCGCAATTCGAAAATCGTTTGACCTTTTCCCTGCTTTCCCGCTACTCCATGAAGCAGCCATGCTTTTCAGGCCCAATTCCGGAAGAAAAAGCGTGCAAGGGACCAAGTAGGAACCAAGTAAGGACCAAGCTGGCACCAAGTATGCACTAAGCAGGGACCAAGTAAAAGCCGAGTGGTTTCTTCAAGAATCTATGACTTTATTGGCAACCAGGGCAGAGTCAAGGGCAGACTCGGGGAAGAGTTACAGCCAGCGTCACGGTATGGGCATGGCCAGAGTCGCAGCCGGAGTGACAGCCAGAGTCGGCACAAAGAGTCCATCGTCTCATTGTTAGCCGGATAGTACTGCGAAATGTTGAGGGGCGGAGAACAGGCATGAAATTATAACTTTCTTTCTCGTCTGATGTATCAATCGATCCTGGTGAATTCAGGAGGCGGAACGAGCCACCACATTACACCGATGACTCGACATACGAAAGATTTCCACGGAATGGCTGGAGCGGACACCGAAACAGGATACCGGCAGATTGTTGTTCGAGCCAGTACAGGCACGTCCTCTCGATAAAGAAAGGTTGGGAAAAAATATAAAGAGGCATGGCAACGACTGAAAAAGGATTGGTTGGATCTTGAATTTGTAAATTTAAGGGCTTTAGTTTACATATCGATCTGTTCATGTAAAGTGAATGGTGCTTTTATTACATTCCGGTTATAACATATTAATAATACATATAATTCGGTTTCAGATGAAACACTTGCGGTTGAGAAAGAGGCCGACAGTAATAAAACTTTAATTCGCAAAATATCCACGATAGGGCGTATGGACTAGGAGGTCCCGATGGCCGGGAAAAAAGACAAGACCAAGATTTCCAAAAGACGACAGAAGGCTAAACAGCAAAAGGTGAAAAAGCGCAAATTGAGGCTGATTAAAGGCGGAGGAGGAGACACTTCCGGGCCGGCGGTTGCCGCCCAGCCCGGGATGCCCAGATTTGGGGGCTCCCGAGGGGTTTCGTTCCATTTCATTTTCGCAGGCCATCATGGAATACGGCGCGCCCCTGATGGAGCAGGCTAAAAACCGATAAAAGCAATGGATGCCGCCCTTCAACTCGCGGGTATGTTCTGGAACTATGCGCTGAGCGTGCGAGATGGAAAGGTCGATCGAAAGATCGAAAAAGGAGATCGTTTAAGGGGGTCAAAATCGGTTTGGGTTTGAGCACAGAGGAAGCCCAAAAGTTGATACAACGAATGGTCGCAAGGTACCATTATCTGTTTCCAGAAGACATCCAGCCAAGCGCCCTCACCCTTTATGTTCCTCCGAAAAGAGGTCCGCCATCTCATCCGGCCGTTTGATTTTCGCAAACTGAACATTTCCGATCGGCTCATACCGTCGGATGCTGATGACCAGGATGCCATCGACAAACTGACACAGCTCGATACCCGGGTGATGGATCAGGCCGATTACGAACAGTTTGAATCGTTATTGACCGAGGTCAAGGACAGATGCGAGGAGCGGTTTCGGCAGTGGCTCATTGCCAAGGGGTTGGGTGAGCACGCAGAGGATTTTCGCCGGATTGCCCCTTTATCTTTCTTTGATTTCGTATACGGCTACATGCATGATGATGTGATTGTTCTAAAAACAGTTTCAGATCGATACTGGATGGAATTTTTTGAAGATTTCCTCATCCGCAAAATGATGGCCGCCCCCGCAGAGTATATTCTCTGGCCGCCGGCCCTGAAACTCTTTTATCAATTTCTCCATGAAAAAGGGTATCTCAATAATCCGGACAAAGTCATCGGACGAATCGACAAAATCGAGCCCTATTTTATCAAGGGCCTGAAGCATCAATTTTCCTAAAATATTTTCAAGTTTCCTTATGACAACTCGAGGGTTGGAAAAATAAATGGAGCAAAGATCCAGACGGACTTGATTGCCTTTTTTGCCCATTAAGACAACTCGGCATTTTTCTAAAACTGCGGGTTGCGTTTAAGTTTACCCCTACAAATAAGGATTCAGGAACTATGAGCGAATACCAATATTATGAATTCAAAGCAGTTGATAAACCGTTAACCGAAAAAGACATGCAGGCGCTCAGAAACCTGTCGACACGGGCGCGGATCACCCCCACCAGTTTTGTAAACGAGTACAATTGGGGCGATTTTAAAGGCAATCCATTGAAACTGGTGGAAAGATATTTTGATGCCTTTCTATATGTGGCCAACTGGGGGACCCACTGGTTGATGCTCAAGTTGCCGCGACATTTAGTCGATGTCGATCTGGTCAACAAATATTGTCCCGGAGAAAGTGCGGTTATCCATGAAAAAGGGGATCATTTAATTTTCGAGTTTACTTCAGAAACCGAAGATTATGAATGGGAAGAAGGCGAAGGGTGGTTGTCATCGCTGATATCATTGCGTGCGGATATCTTACATAGCGACTATCGCGCACTGTATCTGGGCTGGCTCTTTTGCGTCCAGATGGAAGAAATGGAAGACGATGAGTTGGAACCGCCAATTCCGCCAAATTTGACTGATCTCAATGCGCCGCTGAAAAGCTTTGTCGACTTTATGCGAATCGATACCGACTTAATCGTCCGTTGCAGCTGAAAATAGTACTTCTGAAGGTCGGCAAACTGATCCCAAGGGCTGAAAACCTGGATCCACAATCTTCCGGAAAGTGAAAAAGATGATATCTTGTTTCGTTTAGTCGAAGCGCAGTCCTCATCTCGGGGCTGAATTAATGCAACGATTTCAGCAGAAGTTTCGACAAAAGCCAATTCTAAAATGGGCAAGCAACTGCGCAGCGTAAAGGACCTGATTTCAAGGACAGAAACATACGCCGAAGAAAGAAAGGCGTCGAGTTGCTGTTCAAAAAGCCAGAGAGCATGCAAGGGAAAAGAGAGAGAGCGCGCTTGCCCGAGAAAAATATTTAGAAAGTCTTGCTGGTCGTGAAAATAGTATTTGGAAAAAAGTAGACGAGTTCATCGATTCAAAGCAACCAGCCAAATATGATCAGGCGGTAAAGATGCTGGTTGATCTGCGGGATCTCAATAAAAAGACCGGAAAGGAAAAGGCCTTTAATAAAAAGTTGAAAACGATCTGCGAAAACCACCATCGAAAAATGACTTTCCTGAATCGGCTGAAAAAGGTAGGTCTGAGTGGTTGATTATCTGACGGAAGACGTTGAATGAGGTGATCACATGTTGAGACAGCAGTTACAAAAACACTTCGGATTCAATACATTCTTAAAGGGCCAGGAAGACGTCATCCGCAAAGTTCTGAAGCGTCAATCCGCGGCCGCCATCTTTCCGACCGGTGCCGGCAAATCCCTTTGTTATCAACTGCCGGCGATGTTGCTGCCCGGCATGACGCTGGTGGTTTCTCCCCTGCTGTCTCTGATGAAAGATCAACTGGATTTTTTGCTGGCCAACAATATCCCCGCCGCACGCCTGGATTCAACCCTTGCAAGAGATGAATATGGCAGGATTATCGAAAGCGCTAAAAACGGCGAATTAAAAATCCTGATGATTGCCGTCGAGCGGTTTAAAAATGAACGATTTCGCGCCCAACTGCAAAAAATGAACATCTCCCTGCTGGTCGTTGACGAAGCGCATTGCATCTCCGAATGGGGGCACAATTTTCGGCCGGAATATCTGAAATTGCCGGATTACCAAAAAGAATTCAAAATAGCGCAAACGCTGTTGCTGACCGCAACCGCCACAGAGCAGGTCATTGACGACATGTGCGCCAAATTCAATATTCTAAAAGAAAATGTGTTTGTCACCGGATTTTATCGGGACAATCTCTTTTTGCAAATAACGCCGACGGATAATTCTGAAAAAAAGGACCGGTTGCTTCAAAAAATCCGAAAAACACCGCAAGACCCGACCATTGTTTATGTCACCCTGCAAAAAACGGCTGAAGACGTCGCACAATTTCTTTGTGCCAATAAAATCAATGCACACCCGTATCATGCCGGTATGGAAACGGAAAAGCGGGAAGAGATTCAAAACAAATTCATGGATGGGACGCTGGCCTGTATCGTGGCAACCATCGCATTCGGGATGGGAATCGATAAGAAAGACATCCGCAGAATCATTCACTATGATTTGCCCAAATCCATTGAAAACTACAGCCAGGAAATCGGAAGATCCGGGAGAGACGGAATGCCCGCGATATGCGAAGTGTTGGCCAACCGGGACAACATTCATATTTTAGAGAAATTTTATTTATGGTGATACGCCGGAGATGCCTTCGATCTTCAATTGCTGCGAACCATAAAAGAAAATAAAGGCCTTGTCTGGGAAATCAAAACAGTCACACTCTCAAATGAGCTGAATATCAGGATTCTGCCCTTTAAAAACGCTGCTGGTTTACCTGGCGCTGGAAGAAATTATTCGACCCAGGTTGACCTATTTTGAAGAATATTCTTTCAAGTATAAGACAGAGCCGACAGAGATCATCAGCAGTTTTGAAGGGCGAAAGAAAGCAGTTTGTGACCGCGATCATAAATCATTGTCATACCAAAAAAAGTTTGGACAACTGTTGATATCCAGGCCATCCTTAAAAATTATAATGCGGATCGGCAGCGGATTCTCGCCGCACTGGAATACTTTGATGAGAAGGGCTTAATCGAACTGCAATCCAAACAGGCAGTGGAAGTATACGACATCCTGACCCAGGGCGTTTAATATCGATGACATGGCTGAAAAAATGTATGCCTTGTTTAAAAAGAAAGAAAGCCTTGAGATTCAAAGAATACACAATATGGTAAGCTTTTTTGAAAGCGATGCCTGTATCAGCAAACAACTGGCCGGATATTTTGGCGAACATCTTGAAAAAGAACGTTGCGGCCATTGCTCATTTTGTAAAAGCGGAAAAGCGGTTCTTCAAAACACGACCGAATTAAAGCCTCTGTCCAATTTTGAATTTAAAGAGATTACAGGTGACTTTATGCGAGCTGCACGAGAGCAATTTAGCGAGGTAAACTTAACCAAGTTTCTTTGCGGCATCTACACGCCTGTCTTCTCGAAATTAAAAATAAAGAAACTGCCGCATTTCGGCATCCTTGAGAGTTATCCATTTTTGGAAGTAAAAAATTGGATCATGAATAAAACAGGAAAAAGACCTGTATGAGCGTCTAAATTAGTGGGCGAAGGTATTTGTGAGTATGCGGGTCAAGTCTTCGTTTGACTTTTCTTGACAATGTTATGCACCTGGTTATCAAGTAAACTTGAAGAAGGGAAACTGTCTAAATGTCTTTTTTATCGGATGCTGAAATTGTCATCAACGCTCTGGAAAATTATTACCAGGAATCCATATCCAAAAAGAAGCCGGTCATCAATCAGATCCCTCTGGAAACATTGATATCCGATCTGGATTTAAGCGCCCATGTCGCAGACGGCCGATTAAGCGGCGAGCGTCTGGCGCAATTTTTAGCCAGATATCTGGAATCCACCACGCGCCTGCTGCATCCGGCCTATTTGGCCCACCAGGTGGGAACTTCTCATTATGCCGGAGCCCTGGCTTCGCTGATCGACGGCTTTACCAACAACCCCATGGCCATTTATGAAATGGGCCCGGGAGCCGCCAGCATCGAGTGGTTCATAATCAACTGGTTGCTGGAAAAAGTGGGCTGGCAGCCGCAGCCGCTCAGGATTCCGGACAATTCTGATCAGGTTTTTGGCGGCGGGGTATTAACCCACGGCGGCTCGCTGGCCAATTTGACCGCCCTGCTGGCAGCGCGCAGCAAAATGGCACCGCAAGCCTGGCAGGAGGGCAACCCCCGGGATCTGGTGCTGCTGGCACCCGCTGAAAGCCATTACTCAATTGCCCGGGCAGCCGGTATCATGGGTCTTGGCCGCAACGCAGTTTATCCCATGGCAGTGGATGAAAAAGGCGTGGTCATTCCGCAGAAACTGCCTGAGGTGTATGCGCGCTTAAAAAATGAGGGCAAGAGCGTTTTTGCTGTGGTTGCCAATGGGTGCAGTACCGCCGCCGGGCTCTATGATCCCATTCGTGAGATCGGGTGAATTTTGCAGGGCCCATGACCTGTGGTTTCATATCGATGGGGCCCACGGAGCCAGTGCACTGCTCTCGCAAAAGCATAAAAAACGGCTGGATGGAGTTGAACTGGCGGATTCGCTGATATGGGATGCCCATAAGTTAATGCGTACGCCGTCTTTATGTACGGCCATACTGGTCAAAGATTTTCGCACCATCGATCAGGCCTTCCAGCAGGAAGCCAGTTATCTGTTTCATGAAAAAGAACAGCCCGGTTTTGACTTCATCCACCGTACCGTTGAGTGCACCAAGGCCGGCCTGGGGCTGAAATGGTTTTTCGTCCTGGCGGCACTCGGCGAGCAGGGATTGGAAACGCATGTTGACGATCAATTTGAACTGGCCCGGCAAGCCTATGACTATATTGAGTCCCAGCCGGAGTTTGACTGCGCGGTCGCAAAAGCCGCAAAGCAACATTCTTTGTTTCCGCTTAGCCGGCAGCGATCAGCTCCAGCTGGATAGTAAGAGACAAATTAATCGCCCAGGGTGAATTTTACCTGTCCACCACCGCGTTTGGCGGTCAAAGATATTTGCGCATGGTTTTTAATCATCCCCACACAAACCTGGATGACATCAAACAGCTGATTCAAGAAATTCGCAATCTGGTTAATAAATGAGGCCCAAAGATAGGGAAGCGACCCTTGGGCCTCAGGCGGCCATAAGAGATTGTTTGTCGGAGGAGAAAGATGCACTATATAGACAAAGGCATGATCTCTGAGCCGCTTATGAGTATGTCGTGTCAGAGGATCCGTGCCTTACACAAAAGCTTTTCTTAAATTTTGAAGAAGAAGGGAAAAACGTAATGGCAACTGTTAAGTTAATCGAATACGAAGAGGCCGGCCCGGAGGTGCGTGCGGTTTACGATGACATCATGGCCACGCGCCAAATCGACTGGGTCAACAACTTCTGGAAGGCCCTGGCCGTGCAGCCGGCGAACTTTTGCGGCGCACCTGGGAAGGGCGTCAAAGGGGTGATGGCGCCCGGAGCGCTGGACCCGCTGGTCAAAGAGATGTTTTACGTGGCCGTCAGTGTCACCAACGGGCTGCGAGTACTGCATCAACAGCCACACCGCCGCTGCCCGCAAAAAAGGGCATGACCGACGAGATGCTGGCCGAGCTGATGGCGGTGGTGGGTATGGCCAACCAGACCAATGCGCTGGCCAACGGATTCCAGGTGGAACTCGACGAAGCGTCAAAGACGGCGGACGCCCGTCCTGAAGGGGACTGTCCGCGCCATTTCTCAATTATTCTGCGTGATATCGGATCTGGAATTTAATAAGAACCGGCATGAAAAAAGGGGAACCAGCTAAGGCTGATTCCCCCTTTATTGACGGTTGGGGAAATGAGGTCTGATAGAGTCAGTAATTCTGGGATTAATTCGCGGTTTGCGTGGATTCAAACAGCCTCGAGTATTCAGCATATCCTTCCTTTTCCAAATCTTCTTTGGGAATAAACTTCAGGGACGCCGAATTGATACAGTACCTCAAGCCCGTGGGCGCCGGTCCATCCGGAAAAACGTGACCCCAGATGAGAATCGCCGTGCTTGCTGCGCACCTCGGTACGCACCGTGAAAAATTTGCGATCTTCGTGTTCCACGATATTTCGCGGCACCAGAGGTTTGGTAAAACTGGGCCAGCCGGTCCCGGAATCAAATTTGTCCGTCGAAGCAAACAGCGGCTCCCTGGAAACGATGTCCACGTAGATGCCGGCTTTTTTGTTGTCATGATATTCGTTGCTAAAGGGCGGCTCGGTGCCGTCTTTCTGGGTGACCTTGTACTGCATGGCCGTCAATTTCTTTTTGAGCACTTCATCAGCGGGTTTTGAATATTTCGGCTGGACCGCAGGCGTCGTGGTTTTAGA
>PVMK01119329.1_pt1 | contig 24800 bp, 22 predicted proteins | sample 1853481 | NCBI WGS metagenome assembly PVMK01 (sample SAMN08533507, study PRJNA380276) | Marine sediment metagenome, whole genome shotgun sequencing project.
CCCGCATATCTCACCAGCTTTCGGCTGCGACCGACTATGCACCACACCCAGCGGGGTTTTCTCACTTCGGGGTGCTCGACGTACTGTCAAGTACGACTCCGCGCCCCTCAGATCGCAAACCACACTGGGCGCGGCACCTGGTCGGCCTCGCCACGAAACCCGGTGAGATAAGCGGGCGAAATTTTCGCTTTTCTCCTCCTTGACATATCCGCTTGAGGGTCTACCTTTCTACGCTGACCGACCGGTCGGTCAGATTAGGAACACGACGTGGTTTCAACACGATCCGGTGGCGGAGACAAGCGCGAGCTCATCGTCAAGGCGTCGGCCGACGTCTTTGCAGAGCGGGGCTTCGCGAGCACGAGGGTAGCCGACATCGCCGAACGCGCGGGGATTGGCAAGGGCACCGTATACGAGTATTTTTCGAGCAAAGAGGAGCTCCTCTTCGCGGTCTTCGAATGGATCAACGACGGCATCGCCAAACGCGTGCGGGAGGCACTTGCCGAAGGGGGCAGTAGTCACGATCGCCTGGTGCGCCTGCTCCGGCTCGGCGCCGAAATAGTTCAGGATCAGGTAGAGATGCAGGCGGTAACCCTCGACTTCTGGGCGGCATCGCGGGGCAGCGGCCTCGAGGACCGTTTCAACAAGGCCTGCCTGGCCTCCTACCGTACCTTCCGCGAGATCATCGCCGGCATCGTACGCGAGGGGCAGGCCGGCGGAGAGTTTCTGACGGACATCGATGCCGAGGCTATCGCCACCATGATCGTCAGCGCCATGGATGGCCTCGGGGTCCAGATCTTCTTCGACCGCTCGTTGGACCCGTATCAAGCCGTCGATGGCCTGGCTGGTGTTCTGCTCCGGGGCCTCGAAGGAGAAGCAACATGAGTGATTCAACACTGAACGTACCCTCCATCGTCGAGGGAGCCTGGAGGAGAGCAACGATGTCTCGATCCGCGCGCTACTCGCTGTTCACATTACTGACGTTGGTATTGGTATGGAGCGGCCCGTCGTCCGCCGGCACGGGTGAACCAACAATGACGCTCAAAGAGCTGGTGCTGCAGGCCATCGAGACCCATGAGATGGTCCAAATCGCGGACAGCGAGATTCGACGGGCACAGGCGATGTTACGCTCGCAAAATCGATCTTGCTGCCACGGCTCGACGCCACCGGTTCCTACACCTTCTACGACGACGATCTCTCGATCGAGCTGTCGCCCGACGAAAGTTTTGTCATTCGTCCGCGGCAGGATTGGACGGCGAGCATCGATCTTCGCCAGAACCTCTTTACCGGTCTGCGCGCCTTCCGAGCGAGGGACATCGCAAAGCTCAGGCGCGACATCGCCGATCTCGACCGGTGGACGACGATCAACAACCTCACCATCGATGTGGCGAGAACGTTTTTTGACGCGGTGGCGTTGGCTGAGTGGGTCGAGGTACGCGAGATTGTCCTCGAGGAAAACGAAAACCAGCTCAAGGTCGCCGAACGCCTCTTCGAGGTCGGTGAGAATTCGGTCGCCGATGTCGCCCGGTGGCGCGCACAGGTGGCATCCGCCAAACAGGCGTTGGTAGTGGCCGTCGGCGATGCCGCCCTTGCCCGCAACCGGCTTGCCCGTCTCGTTGGAACGGCTGACTTCGGCGAGCTGAAATCTCCTGGAGCGATCCCGATCCCGGATGGCACGGAGGAGGAGCTCACCACCAAGGCATTCATTCAGCGGCCTGAGGTGCTGACTCTGATACACCAGCTCGAAGCCGCCGGCCTCATGGTCAAATTCGAACGCGGGGTTTGGTATCCCCAACTCGACGCCACGGCCCAGTACTTCCAGCAGAAGTCGGGCTTCCCGGCCAACGATTGGCTGTCCCTGACCCTGAACCTCAGGCAGCGGATCTTTGACGGCGGCATCGCCAAGGCGCAGGTCGCCAAGGCCAAGGAAGACCTGCGCCAGGTCGAGCTGCTCGAGCAGACCCTCAGGCGCACCATCGATGACCAGGTCGACACCGCTTTCATCGGTTACCAAGCCGCCAGCGCTGTTTTTGACGCCGCTCGCGAGAGAACCGAGGCGTCGAGGCTCGCCTATCGACAGGTGGAGAGGGCCTACCGCGTTGGCGAGGCCTCGACAACCGACCTCCTCAATGCCACCACCGAGGCGACCGATGCCGAAACTTCGCAAATTGTCGCTCGCGTACAACGCGAGTTTCAGGCGATATCCCTCCGTTACGCGGTGGGACTGCCACCACTCCCCGACCTCGATTTCCGCCAGATGAGCCAGGCGGACCCCCAGGAGAATTGAGATGAAGACCATCCGACGCCGTTTCCCGATACTCCTTTCTTTGACCATCCTCGCCACGGTGCTCGTCGGTTGCCACGGCTCGGGTGACGATGATCTCGCGGCCGCCGCCGAAACCCTCGAGCGGGCGCTTGCGCCGCGCGAGGTGCGGCTCATCACCCCCGAGGTGCGCGAGGAGCTCCCGTCGGTGCAGCTGGTGGGCGAGATCCGTGCCTTCGACACCGTTACCTTGTCCTCCGAGGTCGCCGGAAAGGTGGACCGTGTGTTGGCAGAGGTCGGTGATCGGGTCGAAAGAGGCACCCCACTCGCGTGGGTAGATCGGGACACCTTCAAGATTTACCTGTTGCAGGCGGAGGCCAACCTCGCGGCCGCCAACGCCGATCTGGCGCTGGCCGGCAAGGACCTCGAACGCAAGCGTGATCTGCGTTCGGACGAGACCATCCCGCAATCCGCCTTCGATCAGGCGCAGGCGGCCTACGATCTCGCCACCGCGCGGGCGGCCGCCGCATCCGCGACCCTCGACCTCGCCAGGCGCAACTATGACCGCAGCGTGGTGCGCGCACCCGCGGCCGGCGCCATCACCCAGCGACTGGTGGTGGCCGGCCAGTGGACCGACGTCGGCGAAGGCCTCTTCCACCTCGCTATCGGTAATGCCATCAAGGTGTCGGCGCGGGTGCCCGAGGCGTGGGCGCCCGAACTCGCCGGCCTCGAGAAATTCACCTTCACGGTCGGCGTCTCCGGTCCGATCCACACCGCAATGCTTTACAGCGTCCAGCCGGTGGTGGAGGAGGCCAGCCGCTCGTTTGAGATCATCGGCACCGCCGCCAACGACGGCAGCATGAAGCCCGGCATGTTTGCCAACGTGACGCTCGAGGCGCCTACCGTCAAACAGTCGCTGTGGCTGCCGGATGCCGCAGTCTCGACCTCCGATCTGCCGCAAGTATTGATGATGGAAGACGGTGCGATCGTAGTCCACAAGATCAGGATCGGGCGCCGCGACGACGGCTTCATCGAGATCGTCGGCGGTTTGTCGCCCGGAGAGACGGTGATCGCCGTAGTCTCCGGTCTTTCACGCGGCCTTCCAGTCACAATTGTCAGCGAGGGCTGAATATTGGCAAAATTCTCAATTCTCAATTCTCAATTCTTAATGAAGGATCTGGAGACATCCGAGCCACTCCATCGTGTTCGGAGTGCAATTGAGAATTCAAAATTGAGAATTGAGAATTCTTTTTCGAAGGAAGATCAATGAACTTGTATGACATCGCAATCCGCCGTCCGGTCTTCACCGTCATGATGATGGTGGCGCTGGTGGTGTTCGGCATTCTCGGCTATCAGACCTTGCCCGTAAACCTCCTGCCCTCCATCGACTTTCCCATGGTCACGGTCATCACCATCCTGCCCGGCGCGTCGCCCGAAGTTATGGAGTCGGATGTCACCGACGTCATCGAGGCGGCGGTCAACACCATCGAGGGCATCGACCAGCTCACCTCCTACTCGGGCCAGGGGGTGTCGCAGGTGACCGTGATGTTCACCTCCGATCGCGACATCGACATCGCCGCCCAAGACGTGCGCGACAAGGTGTCCGGAGCGGTGGGCCAGCTGCCGCTCGATGCCGAGCCGCCGATCGTTCAGAAGTTCGACGTCAACACCCAGCCCATGCTGTGGATGGCGCTCGCCGGGCTCGACGCTCGCGAGCTCTCCGATTACGCCGACCAGGTGGTGAAGCCCCAGTTGCAGTCAGTGCCCGGGGTCGGCAACGTGATCATGCCCGGCTACCGCGAGCCGATGATCCGTATCTGGGTTGACCGCGACAAGCTCGCTGCTCACCGTCTCGCGGTGTCTGACGTCATCATGGCCCTAGGTCGCGAGAACCTCGAGCTGCCGGGCGGCTTTATCGAAGAGCGCCTGACCGAGCTCGCGGTGCGGAATCTCGGTCTCTTCGAGACGGTAGAGGATTTCGACCGAATGATCGTCGCCACAGTCGACGGTCGGCCCATCCGTCTCTCCGATGTCGGCTTCACCCAGCTCGGGGTTGCCGACGAACGCGGCATGGCGCGTTACAACCTGACCCCAACCCTCGGCCTCGGCATCGCCCCCCGCTCCGGCGCCAACCTGGTGGACGTCAACCGCGCGGCCCGCGAGCGGATGGACGAGCTCGCCAAGGACTTCCCGCCCGGTCTCTTCTACGACGTCGCCTTCGACGGCGCCGAGTACGTGGAGAAGTCGATCGAAAACGTCCAGGTAGACATCGTTTACGGCGCCGTGCTGGCCGTCCTGGTGGTCTTTGTCTTCCTGCGTTCGTGGCGCTCCACCTTTATCGTCTCGTTGGCCATTCCGACCTCCCTCATCGCTACCTTCGGATTCATGCGCCTCTTCGGTTTCTCGCTCAACAACCTCACCACCCTGGCGCTCGCACTGTCGGTGGGGGTGGTGATCGACGACGCCATCGTAGTTCTCGAAAGCATCTACCGCCACCAGGAGGAGGGCGAGGACCCCTACACCGCCGCTCTCAAGGGAACCAAGGCAATCGCCCTCGCCGCCATGGCCGCCACCTTCTCCATTGCCGCGGTTTTCATTCCGGTGGCCTACATGAAGGGAATGATCGGCCAGTTTCTGTTCGAGTTCGGCATCACGGTAGCGGTGGCGATCCTCATCTCGCTGTTCGTTGCGCTGACCCTGACCCCCATGCTGTGCTCGCGCATCCTCAAGGTGAAGCCCAAGCATGGCCGGTTGTACGAAATCCTCGAGGGCAGCTTCAAACGGCTCGAGCAGGCCTACGCCCGGGCCCTCGACTGGGTTCTGAGGCACAAGGCCATCACCCTGGTGAGCTCGACCGTGATCGTCGTTGCGAGCCTCGCGCTGGTGCCGTTCATCGGCGCCGAGTTCGCCCCCGCCGAGGACATGTCGGCATTCATGATGCGGATCGAGACACCGGTGGGCACCTCGCTCGAGGCCATGGATCACAAGTTGCAGGAGATCGAGCGCATCGTGCTCGAGCTGCCCGAGATCCGTTCCGGTTTCTCGGCTGTCGACATGGAGGAGCGCGGCCAGGTGAACTCCGGCATCATGTTCATGCGTATGTACAAACCATCGCAGCGGACAGCCACCCAGGCCGAGGTCGTACAACGTCTGCGGCGTGAGCTGGCCAAGGTCGAGGGGGTCCAGACAGCAGTCATCGAGTTCAGCTTCTACAATGTGGGCGGCGAGGGCGGCGAAAACGCCCTCGCCTACTCCATTCGCGGACCGGACTTGATGGAGCTCGACCGCATCGGCAATCGAGTGATGGAGCGGCTGGCCGCAGAACCAGGCTTCGTCGACCTCGATACCAACCTCGACCTCGAGCAACCGCAGCTCTATGTCACCGTCGACCGCGAACGGGCGGCCGATCTCGGCCTCGATGCCGCAACCATCTTCGAGACTGTTTACGCCCTCATCGCCGGCCGCGAGGTCGGCTCCTTCACCGACCAGGGCAAACGCTACGATGTGCGCATCAAGGTCCACCCGTCACAGGCGCTGACACCCGAGGACATCGGGCGGCTGCAGGTGCGGACCAGATCCGGCCAGATGGTGCGCCTCGACTCCGTCGTGGAGATCAGCTACGGCGTCGGCCCCATCAACATCAACCGCACCAACCGCGAACGCAGCGTGCTCCTCACAGCCAACCTCGAGGGGGTTCCGCTCAACCGCGCCCTCGAGACCGTCGACCGCATCTTCGACGAGGAGCTGCCTGAGGGCTATTACGCCAAGGCCACCGGCCAGGCCGAGGAGTTCGAGGAGTCCATGAACTCGCTTCTCTTCGCCATCGGTCTCGCCATCCTCATCGTCTACATGCTGCTGGCGAGCCAGTTCGACTCGTTCCTCCAACCCTTCACGATCATGATCGCGCTGCCGCCGGCGATGGTCGGCGCGCTGCTCGCCCTCTTCGTCACCGGCTATACGATCAACATCATGTCGGTGATCGGCATCATCCTGCTCTTCGGGCTGGTGACCAAAAACTCGATCCTGCTCGTCGACCTGACGATTCAGAAGCAGGAGTCCGGACTCAACTGCGAGGAGGCGTTGCGCGCGGCGTGTCCGATCCGATTGCGGCCGATCCTGATGACCGCGGTGTCGATGATCTTCGGCGTCCTGCCGGTGGCGTTGGCGCTCGGTGAGGGCGCCGAGGCGAGAGCGCCGATGGCGGTGGCGACCGCCGGCGGCATGACCACCTCGACCCTGCTCACCCTCTTTCTGGTGCCCGTTGTCTACTCCTACATGGACCGCATCGGTGAAAAGCTACGCGGCACGCGAGAGAAGCATGGACAGGGCCGAGGAGGTCGTCCAGGCGTAGCGCTTTTCTTTTCGCGCGCCGCCTCAGTTAGAGCAAGTGATCAGTGATCAGTAATCAGCGCCCCACCCGCGATTCCTCGGGAGACACCGAGGAAGTAACTGGTCCGGACAGGTCAAAATTGTGGGGCCCTCTCGCAAAATTTGAAATGCTCGAAACACGGAATTTACGGGGCAGTTACTTAGGAGTTTGGAAGTCCGGAAGGTTGGGTGCGCGGGACTGATCACTGATAACTGATAACTCACCTCTGACCGTGACTCACCCTCAATCCAGCGGCTCGACTCCGGTGGCGCCGCCTCGGCGGTCGAGCCCGTCGCCGAGCTCGACCCAATTGACGTGAGCGTCGTAAAAAACATGCGTCGTGGGCTCGCGATCGATCGGTCCCTCCATGTGGGCGAGGGCGACGTGGGTCTCATCAGCCCAGCGGTCGCTCCTGAAGAACATCGTGCTGCCGCAGCTTCCGCAGAATCCACGGCTCGCCTCGGGGGTGGACCGGTACCAGGTGACACGGTCGGCTCCGACCACGATCTCAAACCGCGATGAATCCACCCCAAACCAGGTCACGAAGGCCGCACCATGCGCGCGGCGGCACAGCGAGCAGTGGCAGTGGGCGCACCACTTAGTCGGCGGCGTGATCTTGAACCGCACGGCGCCGCACAGGCAGCGGCCGGTGAAGGGGGCGACGTCAGTCATGTTCGACCTCCACAGTCATTTTGGCTCGATGCTCGATGCTCGATGCAACAAAAAATGTAAATTCCTGGTCCGCGTTGTCAAGGGGTGGAGGTGTGAATCGAGTATCGAGTATCCAGTATCGAGCAGCGAGTGGTGAGCGGGCGACCCTGAACCCTGTGCCCTGAACCCTGTGCCCGGGCGTCCTACCCCGCGTCGGCTTGCCACATCTGGGCGAGGATCGTGTCCGAGTGAGCGCTGTCGATCGAGATGAAAGCGACCCCGACGTCGATCGAACCGTCGTCGGCCGGTCTTTCCCACACCACCCTGCCGGTCGCCTCGACGACATCGTTGTCGATGGTGATCTTGAGCCGCAGGTACGAGTCCACACCGAGCGGCTCGATGCTGGAGATCATCAGACCACCAAGGCCGATTTGGCGCGCGGTCGCCATCTCCTGGTGTTCAGCCGGCCCAATGCGGTGGATCATCACCACGTTTTCCGCCGGAATCCTGGGGAACTGTCGTCGCGTGGGTGTGAGTTCGTCCTCGATCATTTCCAATCCTTCACCCACTATTGTACCCCTACGCGGATTCGGAGCTCCAAATTCACCCGGTCGGGCTATCTTCGACCACGAGTCCATCGCGGATCTCGACCATGCGATTGGCTCGGCCGGCGAGGGCGGTGTCGTGGGTCACCACGATCAGCGTGCTGCCCTGATCCCACAGCTCCTGCAGAGCCCCCATCACGTCGGATCCCGAGCCGGTGTCGAGGTTTCCGGTGGGCTCATCGGCGAGCACGATATCGGGCTCCATCGCCAGCGCGCGTGCGATCGCAACCCGCTGCATCTGGCCGCCAGAAAGCTCGGTCGGCCTGTGCTCAACACGGTCGGCGAGACCTACCGCCTCGAGTCGCGCGAGGGCGCGTCGCCGCCGCTCGCGCCGGCCGACGCCGCCGAAGAGCAGCGGCATCTCCACGTTCTCGAGCGCAGTGAGCTGGGGCAGCAGGTTGAAGTTCTGGAAAACGAAGCCCACGCGCCGGTTGCGGATATCGGCTAATTGATCGCGGTCGAGGCCGGCGACCGCCTCACCGCTCAGGCGGTACTCGCCGCCGGTCGGTGTGTCGAGGCAGCCCAGGAGATTCAGGAGCGTCGATTTCCCAGAGCCCGAGGGCCCAACGACCGCTACGAACTCGCCGTTCCGCACCTTCAGATCGATCCCGCGGAGGGCCTCGACCTGGATCTTGCCGGTGTCGTAAACCTTGGTGATCGACCGCATGTCGATGATGTAACCGTTCGACTCCACGGCGTCATTCTTCTTCTTCAATGGCCAGTTCATTTCGGTCTCCTAAGCCCGTCGCAACCTGGATGGGTGGGGGGAAAATCCGAAATCCGAAATTGCTGAGTTCATCACTCGTACCTCAAAGTTTCTGCGGGATCAACGGTGGCCGCCCGCCGGGCCGGGAAGTAACCGGCGAGGATGCCGATGCCCCCGAGAATCGCCGCCGTGGCGGCCGCAATCTGCCACGACAGGGTCGGTTTACCGAGGAACTCGAGGGCTTGGTTTCCCTCCACCGGGATGAGCTCGAGGAGGAGGATCAGCACGACGGCGGTTGCCAGTCCCATGGCCCCACCGACGAGGGTGTAGGAAAGCCCCTGCAGCACGAACGGTCCGGTCACCCACCCCCGGCGCGCACCGAGCGCCATCTGCACTCCGATCTCACGGGTCTTCTCCTTGACCACCGCGTACATGATGTTGGCCACCCCGATGCCGCCGATCAGCAGGGTGAGGACGCCGATGATGCCGAGGAAGGCCTGCAGGCCGATCATGATGTTGCTCATCACCTGCGCACCCTCGACGGTGTCCCACAACCCCGTCACCTGCTCGTCAGTTGGATCGAAGCGGTACTTGGCCGCCAGCGCGTCGTTGAACTGCTGTCGAGCCAGCGGCATGTCCTCGGCGGTGCGCGCCTTGAAGACGATGTTGGTCAGCCGCTGCTGACCGAACTGCGCCGAAAATGTCGTGATGGGAATGACGGAACCGTTGGTATCTGGACCCTTATAGGTCCCCATCTGAATCTTGTGTTGGAGAACGCCGATCACCAGATACGGCACCCGATTGACGAACATCGTTTCCCCAACCGGGTCCACCTCCCCGAAGATGTCTTCCGCGAGCTCGTCGCCGAGGAAGATTACCCGCCGCTTGTCGCGCTCGTCGTTGATGTTGAAAAAGCGGCCACCGGCCTGTGGAAAGTGATGGCGGATCTCGCCGTACTCCCAGTTGGTGCCCGTCACCCGCCCGGTGATCGTGGTCTGGCCGTAGGTGAGCGACGACGACCAGCTGGTGAGCTCGCCGATGACGCCGGAGGCGGCGGTCATCCGCTCCCGGAGGTAGGTGATGTCGTCCATCCGCGGCCGGATGGGACGCCCTTCGGGCAGGCCCTGCCAGACCTTCGAGGTCTCGTCCGGCCACCACACGGCAATGTTCTCGCCCATCCCCCGGCGGCCTTTCATGAGCTGGATCTTGAGCCCCTCGCCGAAGGATAAAAGCATGACGATCGCCACCGTACCCCAGGCGATGGCGGCCACCGTGAGGGCGGCGCGTTTGCGCTGCAGCGAGGAGGCCTTCACGAACAACAACCCCACAACCCGCAAATCGAGCAATCTCATACCGTCCACCACCCAGATTTCGGATTTTGGATTTTGGATTTTGGATTTCCCAGCCCCTCCTGTATCCGGTGATCAGAGGCACGTGGAGAAAAAATTCGAAATTCGAAATCCAAAATTTGCAATTCTTGATCTCCGATCTACAGTTTCATCGCGACTACCGGGTCGAGGCGCGAAGCGTCGCGGGCCGGGAAGTAGCCGGCGACAAAGCCGATCAGACCGAGGATCGAGGCGGTGAGCACCGCCAGCCCCGGTGACAGGGTCGGCAGCCCCACGTACTCCTCGAGGTTGACGGGAAAGGCCGCGCAGATTGCGAACGAAATCGCGAGCCCGATTCCCCCTCCGACCGCGGTCAAAATCATCGTCTCGAGCATGAACTGGGTCAGGATCGCCCGGCTCCGCGCACCGAGCGCCATCTTGATGCCGATCTCGCGGGTCCGCTCCTCGACCACCACGTTCATGATGTTGGAAACACCGATGCCGCCGACCACCAGGGTCAGCACGCCCATGATGCCGAGGAAGATCTGGAAGCCGAGCATGAAGGCGTCCATGAAGACGAACATCTCGGTGGTGTCCCAGACCTGGACCGCCTGATCGTCGTCGGGGTGGAACCGCAACCGACTGCTCAGCGCGGCCCTCACCTGCTCGTTCAAAGCATCGTTCAGCTCTGGGGAGAACGCCTTGTAAATAAAGTTGTCCATGTACTTCTGCCCGGTGATGGCGCGGAAGGTCGACTCGGGGATGATCATCTTGGAGTGGTCGCGGCCCGAGTAGGAGGAGTCCTGCTCTTTGGGTACCAGTACGCCAACGACGAGAAACGGCGAGCCGTGGATCATCACCGTCTCACCGACCGCCTCACGTGTGCCGAACAGATCCTCCGCCAGCTCGTTGCCGACAAATACCACCCGCCGACGCTGCTCGACATCGAGGTCGTTGATGAAGCGGCCGCCCGCGGCGGGGATCATGTTGCGCATGGTGCCGTAGGCCGGAGACACCCCGGACACTGAGACCGACCGCTGGCGGTCGCCGTAACGGGCGATGAGGTTGTCGGAGTACTCGCTGGAAATGCCGGCCAGGAGTTCGACCTGGGCCTCGAGGTACTCGATATCCTCCTCCATCATCCGCATCCGCCGCCCCTTGCCGAGGCCCTCGAAAATCCTGGAGGTTCTCATCGGCCAGGCGATGACGATGCGGTCGCCGAGCCCGGCCACGCTCTTGATCATCTGCCGGTGCAGCCCGTGGCCGAACGCGAGAAGAAGGCTCACCGCCACCGTGCCCCAGATGATGCCGAAGGTCGTGAGAAAGGTGCGCAGCTTCTGGCTCCACAGGTCACGGGCGAGCTGCCGAAAAAACGATCCAAATCCGGTCATACCGCCCGCCCACCTAAATCATGGATTAGGAAACAGGAATTAAGAATGCCCACCCACCCCCACGGAGAGATCGACGAGCAAGCCAAAACCAGTTCATTGTCCGACATTCCTAATTCCTAATTCCTAATTCAACTAAGAGATTTCCCGCGGCGGGCGTTGGACCACCTGGTCGCCCTCGGCTAGCCCAGAGACAATTTCGACGTTGAGGCCGTCCGACAGCCCGAGCTCGACCGCGATCTTCTTAGGCTCGGCCCCGGGCCCCTCGCCCGGTACCTCGACAAAGGTCCGGTCATCCTCGAAGAGGACCAGCCGCTCGGGGATGAGGACGATGTCCTGCTTCTCGCGGATCACGATGTCGGCGTTGGCCGAGTAGCCGGCGCGCAGGGTCACCTGCTGATCCGGGTCGAGCTCGATCTCCACGTCGAAGAGGGTCGCCCCCTCGCTCTTTTGGGCCTGTGGAGCGATCCTCGACAGGCGGCCGGTGACGATGTCGTCCGGCAGGGCGCCGATCTTCATCCGACACGGCATCCCGGCCGTGATCTTGCCGACATCGATCTCGTCCACCGTGCCCTTGAAGATCAGATCGCCCATGTCGGCTACGGCGGCAAGCTCGGTGCCGGGCTGATAGGAGGTCAGCGGGACCACGGGGTCTCCTACGTTGACCGTGCGCGACAGCACCGTACCGCTTTCGGTGGTTCGGATGATGGCCTCAATCTCGGTACCGCCCCCGGTCACCCGCCCGCTGCGCGTGAGGTCCTGGTTGTCGTGGGCTTGCTGACGGGCGATTCGCGCGAGCTCGTAGACCTCCCGCAGGGCGTCGAGTTCGCCCTTGGCCATCAGCCCGTCCTCGTGCAGCTCCCGGCCGCGTTCGTAGTCGGCCCTCGCTTTCTGGAAGCTCGCCTCCGACGAGCGGACACGGTGGTCCACGTTGAGAAGCTCCTGCGGAGTCGGATCGGGAGCAATCTCGAAGAGCGCGTCGCCCGCGCCCACCTCGTCACCGACCTCGACGAAGCAGCGCCTGACGATCCCCGAGATTTTTGACTTGATCTGGAATCGCTCGCGCGGTTCGATCTGGCCCACCGCCAGCGCCTTCTCCGTGATGGAGCCGATCTCCGCGTCGACCAGCACATTGCCGTTCTCGTCACCGCCGCGCGAGCCGACCCATGCGTAGATCCCACCCGCCACGCCGGCCACGACCACCACGGTAACCAGCAGTCTCAGTACCTTTGCCATGCTCGTCCTCCGTCATTTTCCAACCCATCAGCAAGTACGCAAAACGTACAGAAGAAGTTCAGACCGACCCGTCTCCGTGCCCGTCTCCGTCTCCGCGCCCGTTTTTTTTCGATGCTCCGCGAGGTCGGCGCGTTTGAATGGGAGTCGGAAAACGGGAACGGGCGGGCACGGGCACGGAGACGGGCACGGGCAAGGACACAGCTTGACAGGTTGGGGCGCGTCGAGGAATCTGGCGAGCGGACGGGAGGGAGCAGCATGCGCAAGCACGTGACGTTGATTACCGGCGCCGGTGGCGAGATCGGCCACGGTTTGATTGAACGGCTCGCCGATGAGGGCGGCACCTCGATCATCACCATCGACCTACAGCCGCTCGAGCCCGCATTGTCCACCCTCGTAGAACAGGAGTACCAGGGCTCGATCCTCGAGACCCACCTCCTCGAACGGATCCTCTCCGAGTATCAGGTGGAGACCATTTACCACCTCGCGGCCATCCTCTCCACCCGCGCCGAGTTCACACCGGTGACCGCGCATCAGGTGAACGTCGAAGGCACGCTCAAGCTCCTCGATTTCGCCCAGGCCCAGGGAGAGTCCCACGGTCATACGGTGGTTTTTCTCTACCCTTCGTCGATCGCCGTCTACGGTCTGCCGACCCTCGAGACAAAGGCCGCAGCCGGAGCGGTCCGCGAGCACGAGTGGAACAACCCGACCACGATGTACGGCTGCAACAAGCTCTACTGCGAGCACCTCGGCCGGTACTTTGCCTGCCACTACAAGCAGCTCGCCGCGGAGACTCTGTCCGGCAAGGTCGATTTTCGCGCCATCCGTTTTCCCGGTTTGATCTCAGCCGTCACCGTCCCGTCGGGCGGCACATCCGACTTCGCACCGGAGATGATCCACGCCGCTGCTCAAGGGGAGCCCTACGCGTGCTTCGTTCGTCCCGACACCCGCATTCCGTTCATGGTCATGTCCGACGCTGTCGATGGATTGGTTCGGCTGGCGCGCGCAGAGCGAGCGCAGCTCGGACGGACCGTCTACAACATCACCGCCTTCAATCCCTCGGCAGAAGAGATTCGCTCGCTTGTCATGGTTGGCTTCCCCGGCGCAGAGATCAGCTTCGAACCGGACTTGAAACGCCAGGCGATCGTCGACACCTGGCCGGCAGACGTCGATGACAGCGCGGCGCGTTCCGACTGGGGTTTCAACCCGCGTTACGACATCGAGGGCGGTTTCAGCGATTTTCTCATCCCACGGATTCGTGACCGTTACACCTCATGACGCGTCCTCCATCAGAATCCTGTCAACCAACGGGCTACATTCTCCCCTGTGCCCGGGGTATCGAGACTCTGAAAGGCCCGGCTGCCTCGCAACGATCCAGAACCACAGAAATGTCTCGCCTGCAAACACTTCCGCGCAAAGAAGAATCTCCAAAAAACCCCAAGATGTAGTGTTGACATCGGCTGGGGACCCAATATATAGTGGTTCAAGTCTGCTGAGGACAATCCGCAAACCGGTGCTCCAAAATGAGCTTCTCAGGGGAATTTTGCGCCGGAAAGTGGCTATCGAAGGGGAGGTCGAGGGCAAAACATGAAGGTCACGCGTCGCTTCACATGCGTCGGAGAAGACCCCTACGAGACAATTGAGTTCGTCGAACGATCTTCGGAGATCCGAAACCCCGACGGTAGCCTCGTATTCGCGATGGACGGCGTCAAGGCGCCCGCGGGCTGGTCACAGGTAGCAGTCGACGTGCTGGTCCAGAAGTACTTCCGAAAGGCAGGGGTGCCCCAGATCGACGACGACGGCAACCCCGAGGTGTCGGAAAGCGACGAGCCCGTCACTGGGCCGGAGCGTGACGCGCGCCAGGTCTTCAACCGTCTCGCCGGGTGCTGGACCCACTGGGGCAAAGAGCATAGCTACTTCGACAGCGACGAAGACGCCGATGCCTTCCATGACGAGCTCTGCTACATGCTGGCGGCCCAGTTCGCCGCGCCGAACTCGCCGCAGTGGTTCAACACCGGTCTGCACTGGGCCTACGGAATTACCGGACCTGCCCAGGGCCACTGGTACGCCGACCCCTCAACCGGCAAGCTCAAGACCTCGTCGAACGCCTACGAACACCCCCAGCCACACGCCTGTTTCATCCAGTCCGTCAGCGACGACCTGGTCAACGAGGGCGGAATCATGAACCTGTGGGTGCGCGAGGCGCGCCTCTTCAAGTACGGCTCGGGAACCGGAACGAATTTCTCCAAGCTGCGCGGATACGGCGAACGGCTGTCCGGCGGCGATCGTTCCTCCGGTCTGATGTCCTTTCTCAAGATCGGCGACCGTGCGGCCGGCGCCATCAAGTCGGGCGGCACCACACGTCGCGCGGCGAAGATGGTCTGTCTCGATCTCGACCACCCCGATGTGGAGGAGTTCATTTCGTGGAAGGCGGTCGAAGAACGCAAGGTGGCGGCTCTGGTCGCCGGCTCTCGTCTTCTCCGCCGCCACCTCCAGGAGATCCTGGACGCCTGCTACCCCGACGGCTCCGCCGATCCCGTCGTCGATCTCTCGACCAACACAGAGCTGCGCGGCCGCATATTGGCCGCTCGCCGCCAGGGGGTGCCCGACGGTTCCATCCAGCGGGTGCTCCAGCTCGCCGCGCAGGGGGAGCACACCTATCCGGTCGAGGAGTACGACACTGATTGGGACTCCGACGCCTACTACACCGTCTCGGGTCAGAACGCCAACAACAGCGTGCGGGTACCGAACGCCTTCTTCGAGGCCCTCGAGGTCAACCGCGATTGGACGCTTCTCAGCCGCACCGACGGCGAGGTGGCGAAGAAGGTCCCCGCCGCCAGGCTGTGGAGCGACATCACCATGGCCGCGTGGGAGTGCGCCGACCCGGGCCTGCAGTACGACGACACTATTAACGAGTGGCACACCTGCCCGGCGAGCGGCCGCATCAACGCCTCCAACCCGTGCTCGGAGTATATGTTCCTCGACGACACCGCGTGTAATCTGGCGTCGCTGAATCTGGTGCGGTTCCTCGGGGACGACGGCCACTTCGACATCGATCTCTTCCGACACGCCACGCGTTTGTGGACGATCGTGCTGGAAATCTCGGTCTTGATGGCCTCGTTTCCCAGCCGCCGCATCGCCGAGCTCAGCTACCGCTATCGCACGCTCGGCCTGGGCTTTGCCAACATCGGCTCGCTGCTGATGCGGCTCGGGATTCCCTACGACTCGAACGAGGGGCGCTCGATCTGCGGCGCCATCACCTCGATCATGACCGGCGAGGCCTACACCACCTCCGCAGAGATGGCGGCCGAGCTCGGCGCCTTCCCCGGCTTCGAAGAAAACCACGAGAGCATGCTGCGGGTGATCGGCAACCACCGCCGCGCGGCGTACGACGCACCGGCGGAGATGTACGAGGGTCTGACGATCAAGCCCGACGGCCTGACGTCGGACACCACCCCGCCGGACCTCATCGCCGCAGCCCGCGACGTGTGGAACCGGGCCATCGAGCTCGGCACCGAGCACGGGTTCCGCAACGCGCAGACCACCTGTCTCGCGCCGACCGGGACGATCGGTCTGCTGATGGACTGCGACACCACCGGCATCGAACCGGACTTTGCATTGGTCAAGTTCAAAAAGCTGGCCGGCGGCGGTTATTTCAAGATCATCAACCAAGGCATCCCGGAGGCTCTCAAGACTCTCGGTTATTCGGCCGAGCAGATCGAGGACACCGTCGCCCACACCATTGGCCACGGCACTCTCGACGGTTGCCCGACGATCAACGCCGAAGCGCTCCGCGGCAAGGGTTTCACCGACGAGGACATCGCAAAGATGGAACAGGCGCTGCCCATGTCGTTCGACATCGGCAACGCCTTTGCGCCGCATGTTCTCGGGGAGGACTTCCTCCGCCGGCTGGAGTTCACAGACGAGGAGCTCGCCGACTGGAGCCTCGACGTCCTGGCACGACTCGGCTTCACCACCGAGGAGATCGAGGCCGCCAACACCTGGGCCTGCGGCACGATGACGATGGAGGGCGCGCCTCACCTCGCCGACAAGCACCTGGCGGTCTTCGACTGCGCCAACCGCTGCGGCAAACGCGGCACGCGCTGCATCCGCTACGAGGGCCACATCCTGATGATGGCGGCGGCGCAGCCGTTCATATCGGGCGCCATCTCCAAGACCATCAACATGCCGGCCGAGGCCACCCTCGACGACATCAAGCGGGCCTACTACCTGGCCTGGCAGAAAATGCTCAAGGCGGTGGCGCTATACCGCGACGGCTCCAAGCTCAGCCAGCCTCTGGGCATCGCCATGGAAGCCGAAGAGGAAGAGGCGCTGGCTGAGGCGGTAGCCTCCGGTGACACGGCCAAGGTGGCCGAAACGATGGCCGAGCGGGTCGTGATCCGATACCAGGCGCGCCGAAACCGCCTCCCCGGTCGCCGCGGCGGCTTCACCCAGAAGGCCTCGGTGGGCGGCCACAAGGTTTACATCCGCACCGGCGAGTATGAGAACGGCTCGGTGGGCGAGATCTTCCTCGACATGCACCGTGAGGGTGCGGCCTTCAGGTCGCTGATGAACTGCTTCGCCATTGCAGTTTCGCTCGGCCTCCAGTACGGCGTACCGCTCGAGGAATACGTCGACGCATTCGTCTTCACCCGCTTCGAGCCGTCGGGGATGGTCGGCGGCCACGACCGCATCAAAATGGCGACATCCGTCATCGACTACATCTTCCGCGAGCTCGCGATCACCTATCTCGATCGTGACGACCTCGCCCAGGTGTCGCTCGAGGACCTTCGCCACGACGCCATCGGCACTGGTTCCGATCAGCACAAGCTGCCACCGGACGAGAAGAAAATGGCCGAGGTCCACCCAATCGCGGTCGGTCAAAGCGGCGCCGAGCCGATCACCGAGTCGGCGCCGGTCGCCACCGGCCGTGCCGCCCTCAGCCAGCGCGCGGCGGCCTCGCAGAAGGCCCGCTACATGGGCTACGAGGGCGACCCCTGCCCCGAGTGCGGTGCGCTGACCCTGGTCCGCAACGGCACCTGCTTGAAATGCGACTCGTGCGGGGGGACGACGGGTTGCTCATAAACGTTTGAACGTTAAACGTTTAAACGTTCTAACGTTTCCGCCGCCCTCACTCCAGCCCATCGACGAGGTCGATGTAGGCCTGCATGGCTTCGTCGGCCATCATCCCGCGGCGTTTCTCCCACGCGGCATACTTGGCGGCGCCGCGGAAATCGAAGCCCGAGGGTGCCTCCCCCTGCACGTCGCCTTCGGTGGCCTGCTTGTAAAGGCTGTAGAGCTCGAGCAGCGTCTCGTTGGACTGCGAGGACAACAACTTTGCCTTCTCAATGGTGGCCTCGAACTGTTGCTTCAGGTCCATGTCTCCTCCTTCGATCGGTGCGGGGCATTGTAACCGGAAGAAATTCACGGCGGTGGGATCTGCGATCCCCCCGCCGTGAATTTCTCTTATCTCAGCCGTTCCCGAAGACGGTCGTAGACCTCTCGGCGGTAACCGACCGCGATGACGAGGATTTCGAGTTCCTCTTGGGTCGCGCGGTAGACGATGCGCCAGTCACCCGTCCTCCATGAGCGGAGGCCGCGTAGGGTGAGTTGGAGTGGCTTCCCTCGGGTTGGATCGTCAATCAATCTTTCGACTGCTGCCAGCACCTTCGATCGAACCTGAGGGTCGAGACCTCGGATTGCCTTTGCCGCCGACTTCGTGTAGCTAACGGTCCAGCTCACCCCAAACCTCCTCGTGCGAGAGGGTGTCGCCGCGCTCGGCTTCGTCGAGGCCTCGGCGCACTGCATCCGCCATGTCGTCGTCGGCGAGGATCTCCAGGGTTTCTAGAAGGCCGTCGTACTCGTCGACCGAGACCAGCATCCCGACCGGCCGGCCCGAACGGGTGATGACCACCCGCTCACCCAACTCCACCACCTCCGAGAGCAGGCGCGCGAGATGGGTTTTGGCGTCAGAAAGAGTAACGGTGTTCATGGCTTCTCCTGACCAGAATATAGGTCGAAATTCTGGTCTTGTCAACACGAGGGGAAACCACTCCCAAACCTCAGAAGTTCACGAGGCAGGTGTCTGGGCGCATTCACCGGAGGTGCCTGGCATCCCGACATGACGTTGTCCTCAAACCGCCGTCGGCAGCGGAGTGAGCTCAGGCCTCATCCGAAGGAGGAGGCCATGAGCCACGCGCTGGCGACGGTGCTTCACCGCGGCCGCAAGGCCGCGAGTAACGTCATGTCGGCGTTCCTGGCATCCTCTCGTGGTAGCGCCTTCCCGGAGTTCGGGCACGGAGACGGGCCTAAAACGGAGAGAAACCGCCTTCGGCCCAGAAGTCCTGGCGGACCCCGTTGTACAGCAACTGCAGGGCCTCGAGGTGCTGGCGCTCCCAGTCGGCGAGGAACTCGTAGAACTCGCGCACCTCTCGTTCTGAGGTGTTTTCGGCCGCCTCAGAGAAATACTTGATGGCGTTTGTCTCGAGCGTCATACCGACCGACAGCACCCCGATCTCGAAGTCGGCGCCCTTGGCCTGCTCCTTGAAGCTGTCGGTGAAGATGGTCGATGTGAAGGCCTTGAGGTCGGGGTCGCGGAGGTGGAGGCCGAAGGCCGCAACACCCTTCTCCTCGTACGATCCAATCACCGATTGAAGGTAGGCTTTGTGCTGGACCTCGTCGCGGGCGAGCTTTTCGAAGAGTTCCTGCACCGCGGGCTTGGTCGCCCGGTCGGCAACCATCGAGTAAAAGGTGTAGCCGTCAACCTCGATCTGGTAGGCCTTGCGAAGAATCTCGCGGATGTCATCGGTCGCCATTGGAGCCTCCTCATTTCACCACAGAGTCACAGAGGGCACAGAGGAGCACAGAGTTTTTCGAATATGCATCGCAGATTGTTCACTGACCGGCAACCATTCGACGCGATTCGCGATGGAATCAAAAAACTCTCTGTGGAACGCTCTGTGATCTCTGTGTCTCTGTGGTTCATTTCCTCATGCGCCTCCCTCATACGCCAGCGTCTCCCGGTCCAGCGGCTCCGGCCGGATCGCCGCCTCCCGCGACCGGCACCCAGGCGATGGCGCCGGTGGGGCAGAAGGGCACGCAGCGCGGATCACCGCCGCAGAGGTCGCACTTCTGGACGCAGTGGTAGGTCTCGTCCCACAGCATGTTGCCGAAGGGGCAGGCGGCGACGCACATCCGGCACGAGATGCAGCGTGATCGCACCATGTCGATGGCGCCGGTTTCGGCGTTCCGCACCAGCGCCTCGGTCGGGCACACCGCGACGCAGGCCGCGTCGTCGCATTGGAAGCAGACCACCTGCGTGCCGAGCTCGGGCCCGCGGCGATGGATGTTGATCCGGGTCGCAGCCGGCCGCCCCTCCGAACCGTGGGCGAAGGCGCAGGCCAGCTCGCACTTGCCGCAGGCGATGCAGCGTTCCACCGAGACCTTGTAGATCATCTTCATCGCCCCCTCCCGCGTCCGAACCCGATGAGCCCGGTCACTTCACCACCTGCAGCTCTGCAAAGGTCTTCGCCATCTGCCGCCGCTTGCTGGCATCCGAGGTTTCGAAGTAGGTGATCGGCACGCCGCTGCGCTCGGCAAAGTGCTCGGCCTGTTCCTTGGTGATCACCGCCTCCCCGGTCTTGGGATCGCGCAGCATCTCGAACTCCTTGCCCCAGATCTCGCGGCGATGGTTCGAGGTCTCGTACGGGATGCAGTCGGTGGGGCAGATCTCGGCGCAGGCCAGACAACCGATACAATCGGGCGGTGGTTGGTGGAAGGGCGGAGCGATCTCGCGTCCCCAACCGCGGTTGGCGCTGGAGATCGCCGACACCCCGATGTGGTCGCAGACCCGGGTGCAGAGACCGCACAGGATGCAGTCGTCCGGGCTCGGGGTTGGGGGCATAGGACGTCTCCTCGATTCCGTACTCCCTCGCCAACTCCTGGACCAGCGGCGCCTCCGGGACAGCGCGCGAGCAGGAGATCGAGGACCACCCGGCGGGTCTCGATGATCCGCGCAGAATCCGTCACCACCGTCATCCCCTCCTCCACCGGGTGGTTGCAGGCGGTGACCACCTTGAACCAATCGTCGTCCCAACCCTGCCTGCGACATGTCGACCACGCACAGGCGGCAGCCGCCCCACGGCTCGAGACCGTCGAATTGGCACAGGGTCGGCACCTCGACCCCGGCAGCGCGCGCAGCGTCGAGGATGGTGGCATCGTGATCCACCGTCACCCGGCGCCCGTTGACCTTCAGCGTCGGCATCACACCACCTCCGCCTTCTTCAGCTCGATCTTGGGAAAGGTCCGAATGGCGTTCGTCGGACAGACGTCGAAGCAGGCGCCGCAGGAGATGCACGCGTCCTGGTGGATGACGTGCAGCTCCTTCACCACTCCCTCGATGGCATCCACCGGGCAGGCCTTGAAGCAGGCGTGGCAGCCGTCGCAATCATCCTCGATGATCTCGTAAGCGGTGAGCTCGCGGCAGATCCCCGCCGGGCAAGCCTTGTCCAAGATGTGCGCCTCGTACTCCGAGCGAAAGTACCTGAGAGTCGAGAGCACCGGGTTGGGGGCCGACTTTCCAAGCTCGCACAGACTGCCGAGCTGCATGCCGGCGGCGAGCCGTTCGATGAGCTCGATGTCGCCCTCGACGCCGTCACCCGCAATCAGCCGGTCGTAGATCTGGACCATCTGGTGGAGGCCCTCACGGCACGGGGTGCACTTGCCGCAGCTCTCCTCCTCGAGGAAGGCGAGGAAGAAGCGCGCCACGTCGACCATGCAGGTGCGGTCGTCCATGACGATCATGCCACCTGAGCCCATCATCGAGCCGGCCTTGGTGAGCTCCTCGTAGTCGACCGGCAGGTCCAGGAGTTCTTCGGGAACGCAGCCCCCCGACGGCCCGCCGGTCTGCACCGCCTTGAAGGGGCGGTCGTTGAGGATGCCGCCGCCGATGTCGTAGATGATGTGGCGCAGGGTCGTGCCCATCGGCAGCTCGATGAGGCCGGTGTTTCTTTGACCTTGCCGACAAGCGAGAAGGCCTTGGTCCCCTTCGACCTCTCGGTCCCCATCGAGGCGAACCACTCGCCGCCGCGGTCGATGATGGCGCCGATCCCGGCCCACGTCTCGACATTGTTGAGCACCGTCGGCAGATCGAAGAGCCCCTTCTCGGTCGAATGCACGTACTTGGCGCGGGGCTCCCCGGTCTTGCCCTCGAGCGAGCGCATCAGCGCCGACGACTCGCCGCATACAAAGGCGCCGCCGCCGCGCGAGATCTCGATGTCGAAGTCGAAGCCCGAGCCCATGATGTTCTGACCGAGGAGTCCGTACTTGCGGGCCTCGGCGATGGCGATCCCGAGGTTGACTACCGCCAGCGGGTACTCGTCGCGAACGTAAATCCAGCTCTCGTGGGCGCCGATGGCGTAGGCGCCGATGATTATCCCCTCGATCACTGAGTGCGGGTCGCCCTCCATGATCGAGCGGTCCTTGAAGGCGCCCGGATCACCCTCGTCGCCGTTGCACAGCACGAAGCGGCGGTCGCCGGGCGCCGCCTTGCACGAGCGCCACTTGCGGGCGGTCGCAAACCCAGCCCCGCCGCGACCGCGCTGGCCGGAGATCTCGACCTCGTCGAGCACCTCGTCGGGGCTCATCTCATACAGTGCCTTGGTCAGCCCCGAGTACGCTCCCTCGGAGATGGCGTCGAGGATGCTGGTGGGATCGATGCGACCAATGTTGCGCATCGCCACCCGCACCTGGTTCTTGTAGAACGGTATCTCGTTGTACTGAGCGATCCGTTCGCCGCTGACCGGCTCCTTGTAGAGCAGATTTTGAATCACCTCGCCGCCGATCAGGGTCTTCTCGACGATCTCCTCGACCCTATTCGGTTTGACCTTCGTGTAGAGGATTCCGGACGGCTGCAACGCCACCAGCGGTCCTCGCTCGCAGAAGCCGTGGCAGCCGGTCGACTTGACGAAAAGGTCCACGGTGGCGTCGATGCTGCGCTTGGCGATCTCCGCGGCGAATGCCTCGGCGACCTTCTTCGAGCCCCACGCGAGGCAACCGGTCCCGCAGCACACATGTACCTGCTGCTTCCGGCTCGCGTTACTCTCCCTGGCCTGGGCGCGCAGCGTCTCGAACTGGTCCTTGGACTCAATTCTCATCGTCGCCCTCCTCGGCCAGGTACTTCTTGACGCGGGTGGGCTTGGCGCTGCCCCAGTATCTGTCGCCGACGATCACCACCGGCGCCATGGCGCAGGCGCCGACGCAGTTCACCGTCTTGATCGTGAAGCTGAGGTCCTCGGTGGTCTCGCCGGGACCGATGCCGAGCTGGCGTTCGAGCTCCTCCACCAGTTGGCCGGCGCCCCGGATGTGGCAGGCGGTGCCCGGTGCACACCTTGACGATGGTGTCGCCCTGCGGCTCGAGCGAGAAGGCCTTGTAGAAGGTGGAGACCGAAAAGACCTTGGCCAGCGGCACGTCGAGAGCTTCGGCCACCCGCTCGAGAACGTCGCAGGGCAGGTAATTGTACGCGCGATGCACGTCCTGCAGGACCTGGATCAGCGCCGTCTCCCCGGCCGGATACCCGCCGAGGATTTCCTCAGTCATGCGGAGGTCGGAACACGGAGTTTCTGCCATCAAGCCTCCGCCACCTTGTCCTTGACGACCGCGCCGAGCTCGTAGCCCTTGTGCAGCGCCTCGATGTTGACCTCGATCACCGCCGGTTTGGCGGCGAAGGTCTCTCTGATCACCTTTTCGATCTCCTCGAGCGACACCGCGTCGGTGGCGCCGAGATAGGCGCCGAGGGCGACCATGTTGGCGCCGCGTGGGTTCCCGAGCTCGGTCGCCATCTCGTTGGCCGGCACCTCGATGACCGTCAGATCATCCCTTTCCGCGCCGCGGTCGATCAGCGAGGAGTTGATCAGTAACAGTCCTCCCGGACGGACGTCAGGCTCGAATTTCTCGAGCGACGGCAGGTTCATGGCCACCACCGCCCGCGGCGAGCGGATCACCGGCGACCCCACCGGCTTGTCCGAGACCACCACCGTACAGTTGCAGGTCCCGCCGCGCATTTCGGGACCGTACGAGGGCAACCACGACACCTCTTTGCCCTCGTGCATGCCGGCGTAGGCGAGCATCTTCCCGATCAGGAGGATCCCCTGTCCCCCGAAGCCGGCCATGATCACGTCGCGCTGCATGACCCCTCCATTCAATCGGCGAGCGGTTTCGGCTCGCGGCTGCCGCCATCCGGGGTTTTGAAAATCCCAACCGGGTAGTACGGGAGCATGTTCTTCTCCAGCCACGACGTCGACTCCACAGGTGGAATGCCCCAGTTGGTCGGGCAGGTGGAGAGGATTTCCACGAGCGAGAAGCACGTCCCCGCAACCTGGTACTGAAAGGCGCGCCGCAGCATCTCCTTGGCGTGCACCGCCACCAACGGGTTGTGGACCGTGGCGCGGGCGACAAAGGCCGGCGTTCGCAGGGTCGCGATGAGCTCGGCGATGCGGATCGGGTGGCCCGTCAGCTCCACGTCCCTCCCCAGCTGGCAGGTCGTAGCCACCTGGCCGGGCATGTGGTCGGCGCCATCTGGCCGCCGGTCATGCCGTAGATCGCGTTGTTGACGAAGACCACCGTGACCTTCTCGCCTCGGTTGGCGCAGTGGACGATCTCGGCCATGCCGATGGAGGCGAGGTCGCCGTCTCCCCTGGTAGGAAAAGACGATGAGATCCGGGCGCGCGCGCTTGATGCCGGTCGCCACCGCGGGCGCACGCCCGTGCGAGGCCTCGTGGAAAGTCGGTGTTGAAATAGTTGTAGGCGAGCACCGCGCAGCCAACCGGGGCGATGCCCACGGTGCGTTCGCGGACCCCGAGCTCGTCGATCACCTCGGCCACCATTCGGTGGATCAAGCCGTGGGTGCAACCGGGACAGTAGTGGGTGCTGACGTCGGCCTGGGCCAACGGACGGGCAAAGACAGTCTCAGCCAATGTGCACCTCCTCCGAGCTGCCGTCGAGGATCGCCTTGATCTTGGCACCACCTCGTCGGGCGATACCAGGATCCCCCCCATTCGGTTGAGAAAATGGATGGGGCGGCTGCGGGCGAGGGCGAGGGCGACATCTTCGATCATCTGTCCCGACGAGAGCTCGACCACCAGCACCGATTTTGCCTTTGAGCGCGGCCTCCCGTACCGCCTCGTAGGGGTACGGGGAAGAGCGTGATGGGACGCACCATCGCGACGGCGATCCCCTCGTCGCGGAGCTCGTCGATGGCGGT
>PVMK01124227.1_pt1 | contig 24797 bp, 24 predicted proteins | sample 1853481 | NCBI WGS metagenome assembly PVMK01 (sample SAMN08533507, study PRJNA380276) | Marine sediment metagenome, whole genome shotgun sequencing project.
GAATTTGTCATCTTAAAAGTACTGATATTGTAAACGTATCCCAATTGAGCTACAATTACGGATAGCTGCTATATATCTGTAATTTAAACAGTAGGTTAAATGTTGCGATAGCCAAAGGATATCTTTACTTTGGCCATAAGAGAAAAAAAGCCATTTTATTCGGAAATGGCAGAAACCTACCTGGTTTCACCCAGGGTGTCTGGGCACCGTTCCTTGCGATGCTTACCCACAACTTAGCCCACGGTTCCGGCCGGGGTTTCACCTCGCCGCCCTTTCGGGTATTTGAATGTCAAAGAACTTGTATCCCTCTCACCAATTATTAAAGTAATTCATCAAAATCAGACGTGTTCTTAATAACATTTTTATCCTGGTCCGCCGTGTATTCTTGTACCTCGCCCAGGATGATATAGTCCTGAAGGCCGCCTGTTGGCGTGGGGTATCTGGGTACGTCTTTTATTCTTTGGTCTAACTCTTCGCCTTCCAGATCGTCGATACCGGAACCTAATATTTTTGCTACTTCGTTTATGGCATAAATAAGCCGACTACGATAAGGTTCGTGTAGGCAAGCTGATATGTACAGCTGGATTCGCAGAGCCATTATAAACATGAATCCGGTATTTTCGGGAGTCGGCGGAAAGGCCACGTCTGAAAAATCCACACCGTCAACAATAACCCGGTCATCGATGGATTGCCTGGGTGCCGCCTTTGGGGACGACGAGTCCTTTCTAAAATTCGGATCCAAGTTATTTTCAAGGTCTTGAGTTGCCAAATCCGGAATAATTTTCCATCGTTTGCCGACCCGGATAAGCGAACGCCTGCTAATCGCCCCCGTTCGGATATATCGGCTAACCATCGGCTGGCTTATTCCGCGTTGCCGCGCGAACTCGGTATAAGATATCGCATTTTTCATAACTATAACCCTTTGAAGTATAACTACTTTTTAACCCCAAAAACCAACGAAACATCACGCCTCTCGATCCCGTATTATTTTTTATATTCCAGATAGGACCCAAAAAAAAATCTGGCACCTGCCCAGCCATGATCCCGCTTGCCGGACCATCATCATCATCACCGGCCCGGATAACAGTCACCGCCGGCTTGTCAGGTGCATTTGATAGAAGAGTTAGCTTTCGTTCTGGGCAATCCTTATTATGGTACTGGCCCGGAAAAACTCCGCAATGTTGACATTTTTTCATCGATCGCCTGCCTTTCTTCTCATCAGTCGCCGTATCCATCCAAAACACGATGGTCTTAGTATTCGAGCCAGTGCGCCCCGTACAACCTCACCGGCCTGGTCATCGTCGGCACAAATGGAAACACGCTAATCCAGCCTGTGTTCTGGTCGACCTCAATAAAAGCGCCTGAGATCGTTTCAGGGTTTGTGCCCTCTACCCGGTTTCTTTTTGATTTGAAAAATTGCAATTGTTTAAATTATTCTCTCAGGTAAAATTTAGCCGATTTGCCAAAAACCCTTTTAAATATATTTTGTAGATTTCGGTGTACATTAAATTTTCCCCCTTTAGGTTTTCCAGGTACAGGGTACAAATTTTGTCAATTCGATACGATTTTATCTGTAGTCAATTTTGTAGTCACCCTAAAACAGTACTTAAAACACTGTAATTATTATAAAAACCCTGTAGTCCTTATAGAGAGAGGGGATTTTTATTAACATTATACATTATATATATTCTATATCTATCTGTTTTAATTAAATTTATGGTTAGTTTTACCCTGAAATATGTATAATAAATCATGCGTTTTTTGGTTAAATTCCCCCCCACCCCATAGGGTTTTCCGGTTTATTTAATGATTTCAAATATTTAAACCCCATTTTAGGGTGACTACAAAATTGACTACACTTTTTCATTGTTCCGTTAAGAACCAAGATTTATCCTTTTTGTTCCAGCTGATTTCTCCGGCTACCCTTAAATTTTTAATCGCCGAATTATAAAACCACAACCCAGACCGCGTAGCATTGGTTCCCTGTTTTAATTCTCTGTCTGTTTTGGGTCCGCGGCCTAATACGCGCCTCATTCTTATTTCCATCTCGGCTATTTTGGAATCAGCATCTATGGGGTCATGGACGGACCTCACTTCTATTTGCCAATCACAAAGCGCGATTGCATTTTTAACGGTTTCAACATCAATCACGCTCTTTTTTTCGTTAATCGCTAAGAGCTGCATCAATCGAAGTGAATACGTGTCCATGCGTCTGGCATGTATCGAGTTTTCAAGATTTAAATACCATCGTTCGTATAGCTCATGCGCTGCAGGGTCCAGATCAAGTGTAATGCCATTCCCGACATGTCGCAGGATCTCAATTAAGTTTCCTTTCATTATCTCGTTTTCGTTTTCCGGAATTTTCTTAGGCAATGCAAAACGGCGAGACGCGGTACCGATTACCAAAAAAATCCGGTTTGGAAACCCGATATCAATAAACGCTTCCGTGTACACCCTCTCGTATGTCTGAATAGTACTGGCCGCCAACATCGAAAAACAGGCATCCTCGATGCAGACGGATTGTTTTTTGGTATGGGTTTCGTAGTGATTTGACTCAAAAAAAGTATTAATACAGGGCAAAAGTACTGATGAATCTATCTTGCATTTATTTACAAACGATTTGAATTCATCAAATACAAGTAATGTCCCGGGCGGATCTCCCATTTCCAGATTGCAAAAATCATCCTGGTTTTTGCTGACAACTCGACGCAAGCCCTCTGCCGACCCTATACCCCAACATGCTGAAAAGTTTCCCACCACATTTTTAAAATGGTTGACCACACAATTGAGCGTAGTCGATTTCCGATCAGAGGCGGACTCTCCCACTAAAACAACATATAGGCGCGGTTGCGTGTTTAACTCGCTGTTGATTGCCACCGTTCGGGATACAACCGCCCCCAGGGCAGTGAGATAACCCATAAATAAAAACTGTGAAGGCGCCTCGAGGTATTCCGAATAAACGTCGGCAAAATAGCCGGCCGCCCCGGTTAATACTGAATCTGGAAACGATAAGGCTTTCCGTGGTTTTGATTTCTTCGGGGTTTCGACTTCCTGTTTTACAATTTTTTCAAGTTCCACCCCCAGGTCGAAAACATCATCCATGAATCTGATCCTTTTCCCGCAACCATCGCTTAAAATCAAAATCCGGTCGGAACAAATTTTTCCGCCGGATTAGTTTTGTCCGGTTTGCCCGGTGCTCCTGGAATAGAGAAAATTTCTCAGAGTCATCCCCGGATATCAAAATATCAAGCCAATACTCCCAGGTCGAAAGCGGTTGCATAATATCGGCGTATTGGTTGAAATTTTCCGGAGTCAATTCCGTCATAGCTTTGCGGGTAGCCCTTACCATTACTGAAAAGTGATGTACGGCTGCCCGTTCCCATTCCTTGAAAAATTCGACCAATTCCCGCCGCCGGCTTCGCGCTTTAATTTCCTGCTTTGCCTGAAATGATAGGTTTCTGCTCTGCTCAATGCCCAGGTGTGCAAGTGCCTGATGGAAGTCCAACCCATGTAAACGCTGTAAAAAGTCAACTGCATCGCCATGGGCGCCACAGCCAAAGCAATGAAATTGCCATTTGCCGAGTCTATCCTGATACACTTGAAAGCTCGGTGTTTTTTCCGAATGAAACGGGCAAAGGCCCGTCCATCGGCCGCCCCGGTTTTGCAATTCCACGCCGGCATCTCGAATCACGCCGGCCAGGTCGATTTCTTTAATCTGCTCTGTTAGCTCTCTCATTCTGAATCAGCCGTTGATTTCTTCCAGCTCATACCCATCGCCTTTTTCAACAAGCCTCAACCCGTCAGCATTTTCAACCCAGGCCTCAATTTCGGATCTCAAAAAGAGCAGCCTCCCCCCTGCTTTCCTGTATGGGATTGCACGCCGCAGCACCAAATTTCGCACGGCCCCAGGGGTGCGCTTGATAAAATTGCCGCACTCTTGGGAATTAAGATATTTTTCCATTTGTTACAGGCGCTAATATCTCTGAGTCACAATTAAGAAGTCGCTGCCAATTTTTTGCTTGCGCCGGACTCAACTTGCGCCGTGCTCGCAGAACCTGTGAAACCAAGCTTTCATGAACCGGTACGGCCTGTGCAAAATCCGATTGAGTTTGGAATTTTTTCAAAATCTCGATACGGACTTCGTTTATTCGTCCATCCATCGCTACGCTCCTTTATCGGTCTACAAGGACCAATTGAAGATAAAAAATTTTAAAGTTACGCAAATTTCTGATTTATTTCGTCGTAAATCTTTTTGAAGTTTACGACATAAGCACCGTCGTCATCTTCTTCGAGTTCTAATTTGAAAACATTATCGTAGACTAAAGTAATTTCGACTATTGAATCTTTTTTAAGTATGACGGTCACACTTTTGGGCTCTTCTTTTCTATTGCGCCGCAATTTGTCGAATGATTTTACCCAGACTTTTGCGTAATGGCGGCTCACACCTAACTTAACAAAATGCTCAAAAAGTTTGATCTCGTATAATTGCGCCTTGGCAAAATAGCAGATTTCGCCGCGCTTGTATGGCACCCGATAGAACGGCTCGATATAGCCCCCCTCTATCCATTTGCGAATCTTTTCGCGTTTGATACTACTTCTTTTATCGATATCCGGTATTTTGTAAAAACCCGTTTCATCGTCTCCTGGATGATTTGTGGGAACTTCTTTAGTCCTCATTGAATGCCCCTTATTGAGTTAAAATGCCTCTATTGGTCTTTGTACACCAATAGAAAGGAGGAGTCAAGAATTTTTTTTACAATTTCTTTTTGAACCTTCAATCGAGAGAAGGGAGAGAGAAGGGACTTTTGAAGGGACTTGATAGGTGAAAAGCGTACTTTATGTGATATTTTACGCTTTTTGTACGTTAAAGTAAAAAATAAAAAAGGGCCTACAAGTCATTGAAATCCTTGTAAACCCTTATCGATTCTATGGAGGCGGCATCCGGATTTGAACCGGAGAATAGCGGTTTTGCAGACCGCTGCCTTACCACTTGGCTATGCCGCCAAAAAAAATGGAGCGGGAAACGGGATTTGAACCCGCGACTTCGACCTTGGCAAGGTCGCACTCTACCACTGAGTTATTCCCGCTCAATTGAAATTTGTTAACTAACTATTTATTATCTTTTTGTCAACAAAAAAGCTTAATTTCTGAGAAGTCTTCGGAACTTAAAAAAATAATCGGCACCGGACCAGACCGTAAAGCCGAGGGCACCCCATAAAAAGAATGCGCCGACGGGTTGTGGATTAAGCCCCAAAAAAGGGTAATGAATCATTAACGGTATGATCGCTGCGATTTGAAAACCGGTTTTGTATTTTCCGAGATTTGATGCCGATACGTCCTCACCCCTTTCAGCGATAATATTGCGCAGTCCCGTCACAGCAATTTCACGGCCGATGATAATACAGACGATCCAGGCGGGCACCCAGCCCAGAGCAGTCAGCATGATAAATGCAGACGATACCAATAGTTTGTCTGCTACCGGGTCCATCACTTTACCGAGAGTGGACACCAATCCTCGTGTTCTGGCAATATAACCGTCCAGGTAATCTGTAATCGCAGCGGCACTGAAAAAAAGCGCCGCAATAAAGGTACAACCCCGGTTTGGGAACAGCATCAGAATCACAATTATCGGAACAACAATGACGCGAAATAACGTCAAGGTATTGGGATGAGTAAAAATTTATTTCCACCTGTCCTCATGGAAGCAGCAATTTCGTTTGTTGTTCCAATGTTTTTTTTGGTTTCCGGTCAGCTGGCAAACTATTCACCGTATCAGGGCCAAGGGTTTGAGTGAACTGCCGGTTATGAAGCAGTCTTAATTTAAGCTGACAGTCTTTACGTTTTTTTTTCTGAATGGGCGGCAAGGTATTTATCTTTGCATTGGTTACTGCAAAAATAAAGGTCTTTTCCACCAAAATTTAAATGTACTCCGCTTCTTTTGGGAAAATAAGCCTCGCAAAAAGGATCCTTTATCATGACATCATCAATTTCTGCAGTGGTCTTACTCGAAACCGATCTTGAGGAAGATGAGGCTGGAAACACCCAGGATTTCAGCGAGCGATAAAGCACGTATCCGACTACAAATAAAATGATAAATCTGATCATTTATACTCAGTTATCCTTTGATCCTTTGCAGCAAGGTCTTCCAATAAGGATTGCATGGTCCGGTGAAAAACGGGATGAATGATGTCGGGATCTATATCACAAATAGGCTTTAATACAAAGCGTCTTTTGTGCATTCTGGGATGGGGAATCACCAATTTGAGTGTGTCCACCACCATCGCATCATAGAATATGATATCCAGATCAAGCAGTCTCGGCCCAAACCGAACGGCATCTCTGGTACGGCCGGCATCTCGCTCGATAAATTTGAGTGTATCCAATAAAGAGATCGGGTCAAGGGTGGTTTCAATTTTTACAACATAATTCACAAACCAATCCTGATCCTTATAATCAACCGGCTCGGTTTGGTAGACAAGTGACTGATCGATCATACGGCATTTACCGCAACACGTCAGGGCGGTAATACCCTTGCGGCAATTTTCAAGCTTGCTACCCAGGTTGGAGCCAACGCTGATATATACAGTGTGATAAGCGTTCACAGGTTCAAGGTTCACCGTTCAGACTCCAGCCCGTAAGGGTCTACGCCCCATAGGCGTCAGGCTAAGAATATGGGTGGATGGTACATGAGAGAAATCTCAATTTACAATTTACAAATTACAAATAAATTACAAAAAGCAAATTACAAATATTTGGTTATTGAGATTTGTGATTTGCCGTCTAAGAATATCAAAATGTTAATAATATATGCTAAGCTTGACGGCTATGCGCTGAGCCCCTTCCGTTAGCTTTTCCAGGCATCTTCCCCCAGTTGGGCGGAATAAATAATGCGCGCGTCACCTTCAAGATATATATCGTTGAAAATGCTGCCGTCTTTCTTAAAATAAATGGTCAAAGATTCTCCGCTTCGCGTCAGCAGGTTGATGGGAGATTGCCATTTCGCTTTACAGGAAGTGATCAGCGCCGCGGCGATGGAACCGGTTCCGCAGGCAAGGGTTTCATTTTCGACCCCTCGCTCGTAAGTTCGAATAGCCAGATGGCCCTGTTTTTGTTGACAGATAAAGTTGACATTTGTGCCGGCCGGGGCAAACGCCTCATGAAACCGAATTTCTTTTCCAAGATCGAAAACTTTGATGTCTGCAATGGTTTCGTTCATTACAACCACGTGGGGCACACCGGTATTGACGCTGCACAGTGTCACCGGGCCGCTTTTCAGCTCGATGTTGTAATCCAGGCGAAGTTCGACGGGGTCCGGCATTTTAACCTTCGCTCGGTCATCTTTAACCTGTCCGCTGACAACACCGGCTTCAGTTTCGAAGGACAGGTTTTCCCCGGCGATCCCGTTTACATAGGCAAATCGGGCGGCACAGCGAGCGCCGTTCCCGCACATTTCAGCTTTGCTGCCGTCTGAATTAAAAAATCGCCACTTAAAGTCGGCCTTATCCGAGGGTTCTATCAGAATAAAACCGTCGGCACCCACAGACATTTTGCGACGGCAAATTCGGTTGATAAAGCCCGGCAAATCGTTATCTTTGACAACCTTTTCCCGATTGTCCACAATGATAAAATCATTGCCGCTTCCACTCATCTTAAAAAAAGTAATGGGTTCCATAATCATGCCTCAAAAAAGGGCGGCAGCGACTCTCCTCTGACTAGATCCTCATAGCTTTCACGGGCCTTTATGACATGGAAACGATCGTCTTTTACCATGACTTCGGCCACCCGGGGCCGTGAACAGTAGTTGGACGACATGACATAACCATAGGCACCTGCACTCATGACTGCCAGCAGATCACCACTTTCCACATCACAAATTCTGCGATCGACAGCCAAAAAATCGCTGCTTTCACAAATCGGTCCGACAACATCGGCGACAATCAGGTTTTCTTTCGAATTTACCACTGGTTCAATGGCATGAAATGCATTGTAGAGCGTCGGACGCAGCAAGTCGTTCATGCCGGCATCAACAATCACAAAATTTTTCACCTCGCCTGATTTACGGTAAAGCACTTTTGTAACCAGAATGCCGGCATTGCCGACCAATACCCGGCCAGGCTCCAAGATCAGCTCTAGCTCCAGACCCTGGAGCTGTTGGGTAATAGCTCCGGCGTATTCACTGAGCGACGGTGGCGTTTCATCGGCGTAGGTTATGCCAAGCCCGCCGCCCATGTCCAGATACTGGATGTCGGTGCCCATCTGTTTCAAGTCGTTTATCAGGGTTTTGAGACTTATTAAAGCCGCCTCAAACGGCTTGGTTTCGGTAATCTGAGAGCCGATGTGACAAGCTATTCCGACGACATCCACATGATCGAGACTGCCGGCCTTCCGGTAACTTTCAATCGCTGCTTCCGTATTGATGCCGAATTTATTTTTTTTCAAACCGGTTGAAATATACGGGTGGGTTTTCGGATCAACATCGGGATTGACTCGAATGGCCACCGGCGCCCGTTTTTGTAACTCTCCGGCCCTGCGATTGATCAACTCCAGCTCGACGAGAGATTCGACATTGAACATCAGGATACCGGTTTCAAGGGCATAGTCGATTTCATCGACACGCTTTCCCACACCGGAATAAACGATGCGGTCCGGAGAAAAACCGGCCTTGAGTCCCCGGTACAGCTCCCCGCCGGATACAATATCCAGGCCGCAACCCATATCGGCAAATATCTTTAACACCGCCAGGTTCGTATTTGCTTTCGCCGAAAAACAGATCAGCTTAGGTACCCCTTCAAACGCTGCGTTAAATACTTGAAAATGACGTTTCAAGGTTGCATAGCTGTACAAATAAAAGGGTGTACCGATCTTTGCGGAAATTTCCTGAATCGAAACATCTTCACAGCATAATACGTTGTCATGATATTTGAAATGGTGCATATTTCTCCTGTTGCAGTGCTGGGATGTCGCTCAGCTTAGGCCCTTATCGGGGTTTTTCTGACAACATGTTGTAAGTGAAGGTGTCAGGGTTCAGCGATTAAAAATCACAATTACCAAATAACAAATACCAAACAAATCACAATGACCGAAATTCAAAATCCCAAACTTTTGGCTGTTGATCCTGTTTGAGATTTGGATATTGGAATTTGGAATTTATTTGTCATTTGGTGCTTGTAATTTGTTATTTCCGGATTATCCCGGTTATACAATTGCAATTCCGGTTTATCCGGATTTTAATAGGTAAAATCAATCAAGTTGGAGTCCTCGCCGGCAACATCATCGTCATCGTAGGCTTTGACTTTATAAATGTATCGATAACCGGGTTCAATGGTTTGGCTAAAAACCACCGACGGCTCAGGCCTTCCGGAAGCATCGCCACGGACTAAAACATCTCCGATTTTCAGAAAATGAATCGGGCAATTTGGACAATCGGCTTCGACCGATGATTGCTTGGCCCGATAAATCAAAAACCCGGTTGCCGGGGATTTGGCTTTATCACTTGTTTTGGGAATTGTCCAGCTCAGCTTGATTGTGTTCTCACGGATGCTGTAATCCAGATCGATGACCGCCGGCGGTCTGTTGCCACTGGGCGGCTTGGGTGAGCCTTTTCTGCCGCACCCGGACAACATGAATGTCGATGTCATCCAGGTTGCGGAAACCAAGGTGAGCAAGGCCAGAATGCCTACATTCGCAATGGCTCTCTTCATCAAACTGCCAATCCCTAACCCGGACTAACCAGAACCAGCCAGGCTTTTGATTTTCTGCTTGTCCGGAAATTCGAAATTCGAAATCAGAAACTCGAAACAAATCCTAAATCCGAATGTTTCAATGACCAAAACAACATCAGTACTCAACGTCTTACAGCCATTTTCCTGTTTTTGTCATTGGTATTTTTGTCATTCGAATTTGTTTCGGCCAATTTTATAAGATCAGGCGTGTTTCGGATTTAAATAGTCGAGTTAATGGTCTTCGCCGCCTTCCAGGGGGCTTCCTGAGGCCTCCCGCTCTGCGGCAGGAGCGTTTACTTACCGCCGTCGGGTAGATGATCCTTTTTTTGATCCAGCCATTTTTCAGCTGCCGCGATGGCCCTGACGACCATCTTGCCGCTGGTGCCGCCATAGGATGTGCGCTGTTCTACCATTTGTCGGGTCGTCAGGCAGGAAAATATATCTTGTTCGATAAGCGCAGAAAATGATTGCAGCTGCTCCAGTGTGAGGTCATGGAGCTCTTTTTCCCTCTCCAGTGCGAAACTGACCGCTTCTCCCGCCAGGCGGTGGGCCTCTCGAAACGGTACACCCCGGGTGGCAAGATAATCGGCCAAATCGGTTGCATTCAGAAAACCGCTGGATGCCGCGCGCTGCATATTTTCTTTTTTAAACTTAATCTCCGGCAACATATCAGTATAAATTTCAACACAGGCCGCTAACGTGTCCACCGCAGAAAATAGAGGGGCCTTGTCTTCCTGCATGTCACGATTATAGGCCAATGGCAGGGACTTCATCAGGGTCAACAAGGTTGTCAGGCTGCCGATAACAAGGCTGGTTTTTCCCCTCACAAGCTCCGGAACATCCGGGTTTTTCTTCTGAGGCATAATACTGCTGCCGGTTGCAAAAGAATCCGGCAGTTCAATAAAGTTAAACTCAAAAGTGGACCACAAAATCAGCTCTTCGGAAAGACGGCTGAAATGAACCATACAGATGGCCGCCGCCGACAAAAATTCAATGATAAAATCCCGGTCTGAAACGGCGTCGATACTGTTGGCGGAAATCGCATCAAATCCAAGTAATTCAGCCGTAAATTTTCGATCGATGGGATAGGTCGTGCCGGCCAGCGCTGCACATCCCAGCGGCATGACGTTTATGCGTTGCAGACAACTCTCCATCCGCCCTAAATCCCTTGAAAACATTTCAAAGTAGGCCATTAGATGGTGAGACAGAAGAATCGGCTGGGCCCTTTGCATATGAGTGTAGCCCGGCAAAATCGTATCAAGGTGTTTCCCGGCCAGTACCACGATCACCTTTTGCAGCCTATAAAGCAGGTGGATGATACGGCAGGTCTCATCCCTCAGATACATCCTTACATCCAGCGCAACCTGGTCGTTGCGGCTTCTGGCGGTATGCAGTTTCTGAGCAACCGGACCCGCTACCTCAACCAGCCGGGATTCAATGTGCATATGGATGTCTTCAAGGCTGTCATTAAATTGGAACAAGCCCGTCTCAATCTCATCCTTGATTTTTTCAAGACCGCGAATCAATTCCGAGGCTTCGTCATCGCTTATAATCGATGTTTTTGCCAGCATTTTGCAATGCGCAATGCTGCCCTGGATATCATAGGCATAAAGCCGCCGGTCCACCTGGATTGAAGACGTAAATGCTTCAACGATACGCGCTGTTTTTGCTGAAAATCGGCCCTGCCAGAGTTTTTCGGACATTATTCACCCGCAATTTTTAAATTTAATGGTTTTCAGCCACAAAAGTTTTAATATAATTCTATTAATGCCGTTTTTTAGAGATTAAATTGACGGAGCGAAGCGATACCGCAAATCTTCAATATTCAATCGTCAATCGTCAATTCCGGCTTGTCCGGGTTAGGTTGATAATTCACCGAACAATTCATCCAAACAATCGACCAGAGCGTCGATTTCTTCTTTCTTTATAATCAGCGGGGGAATAAAACGTAAAATATTTCCCTGGATGCAGTTAATCAAAAATCCCCGTTGCATGCACCGGGTGACCAGGGTCTCACCGTTGAGATTAAGTTTCATACCGATCAATAATCCAAGGCCTCGGACATCGACAATGGCGGGATGCCGTTCTTTTAATTCCAAAAGCTTTTCTCTGAAATACTCACCGGTTTTTCGTCCTTGATCGATGATGTTATCTGCAACAAATGTCTTACAAACCTCTAGTGCTGCAGCGGTGACAATCGGTGTGCCGCCAAACGTTGACGCGTGGGCACCGGGTCCAAACGCCGAGGCCACCTGTTCTTTGGCCAGCATGGCACCGATGGGCAGTCCGTTCGCCAGTGCTTTGGCCAGTGTCATGATATCAGGTTCAACACCGAAATGTTCGTAGGCAAACAGTTTACCCGTGCGCCCCATTCCGGTTTGGATCTCATCAAATATCAGCAGCATTCCGCTTTCATCGCAAATCCGGCGAACCGTCTTTAAATAATCGGATTCTGGACAACGCACCCCACCTTCACCCTGAATCGGTTCGATCAACACCGCACAATGATCCGGCCCTATTTGAGCGCGTAGCGCCTCGGCATCGTTAAAGGGAACAAAGTCAAATCCTTCAAGAATAGGGGCAAACCCCTTTTTAATTTTTTCTTGACCGGTGGCGGAAAGCGTCGCCATGGTTCGTCCATGAAAGGATTGCTCCATGGCAATTATTCTGAAACGTTGATTTTCGCCACGATCTTTAAAAAATTTGCGGGCCAGCTTAATGGCCGCCTCGTTTGCTTCCGCGCCGCTGTTGCAGAAAAAAACTCTGTCGGCAAAACTGTTTGCGACCAACCAGCCGGCTAATTCGACTTGGGGGCCGGTATAGTAAAGGTTGGATACATGCCACAGGGTTTGAGCCTGAGTGGATACCGCCTCTGTCAGCTTTGGATGTGAGTGGCCAAGGTTGCACACGGCGATTCCGGCCACAAAATCCGTATAGCTGCGGTCCATCGGTATCGTACAGGGTGCAGCCGGTGCCCTTTGAAAATACCACGGGAAACCGTTTATAGGTTTTCGCAATTACCCGATCGGCCTGCGCCATAATTTCTGCTGTCATTGCCCTCCCCCCAAAATATTTCAGATCCGGTTTCAGGTGTTTAAATCGTCCTCGTCGTCGTGCTCGTCCTCGTAATCGAAAACTATAGCTGTTGAAATCTCTTGCCAAACGGATCGAGGACGAGAACGAGTACGAGGACGAAACGAAGGATGAGCTAAGTCCGCAACCCGCAGCTCTCGGATGAAACTGTAAAGTTTCTTTTTCGATTTGACTGGCATTTCGGTGGCCAGCGGCGCTGACACCTGATTGCCAGTGTCCAATTTTCATGCAAACCTGCGTCACATAAGGGATTTCCGCTATTTTTTTATGTTTAATGACGAGGTCTGGAGCAATAGAACCTACAAAATATAGCGGCTCAAATCCTCATCATTCTTGATGTCTTTTAACCTATCTTCTACGTATGTTTTATCGATGACAATCCGCTTTGCCTCCATATCCGGTGCTTCAAAGAGGATGTCTTCGAGCAACCGCTCCATGAGGGTGTGAAGTCGCCGCGCTCCGATATTTTCGGTGCGATCGTTCACCTCTTCTGCCATTCTGGCTATTTCCGAAACAGCATCATCTTCAAAGACAACATCCATACCTTCGGTTCTCAAAAGGGCCATATATTGGAGCAACAGCGCATTTCTGGGCTCGGTGAGAATCCGAACAAACTCCAATTGCCCTAATGAATCCAGCTCAACGCGAATCGGAAATCTTCCCTGCAACTCCGGAATGAGATCTGACGGTTTGACCGTGTGAAACGCCCCGGAGGCGATGAATAGAATATGATCTGTTTTAACCGGCCCGTATTTGGTTGTGACGGTGCTGCCTTCCACAATGGGCAAAAGATCTCTTTGCACGCCTTCCCTCGATACGTCGGGGCCATGCGTACCGTTCTTGCCGGCAATCTTATCGATTTCATCAAGGAAAATAATCCCCGATTGCTCTACCTTGGCAATGGCCTCTTTTACAACCTTTTCCATATCCACCAAATCCTGGGCCTCTTCCTGGGCTAACATTTCCAGGGCTTCAGGCACCTTCAGGCGGCGTCGTTTGGTATTTTTCGGCAGCATGCCGCCAAGCATATCTTTGAAATTGATTCCCATTTCCTCCATGCCGACATTTGAAAAAATCTCCACCATCGGCATGCTCCGCTCTGCAACATCAAGATCCACATAGCGGTTGTCGAGTTTGCCCTTGCGCAACATGCTGCGCAGCTTTTCCCTGGTTGAAGAAGTTTCATCGCTGCCGACCGTTACCAGTTCAAATTGAACCTCCTTGGATTCTTCACTTCTGACCGGTGCTTGTGTGCCTGATTTGGGAAGCAAAAGATCCAGCATGCGTTCCTCGGCTATTTGCCAGGCCTTGTCCTGGACTTCTTCTTGAGCCCTGATTTTGAATTTGTTTATGGTGAGCTCTACAAGATCCCTTACCATGGATTCTACATCACGGCCGACATATCCGACCTCGGTAAACTTGGACGCTTCAACTTTGCTGAAGGGAGAATCGGTGAGCCTGGAAAGTCTGCGAGCGATTTCAGTCTTACCGACACCGGTGGGTCCGATCAGGATAATATTTTTCGGCGCAATTTCATCACGCAGATCTTCGGGCACTTGCTGCCGGCGCCACCGGTTTCTTAATGCAACGGCAACAGAACGCTTGGCGTTGTCCTGTCCGATGATATATTTATCCAACTCTTTTACAATTTCCGACGGTTTCAAATCACTCATGGTGCTACCTTATCAATTGAATAATGATGATTGAATATTAAACTACATTTCCTCGATAGTGATGGTGTCATTGGTATAAATACAGAGGGAGGCTGCAATTTTCATCGCTTCTTGTACAATGCCCCGGGCATCCAGGTCGGCATATTCGAGCAGCGCAGTTGCGGCCGCCTGAGCAGCAACGCCACCGGACCCGATAGCGACAATACCCTCATCAGGCTCAATTATATCGCCGTTGCCGGAGATCAGATAGATGCTATCCTCGTCGACAGCAATCATGATGGCTTCAAGCCGTCTCAAGTATTTATCGGTGCGCCAGTCCCGGGCCAGCTCCACCGCCGAACGGGTCAGATTACCGTTGTAGCGCTCGAGTTTTTGTTCCAGCCGTTCGGACAGATTGAGGGCATCAGCGGTAGTCCCTGCGAAACCGACAATGATTTTGTCGTTGTAAATACGTCTTACTTTTCTGGCATGATGTTTAACAACCGTGTTGTTCAAAGTAACCTGACCGTCACCGGCAACCGCAGCTTTTCCCTTGTGTCTAACAGCTATTATCGTTGTACCATGAAAATTCATTTCAAGCCTGACCCCCCTAATTTAACGCCTCATAATTTATATAACCTACTGAAAATATAAAGATTTTTTGAGACTTCCGAATTCGCCCCGGAAATGGAATAATGGAATGGTGGCCTCCGGCTCGTAGGGTAGCGCCAACGCCTCGGAGAGAAAGATGGAATATTGGTTTTCAAAAGGATATTATCTATTTTAATTTTATCGTCAATCCCGCCGGTGGCGGGACCATTAATCCAACATTGCATTATCCCAGAACCCATTATTCCATTATTCCATTGTTCCATCATTCCAATTGTGAGCGAAGCGAACTAACTTGTAGATTTTCTCCTTTAATCCCTCAATTCCTCAATGCCTAAATCCCTCAATTTAGCGCTAATAGGCATAAATAATGTCCAAAAAAAAGACCTGTTTTTCTAGCATTTTACGAAATCTGTATTACCTCCGGGGGTGCGCCCTGTCGTATGTCTCCATCAAACGATCAATGCTCACATGGGTGTATTTTTGAGTGGTGGATAGGCTTTTGTGTCCCAAAAGCTCCTGTACAACTCTCAAATCCGCGCCTGCATCCAGCATATGGGTGGCAAACGTATGCCGCAGGGTATGCGGGGATACGGCTGTCAGAAGGCCACAGGCTTTGATCAACTTTTCTAGAATACGGGCAACGGATCGGGCGCTCAGCCGCCCCCTGTTCTTATTCAAAAGAAGCGGTCCGTTATGATCCAGGAAAATGCCCCACTCCCTTTTTAATTGTTCCCGGTAAACCTGAACGGCATCCAGCGCCTTTTGACCGATGGGCACAATCCGTTCCTTGCTGCCTTTTCCAAGAACCCGTATGGTTTCACCTTTTGAATCCACATCAATGTTGTTCATCCCGACGAGTTCCGACACCCGTATGCCGCAGGAGTAAAGGATTTCAAAAATTGTCCGGTTTCTGATATCCAGAATGTTATCGGTCCGGATGGAGTCAAGCAACCGAAACATTTCATCAACGGGAAGATAGGCCGGAATGGTTTTTTCCTGTTTAGGAGTGAGAATCGAATCCGACGGATTGTCTTCGATGACTCCCCGTTTGACGAGAAATTTAAGAAAAGACCGCAGGGCCGAAAGCTTGCGTGCGATGGTGGATTTTTTATTTCTTTTGTGTAAATATCCCAGGTAACCTCTGATTTGAATACCATCCACATCATCGATACCCATCAAATCTCTGCCCGGCATGCGCCGGTTTCCCGGAAAACGGTCCTGAACCAGATAAAATACAAATTCCTCCAAATCTTTACGATACCCACGGCAGGTATTCTTGGCATACCCTTTTTCGGACTCAAGTGATTCTATAAAGGAGCAAATCAAATTCTTAATCGGGGTGCTCGTCATCGGATATCGTCCCCTTACGATCGATAAGGGTTTCAAGCTTTTTCCGAGACTACGCTCGGAAAAAGTGGCCCCTGCGGGGCAGTTGTCAGAGCCAAAACTTGAACTGCAATTGTCTAACCGGGATAAACCGGCCTCCGGCTCGTAGATTCGAACCTACGGCTCGGAGAGAAATACCAAACTACAAGCACCACCTGATCTTAAAATTGGGCAAATAAATTCCAAACTACAATATCCAAATCTCAAATAAGATCAAAAGCAAAGTGTTTAGAATTTTGAATTTCGGTTTTTGTGATTTGTTTGTTACTTGTTACTTGTTATTTGTTATTTGAAATTTTTTAATTGCTGAAACCTGAACACCGACACCTGACACCTTCAGTTTCTAACAACATAGCTTCAGAAAATCTCCACCAAAGCCTTATTATTCAGCCATTTAGGCAGCCGCTCTTCGTGACTTTTTCTTCAGTCTGGAGATGCGCCGTTTGTAAATCGTAGCCATCTTCTTATCTTTAGCCTCGATTGCAGCTTGGCGTTGTGCCTTAATAGCCTTGATCTTTTTCTTGATTTCGCCAAGGGAAGCATCCGTTTTTTTGACCGGCTCATCCACTATTCCTTTGGATTTTTTGATAGCGACAATCAGCTCTTCCTTTTTCATCCCGTGTACGCCGACAATGTCAGGGATTTCTTTGGCCATCTCCCGCAGGTCTGTGACCGTCATTTTCTCCAGGGGTTTTTCTTTGCTTTCAATTTTTTCAGCACTCATTTTCTGTTAATTCTCCTTTTCTCACTCTTAAATTTAAAGCACAAGCGGAGGCTGTAAAGCCCCCTCCTCTCGATTCAAGCCCTTGGCGGTCCGATAAACAAAAAAGAAATGCACAAAAATATTTTCTAAGCGCCTAAAGACCACAATACCGTGTTATTTTTTTTCATCTCCCTTATCAGCTTTATCCGTGAATATCTTAAAAAGTTCAATGGGGATCGGAAAAAAGGTGGTTGTATTGCTTTCCGTCGCAATTTCGTTCATGGTCTGCAGGTATCTGAGTTGCAGGGCCGTGGGATGTTTTTCGATAATCTCAGATGCCTTCGCCAGCTTGTCGGCTGCCTGATATTCACCTTCGGCATTGATTACCTTAGCGCGCCGCTCTCTTTCAGCTTCGGCCTGTCTGGCCATAGCGCGCTGCATCTCCTGGGGCAGATCAATGTGTTTGAGTTCCACGGTGGCCACTTTAATGCCCCATGGGTCCGTGTGGGTATCCAGAATTTCCTGCAGTTCCGAGTTGATTTTTTCCCTCTCCGCTAATAGCTCATCGAGTTCGGCCTGCCCGCATACGCTTCTTAAGGTTGTCTGTGCCAGCTGGGACATGGCATAGGTATAGTTTTCCACCTCGATGATAGCCTTGGTGGGGTCAATAACCCGGAAATAAATGACGGCATTTACCTTAACGGATACATTATCCCGCGTGATAACGTCCTGGGGGTCCACATCCATCGCCACCAGGCGCAGGCTGACCTTCACCATTTTATCGACAATCGGGATCAGGATAATGAGCCCCGGTCCTTTGGCTTGGATCACGCGTCCGAGCCTGAAAATGACGCCACGTTCGTATTCATTTAAAATGCGTATGGCTGCAGACAAGAAAAAAATGACAAGAACGAGTATGGCAACCGGAGTAATCAAACTCATATTATCCCCCTTTTGTGGTAGGTTCAGACCTCGTTGAATAGTTTGCTGGTTGAAACGATATCTTTAGGCCCTTATCGGGTTTTATCTAACAACATGTTGTAAAAAACTGACGGTTTCAGGTGTCAATGTTCAGGTTTCAGGATTTAGTACCTCAACTCCCTGACACCCGAAACCTGACACCTGAAACCTATAATCAGCGTGCATGCTGCCCCGCAGGGGCCACTTTTTGCGAGCACGGTCTTGGAAAAAGCTTAGTACCTATTTATTGAAATCACACCATGTTTGCACATGATTTATGCCATAGCCAGATTGAATAAAAGACAGAGCGAAGCGATACCACAAATCTTCAATCGTCAATATTCAATTCCGGCTTGTCCGGGTTGGGCATTTGGCTATTTACCCCAATAAAACTGTTGTTATCCAGCATCTTGATCCGCAGACTCAACTTCCAGGATCAAATTGACCACCTGTACTATCCGCACTTTGGCATCTTTGTCAATCGGGTCTTTGGCCCTCGCATTCCAAAGCTCACCGTGAACAAATACCTTGCCGTCGGGTATCAATGCCTTTTTTACAACTCCAATTTCACCCACAAGTCCCGTGGAACCGGTCGTCGGCTTTGAAATTTGAGCTCGAAAAACCAGGCCGGCAATCGCTACAAAAAATGCGGAAATTAATATAACCGTAGGTAACAGAACTTGCAACGACAATTTCATGTCAGGTCCGTCGCCTTTAAACAACATAAGAGAGCCCAGCAGCAGAGATACCACACCGGCCACGCTTAAAAGCCCATAGCTGATAATCTTCATCTCCATAATAAAGAATATAATGGCCAGCACGATCAGCAAAATTCCGGCATAGTTTACCGGAAGTGTCTGCATCGCAAAAAATGCAAGAATCAAGGCGATCGCACCAATCACTCCCGGGAAAATTGAACCCGGATGAGAAAATTCAAAATAAAGCCCCGCCAGACCAATCATCATTAGAATGTATGCGATATTGGGATTGCTGATGGTCTTTAAAATTTTGGTGCGCAAGGTCTCTTTGATGGTCACTTTCTTCACATTGTCGAGTTTTAAAATACCTCTGTCCTTTATTTCACGGCCGTTGAGTTGTTTGATGAGGTCATCGGTGTCCGTGGCGATAAGATCAATAATATTTTCTTTCAAAGCCTCGGTTTCGGTCACCGATACACTCTCCCGGATGGCATCTTCCACCCATTTTGCGTTCCTGCCCCGTTTTTCGGCAACGCTTTTGGCCTGGGCCACCATATCGTTGATGACCTTTTCCGACATCGTCCCGTCAATATCCTTTCCCCCGGCACCCACCGGATGGGCGGCACCGATATTGGTCCCCGGTGCCATGGCGGCAACATCCGCCGCCATGGTAATCATCACACCGGCTGAAGCAGCTCTGGCGCCACCCGGATACACAAACACCACCACCGGCACCCTGCTGCTCAATATGTTCTGAACAATTATGCGCATGGATTCAGCCAGTCCCCCGGGGGTGTCCAGTTCAATGATAAGGCAGGCAGCCCCATTTTCTTCTGCTGTTTTAATGCCGGATATTATATAATCGGCAATTCCCGGACCGATGGCATCCGCAACCCGGATGATGTAAACTTCGCTTTGTTCCGCAAAAACAATATTCGTACCCGCTAAAAAAACCAGCATGACCACCAGCTGAAAAATTTTAGTCTTCATAACGATATTCCTTTATCAACATTTTCATATCCTCCCACACATCCCGCTTTTTGTCCGGATTACGCAGAAGATAGGCGGGATGGTATGTGGGCACAACCTTTATTCCTTTGTACTCATGAAAACGTCCCCTGAGTCTTGATATGGGGGTAGCGGTTCCCAGCAGTGTCTGGGCTGCAACGGCGCCCAGTGCGATGATGAAGTCAGGCTGTATGGCTGCTATCTGACGCTCCAGAAACGGAAAACAGGTTGTTATTTCATCAGGTTCGGGATTTCGGTTTCCCGGAGGGCGACATTTGATGATATTGCAAATGTAAACCTGGTTTCGGGATAATTTTATGGCTTCGATGATGCGGGTGAGAAGCTGACCGGCGGCACCGACAAAAGGTTGTCCTTTTCGATCTTCTTCAACACCGGGACCTTCGCCGATAAACACCAGTTTGGCTTTGGGATTTCCATCTCCAAATACAATACGATTTCGCCCCCGGGCCAGTTTGCATCGTCGGCAGTCACCCAGATCGGCCTGGATACTCTCCAGAGTTTCGCTGAAAGATTCCGGCCCTTTTCCCCACTTTTCAAGTTTTTCCAAAGAAGGCCCGGTACAGGCGAAGCCGCGATATCCATTGTCAGCTAAAAACCGAAGACTAGTGTCAATTTCCAGAAGTGTCTCAATAAATGTTTGTTTGTCGATCATCTTCAGCTTATGATGAATTCTGTTTTAAGGTTCACAGGCCGCAGACTGCCTGAAGGCAGTTAAAATAGAGAGCGGTATAAGCGCATTCAAACCGTAACGGTCAAGGGTTTAACCACAAAATATCCATTCGAGCAAAACGTGTCAAGATTTCGGGCATTGCCATGCCGGGGTGAGATAGAACTGATCAACTTATCCGTAAGGTTCAAGAATTAAAAAATCAAACCGGCATGCTTCCCATATAGTTCCATACCTCGTCATTCAGCTTGGAAAAATAGCCGTGACTCCTTAATTTTCGAGGGATTGCATGAAAATTGGACATGGGTCTAATTCAGGAATTAAAGGATTGAGGAATTTGAGGATTGAAGGAATTTTATCTATTTTAATTTATTGATTTTATCTTTTAATCCCTCAATACCTCAATGCCTAAATCCCTCAATTTGGCGCTAATAGGTACAATAATGTCCAAAAAAAAGACCTATTTTTCTAGCATTTTACGAGATCTGTAGTTCATGGCAACACGATGTCGCATCATTTCTATCATGATTATGCCCCCTTTCGTTTCGATATCACAAAAGATACCAACCCGACAATCACAATTTAGCTAATGCTAAGTATCAAAATGGTTAAAGGTTTGAAATCCTTCCAGCTGGCACAGGTAGTCTTTTTGCGCCTCCTTCATGTCGGCTTCTACCATTTCAGCAACCAGTTGCTCAAATGTAATGCGAGGTTTCCATCCCAGATTTTTCCTGGCTTTGCCGGCATCTCCCAACAGGTCCTGCACTTCGGTGGGGCGAAAATACCGGGGATCCACGGCAACCATAACTTTCCCGGTTTCCTCGTTGATGCCCTTTTCATCAACACCCGCGCCTTCCCAGCGAATAGATAAACCAAGCTGTCGGGCGGCAATCTCGATGAACTCCCTGACGGAATAATGTTCACCGGTGGCGATAACATAGTCTTCCGGCTTATCCTGTTGGAGCATCAACCATTGCATTTCCACATAGTCCCTGGCATGTCCCCAGTCTCTTCGAGCGTCGAGGTTGCCGATATGAAGGATGCCCGACAGGCCTGTTTTGAGTCGCGCCAGGGCCCGGGTGATTTTGCGGGTGACAAAGGTCTCACCACGGATAGGCGATTCATGATTGAACAAAATCCCGTTGCAGGCATATATGCCGTATGCCTCCCGATAGTTGATTGTAATCCAGTATGCGTAAAGCTTAGCCACAGCATAGGGTGAGCGGGGATAGAATGGGGTGGTTTCTTTTTGTGGAATTTCCTGGACCTTTCCATAAAGCTCGGATGTGGACGCCTGGTAAAATCGGGTTTTATTCTCCAACTTTAGAATCCTGACGGCCTCCAGAAGGCGCAGCGTTCCCAGTGCATCCACGTTGGCCGTGTATTCGGGTGTCTCAAACGAGACTTTAACATGACTTTGGGCTGCCAGGTTGTAGATTTCTTCGGGTTGGGTTTCCTGGATGATGCGAATGAGATTGGTGGAATCCGTAAGATCCCCATAATGCATGAAAAACCGCACATTCATCTTCGTGAGGATCGCGGTAAAGATGGTCTACCCGAGCCGTATTGAATGAAGATGCCCGACGCTTTAAGCCATGGACTTCGTAACCTTTTTTCATTAAAAAATCAGCCAGATAGGCGCCGTCCTGGCCGGTAATTCCGGTAACCAACGCTCGTTTCATACAATCTTCTCCTTAAAATATTCAATCGTTCGCTCAAGGCCTTCTTCAAGCTGGATTTTCGGTTCCCATCCCAACCGCTCTTTGGCCAGATCTATATTTGGCCGACGTTGCAGGGGGTCATCTTCCGGTAAGGGGCGATAGACGATTTTGGAGGTCGATCCGGTCAGTGCAATGACTTTTTTAGCAAGCTCCAGTATGCTGAATTCATTGGGGTTCCCGATATTGACCGGCCCGATAAAATCATCCGGAGCATTCATCATCCGAATCATTCCATCGATTAAATCATCCACAAAACAAAAAGAACGGGTTTGAGCCCCCGCACCAAATACGGTGATGTCCTGGTTGTTTAAAGCCTGAATGATGAAATTGCTCACCACCCGGCCATCATTGGGATGCATGCGTGGTCCATAGGTGTTAAAAATCCGCACAACACGAATGCTGATCTCATGTTGTCGATGATAATCGAAAAACAGCGTTTCGGCACAACGTTTGCCCTCATCGTAGCAAGACCTCATCCCGATGCAATTGACATTGCCCCAGTACGCTTCAGTTTGAGGATGAACGGCGGGATCACCGTATACTTCCGATGTAGAGGCTTGAAGAATTCTGGCTCGAAGTCTTTTGGCCAGGCCCAGCATATTGATAGAGCCGTGGACATTGACTTTGGTGGTCTGCACCGGATCATTCTGATAATGAATCGGAGAAGCCGGACAGGCCAGGTTATAGATTTCGTCCACTTCCAGATAAAGGGGAAAGGTAATATCATGTCGAATCAACTCGAAGTAGGGGTTCTCCAATAGATGGATGATATTGCGTTTGGTCCCGGTGTAAAAATTATCCACACAGATGACATCACATCCCTCCGCCAGCAGACGTTCACAAAGAAAAGAGCCTAAAAATCCGGCTCCGCCGGTCACCAGCACGCGTTTTCGAAGATGCATTATTTTTCCTTTAATTTGATGGACTCGAAGACAGTGGTCAGAGGCCCGTAGTCCGTTTTAGCTACGGCTTGTCGTGGCTATGAATCTGTTTGGGTCATTTGGATTTTGGTAATTCGAATTTGTTTCGGATTTCGGATTTCGGATTTCCAGCTTGTCCAAGATTCAATAAAATTAATATCACATAACAAATGAAAATTGCAACAACCTTACGATTTTTTTACATATTTAGAGCATATTAGGATAGTCTGCTGCGGCCATCGCCAATGTTTAAAAAATGATCTTTACACAATTACAGGTTTCGAGTATATAAATACACCCGCCATGGCAAGCATCTCCACAATGTGACCACCAGCCCCCGTAGCTCAGTGGATAGAGCAATGGATTCCTAATCCTAAAAGGGTTAAAATTAAAAGCCAATGATTTCAGCTTATTACTTGATTTCATTGGCTTTTTTTGTGCCCAACAAGTTGGGAAATATTAGGGTTTTTTAGGGAAAATGAGACTTGGCGGGCACATTTTTAGGCACAATTTCACGGGCACAGTTTAAAGATACAAAATCCAATGCTCCGATTTTTGTTATTATTGTACATTATTTCAAAAGGTTAAAAACAGGGAGCAATGGATTCGCATTTTTCTTGAATCCAATGCTCTAAAACTTGAACGGATAGCCTGGTAACCCGGCTGCCCTACCCTATTTGAACCCCTGTTGCCGGCGTGAAAGGCGGGTGACAGGGTTTCCGAAACAATCCCAAATCGCCCGAAACTATTATAAATATTGACATTGTGCTAAAACGGTGGAGTCGGTTTTGGGGTGGTTTTTTCCCTATTTAGGAACATTTGTACGAGAAAACTACCCCAAACACCACCCCAGTATTAAGCCGTCGTATGACACCAATCGCGCAGGTTTTTTCATAAATTTTACATTCTGGATCTTCCAGTTCTAAATTGTTACAAAGTTTTCAAGAGTTTCTCTGAAGAATGGACTTAGGAGAGGCTCTGAGACCGATCGACCATCTTCCAAAGCCACCAACAGCGAAATCGTCAGAGCGCTGATCGTTCTATCCCAGGATTTTTTTGACCATAACCCGGACAAGACGACCGATCCCGGCCTGGCCGAATACGTGGTCAATATCGACGGGAACAACCTGGTGGCCAGAATCAGCATGGCGCTAAACGCATATCGCCGGCAGAAAGACCGCATGGTCGATATCATGGATCAGATGAAAAGGATCGTTTCCGGAGACTGATACTGCTTAAATTAACAGTATGCATCGAATGGAGTTTCAAACTACGTCCAATCAAAACCCTAAACCAGGAGATGAAACATGGAATTCTTTAATTTCAGAGGTACCCAGTCACAATACTTACAACCAAAAACGGTGAACCTTGGTGGGTGGCCAAGGAGCTTTGTGATTATTTAGAACAAGGCCGAGATACCCTGATACGGCAGGTAGGGTAGCCAGCAAACGGGGAGATGGCATTTTTTTGACAACTAATTTTTAAGATATCTTCAGGATATCCGTACAAAACAGCTTGCTTCTGAAGTGCATATATATAGCAGTTGTGGTGCCAGTTTTAGTTATGTTGTTAGTATTGTATTTACTTCCTTTAGTTCTTCTTGTCTTCTTCCCATAAATTTAAAAAATTTATAT
>PVMK01178175.1_pt1 | contig 24794 bp, 26 predicted proteins | sample 1853481 | NCBI WGS metagenome assembly PVMK01 (sample SAMN08533507, study PRJNA380276) | Marine sediment metagenome, whole genome shotgun sequencing project.
GTACACGAAACCAAACAGTGCCACCGCGGTCGGCACAATCCACAGAGACCACGGCGACTGCCCAAGGGTGTACTGAACGATGCCGTAGGTGAGTCCGCCCAGCGCCACAATCGCCAGCAAAATGTAGACCGCCATGAACATCGTCCACACGTTCGGGTGGGGCGAAAACCGGCCTCGAATCGCGGAGCCATCCGGCTCCTCTTCGACTTCTAGATTGAGATATGGTGACCAGAACGTGCGCTCTGTGTCGCGCATTTCGACGACTGCATGCTTGCGAAACACCTGCCCTCGCAGCGAGCCGGTGTCGCTCTCGAGCACCGACCGCAGCGCGTCGAGCCACCTCTCCCGCGTGACCGGGAGCTGGAGCTCGAACCGAGGTCGCATGCGCGGAGGCGCCACGCGCTAGAGAATACCGGATTCAATGACACAACCGGACACGAAAAAAATGCGCGCTATTGGGGCGTTCAGAACGCGCGATCGGCCTTGGCCGCGAAATAGAAATCGCTTTCGGTCAGGCCCTGAATCTTGTGCGTCCAGATCTCGACGGTGCACTTGCCCCAAGCGACGTACAGATCCGGGTGGTGATTTTGTTCCTCGGCGATGTCACCGACGCGATTCGCAAACCCGATCGCCTCCACGAAATTCGAAAAGGTATACGTTCGCTCGAGGTGACCGTCGGCATTCAGGGCCCAGCCTTCATCGAGCTCGCCCAACAATTCTCGAGCGCGCGCCCTGTCCATCGTTGGAACGCCGCCTTTGCAAGGCACGCAGGCTTGATCAGCAAGGCTCATGGTCCCTCGTCCTCCGCTTGGGGCACTATAGGGCTTCCCGGCGGGGGCGGTAGTCGGGACGGTTGCATGAACGGGCGCTTCTTGATGTCGACTTGCCGGTCGGGAAAGAAATCCTCGAAGCAGAGGTTGGTGGTCGTGCGCAGCTGCTCGGCGACGACCTCCGCCATGGCTGTGTCGAGATGCATTCCCTGCTCGGCGAGGTCTCCCCGGAGGCGATGGCAAAGCTGGTCGATACGCTGAAGCGCGGACAAGTACGACCCACGCCAAATCTCGAGGTACGGGCGATGGTCCATCGGATTGTTGGAGAGCAAGCGCCGGAGCGTGTTGGACGGAAGGAAGGTGTACGAGCTCACCTCGGGGTGCTTGCGTAGCGTGGAGTTGCGCGCGCGCTCGAAACGAGTGAACGAGATGGTTCGGATGTCCTGGTCGATGTTGTAGAGAACGCCTCGCCGGTGTGCGACGCCGGGAAGCTTCGACACGTAAGGTACGAACGGGTCCATCGTGAAGACCAACGTCGCGTCTCGGTGGATGGCTTCGATGAAGTTGGAGGTCCGGGTAATCGCGCCATCTTCATAGTAGCGGCCGTCAATCGGCACCGACGAAAAGGCGGGATTCACACTGAGCGAGGCTTGGACGGCTTTGCTGATCGGCACATGGTCGTAGCCGTCGGAGCCGAACAGCACATGCGTTCGGGCGTCTTGATCGGACGCCCCGACATAGAGCTCGAGCGGAAGCTTTCGAAAATCGTTGGTGCTGCCGGACATCTGCAAAACGCGGCGCAATATCACCTCGAACTCCGCAGAATGAAACGGCGCCCCGACCAGGCTCGTGTACTCGAGGAACAGCTTCTCCGCGGTATCGCCACCGCGGCCTCGCAAGCTGTCCCAAAACGCGCGGAGCCCGGTTTTCGCGGCGCTGGCCATGCGCCACCGTATGTCCTCATGATTGAAGTGCGAGAGTCGTAAGAGGCTGAACGACAGGGGCGGGACGCGTCCACCTGGCACGCCGGCAAGGCTGGACATGAGCTCGTCCGGCGTGTAGCCGACCGACAAAATGCTCGTGACGACGGCGCCGGCGCTGATGCCAAACATCATGTCGAAGTCGTTCACCCCGCAGTTGGTGAGGCAATCGTCGAGGCACTTGAGGACACCGATCTCGAAGTAGATTCCGGTGGTCCCTCCGCCAGAGGCACAGATGGCGGTCTTGCCGACGCGGCGGGAGCTGGTGAGGTCGACCGCGCAGCGAAGCACACGTTCGGCAAACGCCTTATCGCTAGACGACGCGGGCACATCCTGCTCGAACTCCTGCCGAAGAACGTACCGGACCCCCACCGCGCCCAGCTCGATGATGAGGTCGTCGATACGGTGCGTATCGGGACCGGACACCAGTACCACGATGCGGTGGAACCCGTAGCGCTGCTCGACATCTTCGGCGTGATCGAGCGCCTCGAGGAGCTGTCGTACCTCGCTCACGCGGTTCTCGAAATTTTCGCACCAGCGAAGATCGACGAGCAAGAGGTTCACATAGGCGGATCGCAAGGCGTCGGTCGCACCCACCGTATCCCAGACCGGCACGAATTCGACCTCGTGCCCTCGCATCCGGAGCGCGGGATAGAGCTTCGATTGCACACGCTCAGTCCGAGGCGCCGCACTCATGTCGCCAACGAGCCCCTCGAAGCACGGGAGGCCCGAACCGACGTACAACACGCGCTTTCGCGTGCCGCCGGGCTCATATTGACAGGGAACGTCGCGAGTCATGACTGCGCCACCAGACTTACCGTACAGCTCTCAAAGATACTTGATGCTGAGGTCGATGAGGAGCTGCTTGAACTTGGTGAAGGGCGCCATCATCAGCTCGATTCCACTGAACGGCAACACCTGCTTGAACACGCCACGTGGGTTCGAAAACGCTTCGAAACCGAAGACCCCGTGGCCCTTGCCGATGCCGCTGTTGTTCGAGCCTCCAAACGGTAAGTTGTTCTGAAAGAAGTGCACCACGCTGTGATTGATGCAAGTGCCGCCCGCGCGCGTGTTCTCCATGATGCGATCAATGTTGGCTCGGCTCTTGCTGTAGATGTAAAGGGCCAGCGGCTTCTCCTTGGAGTTGATCATCGCGATGGGCTCGTCCAACGACTTGTACCCATACACCGGGAGCAGCGGGCCGAAGATCTCGTTCACCATCACGTCGGCGTTGGGATCGACGTCGGTTAGTACGGTAGGCCCGATGTAATCTTCGCTTCCCTCGGTTTGGCCGCCATACACGACGGTCGCACCTTTGTGCTTGGCGTCCTCGAGGTAGCCCGAGAGTCGCTGGTAGTGGCGGTGGTTGACGATTCGCGCGTACGAATCGGACTGCCGGGCGTCGAGACCGTAAAACGATTCGATGTGTTTCCCAAGCTTCTCGAGGAACTCGTCCTTTTTGCTCTCGTGGACGAAGAGATAATCCGGCGAGATGCAAATCTGGCCGTTGTTGGTGAACTTCGCCCAGGCGATGCGCCGAGCCGCAGCATCAACGCTCGCCGTTTCGTCGATGATGGTTGGCGATTTGCCACCGAGCTCGAGAGTGACGGAAGCCAGATGCTTCGACGCTGCTGCCATCACGATCTTGCCGATCGCGGGCGCGCCGGTGAAGAAGATGTGGTTGAAAGGCAGCGCCAGCGCCGCCGTCGAAGTCTCGATGCCGCCTTCGATCACGGCCACTTCGCTCTCGTCAAACACCTCTTCGATGATGCTCTTGATGATCGCGGACGCGTGCGGGGTGTGCTCCGAGGGCTTGAGCATGACGCAATTGCCGGCTGCCACGGCACTGATCACTGGGCCGAAGGTGAGGTTTACTGGGAAGTTCCACGGCGCGATGACCAATACGACGCCCTTGGGCTCGTAGTGGATGTAGGAGCTAGACCCGAACAAGCTGAGCGGGGTCTTCACGCGACGCGGACGCATCCACTTCGACAAATGAGCGATCGCGTGTTTGATCTCGCTCGTGATTGGCATGATTTCGGTCAAGTCGACCTCTGCCGGATGCTTTCGGAAGTCGGCGTAGAGCGCGTCACGAATCTCTTGCTTGCGCGACATGATCGCGGTCAGAAGCCGCTTCAGCTTCTCCTTACGCTCGCGCGCGCTGGTCTTGCCCACAGCAAACTGATGAGCTTGCTGGAGCTCGAAAACTCGTTCGATGTCGGCTGGGCTCGCGTCGACGGCAGGTACGATCGCCGATGCGTCACGTGAGCCGTTCTTGCGTGCCTCGGGGCTAATCTGGGCTGCGGGCTGCGACATATTCTCTAACCTTCAAAAAAGACCGGGAAACGAGCATGAGTGGCGCCGGTTCGCCTTGTCAAGCGGTGACCTCAGCGGCGATCTTCTCGGACGCTTCCCAAAGCTTGGCAGCCATCTCTTCGTCACGGCCGTGCGAGCTCGATTTGCCAACGTTGCAGTCGGAGAAGTACTTGCCAGCCACGCCCTCGACGCTCGGATGCACCGCGTGGTAGACCTGCGGCGCGGCGCCCTCGCCAACACTCTTCAGAACGAGCGGCGCCCCGATCGCCAGCGCACCTCTTGCGACCGGATTCATGCTTCGCGCCAGATTGGTGTGAATTACGCCTGGGTGCAGGCTGTTCGCTGTCTTCCCGGTGCCCTCTAGCCGCTTCGCCAAGTGGCTGGCAAAGAGCAGGTTCGCCAGCTTGGACTGCCCGTAGCTCGCCCACGCACCGTACCCGCGCTCGCCGCTGAGATTGTCGAACTGGATGCCCTCCTTAGGCGCGCCGTTGTGGGCGTCGCTGCTTACCATCACGACGCGCCCGTTCTCCGCGAGCGTATCGAGAAGCGACGTGACCAAGATGAAATGGCCGATGTGGTTCGTGAAGAACTGAAGCTCGTAGCCGAGTTTCTGGTTGAGTGTAGGCAACGCCATGATGCCCGCGTTGCAAATGATCGCGTCGAGCGGCCGTCCGAGGGCGACGACGCGCTCGGCGCACGCCTGCACGGAGGCCGGATCGGAAAGCTCGCACGCGACGGCGGTCGTCTCGCCACCCACGTCATCGCAGGCGGCCTGTGCTTTTTCCACGGTGCGTGCCGCAGCAATGACATGCGCGCCCCGCTTGGTAAGCACGCGGAGCGTCTCTTTGCCGATGCCGGAGTTGGAGCCGGTCAACAGAATTGTTTGCCCGCTCAAATCGAGCCCCTCGGTAACGGACTCCGCAGTGCTTCCGTAACCGAAGCCACTCGGACCTTTGCCTTTGAACATCGACAGCAGCGACATGGCGTCCAACCTCGCTAGAAAATGGGGACTCGTCGTTTGTAGGGCCGGTTATTGGCCTGTACAGGCAGTTACGTCACTTGGATCGCTTGTCTCTTACTCGTCGGGGCAGGTCGTGTTGCGGGGCACAGGCGTAATCGAGACATAACCATTGAAAAATGCTTCGATGTCGTCCTGGGGATTCTCGGTGGTCGACTCGCAGTCTTGAGGTCCGAGCAGGCTGACCCCGTCGGGGTTGTCCGTCGCGAGCGGAACGTCGACTCGGCCTCGGATCTCGCCGGTGTCGCAGCTCGGGATGTTGATGGTGGTGATGTCCTCTAGGGACACCTGACCTGCGAGGAGCGCCGCACGATTGGCTTCGAGCCACTTGAGCACTTCTTCGACTCCTGCCGGGAAATCGACGGTCCCACCTTCGTCCACGTCGCCCTGCGAGGAAGCTAACGCTGGAATGCCGGAGCATGCTGCAGTTTTTGCAGCGCCGACGGTCCCCGAAATCTGCGAGAGGAAGCCGTTGACGTTGCCGACGTTCTGGCCTTCGTTGAGCCCGGATAGGACGACGTGGGGCGGGAGCATCAGGATATAGATTCTCGAGCGCATAGAGGACCGAATCCGCCGGGAAGCCGTCGACGGCGGTTGCGGGATAGCCGCTTGCCGTCGTCGTCATCGTGACCTGAAGAGCTGGCGGTGTCTGCGTCGTCATGTCCCCGCTGCCGCTCTGATTCGTCAATGGCGCACAGACGATGAGCTCATTGTTTGGGTCATCCTTCAACGCTTCGACGACCGCATCGATACCTGGCGCGTCTACGCCGTCGTCGTTGGTAACGAGGATGCGGAGGATGTCCCCGCCGGACCCGCTGTCGCAACCAAGCAGCGCGATTGCCAGGCCAAGAGTAATAAGGAGCGCCACGTGGGACCGATTGGTTCGAATCATGGGCGCGATACTAGAAACAAGGTGTCGGACGCGCAATAGGGACTAGGTGCGCAGAGGTGTGCCGCTCCTCCTCACTTGTGATGTGGGTCACTTTCCTGCGCGAATTGCGGTGAAAACCTTGGCCAAGGCCGTTGCAATTCGAAGGCCAGAAGCGTACCAAGTTGAGCCCGCCCGTCGGTGGGACGGAGCTTGGCCCCTGAGAAGGCGGGGCCCCAAACGGGGCCCCGTCGCCCGTCTTCTCTACGCCCGTCCTTGCATCGGCGGCCCGCAGAACCGTGGCCTTGCCGGGGGACGCAGATAGCCGGAGGATCAGCGCATGGCCGAGCCGATCATCGATGCGTGGATCCAGCACCCTACCGGGCCGTTCATCGCCCACGACATGTTCGCGTCCCTGCGACGCTGGATGAAGCTCGAGGTCATCCCTCAGGAGATCCCCGTCGAGCTCACACTGGCAGCCCTCGATGGCGCGGGCGTGACGAGGGCGCTGACCTCCGCTTGGTGGGGCCCCAACGGCCCGCTCCTTTCGAACGATGAAGTCGCCAGCACCGTCAAGGCTGCACCCGACCGTTTCACCGGCATCGGTTCGGTAAACCTACATCGTCCCCATGGAAGCGGTCCGGGAGCTTCGACGCTGCGTGAAGGAGCTTGGCTTCGTGGGTGTGCGCCAGTTGCCATGGCTTTGGGGACTCCCACCAAACGACCGTCGCTACTACCCGATCTACGCGGAGTGCATCGAGCTCGACGTCACGTTTTGCCTTCAGGTCGGACACGCGGGTCCACTACGGCCTAGTGACCCCGGACGCCCCATTCCCTACCTGGACGAAGTCGCCTGTGACTTTCCGGAGCTGCGGATCGTCGGCGGCCACATCGGGTACCCCTGGACAGAGGAAATGATCTCGCTGGCGACGAAGTACGAGAACGTCTACATCGATACTTCGGCCTATACGCCCGAGCGCTACCCGGAAGCGCTCGTTCGCTTCATGAAGGGCGCCGGCCGACACAAGGTCTTGTTCGGCAGCAACTTCCCCATGATCCAACCTGCGAAGTGCATGGGTCAGCTCGACGCGCTCGACCTAGCGGAAGACGTGCGACGCCTGTTCCTGTATGAGAATGCCAAAAAGGTGTTTCGCCTCGAGAGCTGACGGAGGCTCGTTGCCCGGCGGCCCAGGGCACGGTAGAACCCATACGAATTCATGAATCAAAAAGCAAAACTCGAATACGACGACAAAACCTACGAGATGCAGATCGTCGAGGGCTCCTTCGCCGAACGCGCCATCGATATTCGCAGCCTGCGAAAAGACACGGGCCTCATCACGCTCGACTCCGGGTACATGAACACGGGGGCGACCAGCAGCAAGATCACCTACATCAACGGCGAAGAGGGCATCCTGCTTTACCGCGGGTACCCGATCGAGCAGTTGGCCGAGCAGTCGTCGTTCGTCGAGACGAGCTACCTGCTCATTTATGGTGAGCTTCCGACGAGCGCGGAGCTCGACGAGTTTTCGAATCTCCTCACGTATCACAGCATGTTGCACGAAGACATGCGCCATCTGTTCGATGGGTTCCCGTCGAACGCGCACCCGATGGCGGTTCTCTCCTCCATGGTAAGTGCACTTTCCGCGTACTACCCGGACAGTATCGAGCCCGACCCCAGCAACAAGCAGGACATCGCGCGATTGCTTTCCAAGCTTCGGACGATCGCGGGGTTCAGCTACCAAAAGAGGCAAGGCCGGCCCGTAGCCTATCCGAAGAACGATCTCGACTACTGCGGGAACTTCCTGCACATGATGTTCTCGCACCCCGCAGAACCGACCTATCTCCCCGACCCGGAGCTGGTGAAGGCGCTCAACGTCCTGCTGATCCTCCACGCCGATCACGAACAGAACTGCTCGACCTCGACCGTCCGCATGGTCGGCTCGAGCCAGGCGAACCTATACGCCGCCATCAGCGCGGGCATTTCCGCGCTTTGGGGCCCGCTGCATGGCGGCGCCAACCAAGCGGTCATCGACATGCTCGAAGAGATCCGCGCCGAGGGCGGCGACTCCACCGCGTTCATGCAACAGGTGAAGAACCAGGAGCGCCGGCTGATGGGCTTCGGTCACCGCGTCTACAAGAACTTCGACCCACGCGCGATGATCCTCAAGAAGTATGCAGACCACCTGCTGGCCCATCTCCAGATCGAAGACGAGCTCTTCGACATCGCGCGGCAGCTCGAAGAGGTCGCGCTGTCCGACGAGTACTTCATCGAGCGAAAGCTTTATCCGAACGTCGACTTCTACAGCGGCATCCTCTACCGCGCGATGGGCATCCCAACCGAGATGTTCACCGTGCTGTTCGCTCTAGGCCGCATCCCCGGTTGGATCGCCCATTGGAAAGAGATGATGGAAGCCCCGGACGTGCGCATCGCCCGACCGCGCCAGATCTACATGGGAGCCACCCAACGCGACTACATGCCAAGAGACTCCCGCCGCCCACCGCCCTAACCCCCACACTGCCGCTGACACCGGCACTGGCACTCGGCAAGGGTCCCCAATCCCTGACTCCGGCCGTATAGTTAGGCCACACCTCGGGAGGTAGCCATGCGAGCGCTTCTCTTCGACCTCGACGGAGTGCTGTACCAGAGCGATCGCGTCATCGAGGGTGCGATCGAGACGCTACAGTGGTGTGAGCGACGTAAGATTCCACATCTGTTCGTGACCAACACGAGCTCGAAGCCGCGCGGCGCTCTCGTCGAGCGGTTGTCGACCATGGGTTTGTCTGTGTCGGCGCAGCAGATCTTTGCTCCGCCGATTGCAGCGCGTGACTACCTTGCAGCGCACGATGCGACGCCGTTGGCCCTGTTCGTTCGCGAGGCGACGCGCGAGGATTTCGCGGGACTCGAGGTCCTCGACGATGCTGCCAATGAAGGTGCCGGAAGCGTCGTCATCGGCGACATTGGCGCGGCCTGGAACTTCGCCACGCTCAATCGGGCGTTCCGCCTGTTGATGGCGGAGCCGCGCCCCGTGTTGGTCGCGCTCGGGATGTCGCGATACGCGCAAGGGCAGCGACGGTCTCCTGTTGGACGTGGCGCCGTTCATCAAAGCCCTCGAACACGCGTCAGGATGCGAGGCGGTCGTCATGGGCAAACCCGCACGCGAGTTCTTCGATGCCGCGGTTCGCAAACTCGGGACGTCTTCGGCGCAGGCCGTGATGATCGGGGATGACATCCGTGGTGACGTCGGAGGGGCGCAGGCCGCCGGACTCGTCGGGGTCTTGGTTCGGACCGGAAAATTCCGGGCTGGCGACCTCGAAGGGGACATCAGGCCCGACGCGGTTCTGGATTCGATAGCCGACTTGCCTCAATGGTGGGAGAATGGAGCCTCGTGATGGGTGAGCCTTTCAAAGCGAATCTGAAAGCACACGAGCTGCCGCGGGAGACGCTGGTCGACCTGTGGCATCGGACGGTCGACGCTCACGCGAAGCTCCGCGAAACCTGGTCTTCAGCCACCGCCGGGAAGTACGGGCAGGAGGTGGCCGACGCGGTGTCGCTCAGCGGCTGGCCGCTCGGGAAAACCGGCGCAACCCCGAAGCAACTCTTCTTCGACGACCTTCGATTCATCGTCGCCGCGACTGAGCTCCAACCTGATTTGCTCACGGTCGCCAACCGCAACCAAGCAGATATCCCCGAGGAGCTATCAGGCAACCGTTCTTGGTTCCAGTGGTTCGTATCCGCTTCACGGCTACTGGGCGGTCCGGCGACGCCGAAGCCTGGGAAGCCGGCCTGGGTGGGCACTCCAGGCAGAGCGCGGGGCCTCGCGCGAGGCAAGGGGATCGATCTCGGGTTCGCGCTGCTGCTCAGAGCGTGGCAGCGGTCGCAGGGGGCACACGCGTCGGAAATCGACACCGAGGCGTTCGAGCGCAAGGTGTTGAACGACTACGACGAAAAGACGCTGGCGCTCCTCTGGAACTGCGCGGCGGTCGCCTACATGCTCGCCACAGACCGCTGGTACACGGGCATCCGAAGACGCTACGGTGATGAGGCAGCGCAGGAGCTCGAGAAAGACGTATGGATCGACCGCGGCGCGGCCGAACACGACTTACGCATCGGCCAGGAGGCCATGGGAGTCACCGGGGACGACGTCGAGAGCCTATTGCGGAGCTTTCAGTTCGCCCCGGGCGAGGTCGGCATCCTGGATGTCGAGTTTGAGCTCATCGACGAGAATCACGGCATCATGACCCATCACGCGTGCCCGGCGTTGGACCGCTTCGAGCACTTCGACGACGTTCGACTCAAGCACTGCTGCGACATCTGCATCGCCGGCATGCCCATCTCGGGGGAGATGCTCAACCGGAAGATCGAGTGCAAACCGCTCAAGCTACCGCCGCGCGTGGACTCGAACGATATTGCTTGTCGCTGGGAGTACAGGCTTCGGGATCAGTCCTGAGCGCGAAAAGCTCACAGCAACGGCGAATGACGGGATACACTTCCGCGAATTGCCAGGGAGAAGAGGATGGCTCGAGTCGTTGTTTCGTTTCTGTTCGTTGCGCTTCTAGTCGGCCAGGCCAGTGCGGTTCACGCCGAAGACGAGGTCGACGAGCCGCCTGACGTCGGCGGCCCGGAGGGGGCTTCAGGCACGTCTGCGGAAGCCGAAGAGAAGCCGGTCGCCATGTTCGGGAAGACGTACCCCGTGCGCTTTGCGCGGCGACCGTTGGTGATGGACGAGGGGATGGTTCGCGCGGACGGACGGCTTACGGTTGGAGGCGTGCTCGGGACAGGTACGTTTTCCTCATTGGATATCGGCGGGGCGGTGAGCCCGGTCGACAACCTCGAGCTTGGTCTGAGCACCGAGCTCACTGGCTCGGTCCCGACGTCAGGCGGAACCAGCCTGATCAGCGTCATCTTCTCGCCGAAAGCCAGTTACGGCGACATCCCGATCTACGCTCGATACCAGTTCGCGGAAAGCGACGTGGCGCTAATCGCAGTCGACTTCGGGCTCGTGTTGCCGTCGAACACAGACTTCACGCTCAGCGCGGGCCTCCCAATACGCATTGTGGAGCTCTTCGGCCTTTTCACCATGGACGCGACCCTGAGCGCTACCTACCGCAACGGCGACAAGTACGCCGCCTTCATCGCCAACCCCGCGAAGAACACCGCCGAATTCGCGTTTTCTGGTGCTAGCATCATCAACTTCACCGACAACGGCTTCATCGAAATCGGAGGTGGAGTCGCCATCGTCAACGTGGGTGGCGGCGATGGCGCGAAGAACGTCGTGGAGCTCCCGTTCTTCCTCGGTGGAGGCTACACCTACGAAGGCAAGGTCCTCGCCGATATCTTCATGCAGTTCGGGTTTAATCCATTGATGGCGGCGAACGGACCCCCCGGCGTAGATACATTCCCCGTCAGCGACAACTGGTACGTGACGATCGGCGCAACGATTCACACGAAGCCGCTCTTCGGCAAGAACAAGAAGTAGGTCAGGCGTCCGTCGCGCCGAGGCGCTCCAGCAGCGCTTTTGCCATGTCGGCGACTTCCTGCCGCTCGAGCTCGCGCGTGTCGGTGCTCTGGTAGCTCTCCAGGTCCGCATCGGGAAGCCCTTGCAAGAACCGGCTCGGTGTGATCTTCACGAGCCGGCCACGGGCGACGCGATCTTTGTGCCTCGTCAAATAGAGCACGTCCCGCGCACGGGTGACCCCTACGTAGAATAGCCGCCGCTCCTCTTCGAGGTCGGCCATCGAGGCGTCCGTGATCTTGGGGTCGATCGTTCTGGCATGGGGCAACACGCCCTCGACGCATCCGATCAGAAACACGACAGAGAATTCGAGCCCCTTCGCCGAATGGAGCGACGAGAGCGTCACCTGCCTGTCCGTTTCGGGCTCGTCCGGATTGCTGGGATCGAGTGCGATGTGATGCAGAAGCTGCTGCAACTCCCTGCGGTCCGCTCCGCTCCGCGCCTCGAGCCGTTCGATGCTTCGAAGGAGGAAGTCGATATTCGCGCGGCGCCGCTTGGCGTCCGGACTTTGGTCGCCACCGTCCTGCAGCATGCCAGCCGTCCGCAACAAAGAAGTCGCCGCACCCGTGAGATCCCCGGCTCGAAGCCCCTTTCCTGCCGTCTCGATCGCGTCGCCCAGCCGGACAGCCGAGGCCTTTGCTCGTGCGGAGAGTGCTTCGATGCGATCCGCGCTCCTCAGGGCCCGAAGAAGACTCATGCGATGTGCCTCGGCGTGGTCCGCGATGTGCCGCAGCGACTGAGCGCCCAGGCCCCTAGCCGGTGTGTTCATAATCCGGCGTAGCGAAAGCTCATCGCGCGGATTCAACGCGATCCGCAGATAGGCAATGCCGTCCTTGATCTCTTTACGGTCGAAGAACTTGGTTCCCCCGAAAACACGGTACGAGATCCCTGCGATGCGGAGCTCCTCTTCGAGCAACTTCGCCTGCGTGTTGGAGCGGTAGAGCACGGCAATCTGCCGCAGATCGGTGCCTTCTCGTTCGAGCCTTCGAATCTCGGCGGCCACGAACTTGGCCTCTTCTTGCGGCTCGGGAAGTACGCACATGCGCACGGGTGAGCCCCCTTCCCGCGTCGCCTTCAGGACTTTGGCATAGGGACGTTTGCGTGATTTCTCGATGGCCGCGTTGGCTACGTTCAAGATCGGGGCGCACGAGCGATAATTCTGCTCCAGCTTGGTGACGACCGCGCCCGGAAAGTACTGCTCGAAGTCGAGAATATTATCGACGCATGCACCGCGCCACCCGTAGATGGACTGATCGTCGTCGCCAACCACGCACACGTTGCCTCGCTCGTTGGCGAGCAGCCGAACGAGGTCTAGCTGTGCGACGTTGGTGTCTTGAAACTCGTCGACGAGGACGTGGGCAAACCGAGTGCGCCACTTGCTTCGAATGCCGGGCCGATCACGAAGTAGCCTCACAGGCTTGACGACCAGGTCGTCGAAATCCACTGCATGCATATCGGCGAGGGTCGACTCGTACGCGCCATAGATACTGGCAGCCACCTGATCGTACTCGTCTCCCTTGGCGCGCACCTTGCCAGGCTCGCGGAGGGCGTTCTTCCAGAGCGAGATCCGAGAGAGAATCGCCTGCGCGTCGAGCCGTCGATCGGCTTCTGCTTCGGTGCGCAGCAGCTCCCTCACGACGCCGAGGCTGTCCCCCTGATCGAAAATCGTGAAGCGCGAGCCGAGACCGAGCGCCTTGGCTTCCTCGCGAACAAACCGCACCCCGAAACTGTGAAACGTCGACAGCCAAATCGCCTTGGCCGTTTCGTCCCCTACGGTGGCGCCGATGCGATCGCGCATTTCGTTGGCGGCCTTGTTGGTGAAGGTCACCGCCAAGATCGCGTTAGGCGCTACACCGGACGCGAGCAGCCGCGCGATTCGCGCAGTGATGACACGGGTCTTGCCCGAACCCGCGCCCGCGAGAACCAACAACGGCCCTTCTTCGTGCTCTACGGCCGCCCGCTGCTGTGCATTGAGTCGCAAGGCTGCCCGAGGTAGCCCAGCGCACGCGGGGGTTCAAGGCGTCGACGACAACGCCGTCGTCGAGCTCGCGCCCGCCTTGGTGGCGCTATCGCTCCAGGAACTCGAGCAGGTTCGGGACGATGAGCTCCGGCGCATCCTCTTGCAGAAAGTGCCCGGCCTTGTCGAGCCACAGAATCGGCGCGTCCGGAAAGTCGGGCTGCCAGAGCCGCTTGTAGACTCCAGGAGGGAACACTGGGTCCTTCGTTCCCCATGCAAACGCCACGGGGCGATCTCGAAAAGGCATCAGCCCCGTGTGCACCTCGTCCAAGAAGTCGGAGACCGAGCCGGTTGGGCTGTCCGGAATCTGTCGAGGAAAGACCAAGATGCCGGTGCGGCTCGCGTAGGTCGGGTGCGGAGCAAGGTAGGCGGCGCGCAAGGTGTCGTTGCGACGGTCACGACGAATCGCCTGAAACAGGAGCTTCCGCACGAACGCGTGGCGCGCCTTGATCATCACCTCGCCAACCAGGGGCGCTCGGATGAAGCGTAGAATCTGCGGAACCTTCGTCCCAGGCGGCGGCCGATGCGCAAACGTGTTCATGATGTAGAGGCTCCGCACCTTGTCCGGGCGGTGCGCAGGCCACGAAAGCCCGATCGGCCCCCCCCCAATCCTGAACCACCACCGTCGCGTCTTCGAGACCGAGTGAGTCCATGAGCGCGATGAGACGTTCTGAATGCCGAGGGATCGTGTAGACGCTCGCGTTGCTGGGTTTGTCCGAACGCCCGAACCCCAGATGGTCGGGGACGACCACGCGGTACCCTGCCTCGACCAGAGGCGTGATGAAGTGCCGGTAGAGATAACCCCATGTCGGGTTGCCGTGCACCAGCACCACAGGGCGGCCATCGCGTGGGCCCTCGTCCACGTAATGCATCCGAGCACTTCCGGTGTCGAAGTATCTCGGGTGGTGTGGCCACGTACCATCGAAGGTCCAGTCGCCGCCCTCCGGTCCGGGGGAGTTGCTCATCGCTGTGGTTCTATCACGATACGGGACATGCAACTTCCGCCGTGCGGCTTGTATCGAACGACGGGGCCCATTGCATCCGTGGGCGAGGGCCGGCTCGTGTATTTTCACAACCACGGTGACCCGGGCCCCGGCCTATATCTTCCGAAGGAGTGGCGGTACAACCGGGCACAGTTCGAGGCGAAGGGCCACACGATCGAGGACTCGGGGTTGGTACGGTTTCTTCAACCGCTTCCCCGAGAAGGGTTCTATCGCGCGGCCGAGTCCTTTCACTGCTGCGAGAAGCAATGCCGCCTCTTCGAGCAGGAGGCGCTGCTGCAGCTCGGATACAACGCCAACGGCGATCCTATTCTCTTCATTCCGGAAATCGTTGACTCGATGTTCGCGATTCCGGAGAAGGGCTGGAAGACGAGCCTCGAGACGCTGAGCAAGATGCGTCAACTCCGGGTGCCCGTGACGAAGCGCGATACCCTGCCGCCGCAGTAAATGACAGAGTGTGAGCTAGCGCACTTTTCGCTTCCGAAGCCAGCTGCTTATACTGATCGTCTGAAGCTTGCATGGGGTGGCTTAAAAAATGGGTGCGCGGGGGGCGAAGCATGGCCCCGCCTGAAAGCGGGCCGCTCGATCAACGGTTGGCGCGCTTCATTCCCCAGGAGCTGATCGAAGACGGTATCCGAAGCCGAGGGCACGCATTTCTACTGATGCGGTTCACACTGGTTGCCGCGGTCCTCACGATAGTCTTCGCCCCGTACTTCATCTTGTACCTGAAGCTTCCCTACACGGGTCCGATGACTCTGTTGTACGGGATGAGCCTGGTACTCACGCCGGTCATCCTGCAGCGCACACGCTCGGTCCGAATCGCGGCGAACTGGACCCTCTCCTGCGCCCTCGCCGTCCTGCTCGTTCAGTGTTGGACTCTGGGCGGAGTCTCGAGCCTTTCGTACCCGTGGCTCTCCTGCATCCCGATGTCGGCGATGCTTCTTCGGGGCGTTCGGGGCGGGGCGGTCTGGACTCTGGTGGCGGTCACGGGCGTCGTGGTCGTGGGGGTCGCCGACACGATGGGTGTCCTTCCGGCTGGGCCGGCACTCAGTGTTACCGCGCGGGGCGCGACGACGGTCACGGTGGCGTCCATGACGGTGGGGCTCTCCGGCTTGGCCTGGTTGGCCGAGAGCCGGGCCGAAGAGCTCTTGCAAGATCTTCAGCGACAAAAACTCGTTTTCCAGGAGCGCTCGGTGCGAGACTGGCTGACCGGGCTCGCCAATCGCTCTTTGCTCACCGAGTGCCTGATTCAAAGCTGGGAGCGCGCTCGTCGACACGGACCACGTGGCGCCCTCTTCTTCATCGACCTCAACGATTTCAAAGCGATCAACGACCAACACGGGCATGCCGCCGGCGATCAGGTGCTCAGAGAAGTTGGCCTCCGCCTTCAAGACACCGTGCGTTCATCGGACCTAGTTGGACGCATCGGCGGCGACGAGTTCGCATTGATCATCGAAGGCGTGGAGAGCCAAAACGACGTTGCCGTGCTGGCAGAGAAGGTCGCGGAGGCGATCGAGGTGCCCATCGCGCTCGGTGACGCCGCCGCACACGTCGGTGCCAGCATCGGCGTCGCCTTCTTTCCGGACCGGGAGTGCCACTTTGGAGACCGGATCACGCTAGAGAGTATCCCGACCGGCGCGAGCGCTATTCGCGGCGAAGTCGACCACGAGTCGGTCAGGCGTCTCCTCGAAAAAGCGGACGCGGCGATGTACACCTCCAAGCGCAAGGCGCTTCGTTACTGGATTCACGAGCACATCGCGGACGAAACGCTCCGCGGCACCGTGAGCCGCGTCAGTGAACCGCCGCCAGCCGCGTAACCCAAGCGTCTAGCTCGGCCGCCCGAGTGCGCTAGGATCGCCGGGTGAAATCTACCATCGGCATTCTAACTGGGGGCGGCGATGTGCCGGGCCTCAATCCGGCCATTCGAGCCGTCACGATTCGCGCGCTGCGAGAGGGACACCGTGTCATTGGAATCCGCCGGGGGCTGGGCCGGTCTTGTGGATGTCGTCCCCGACAAGGACGCCGACAACAGCAAGCACGCGACCGTCTTGACCGAAGACGTCGTCAACAGGGCGGGGCGGACCGGGGGCACGTTCTTGCACAGCTCCAGAACGCGCCCGAGTCACCTGCCCAAGACGCTGGTGCCCCCCCACCTCAGAGACAAATATCAGAACGAAGTCAACGACGTCACCGATGACATACTCACCAATCTCGATTTCCTCGGCATCGACTATCTGATTCCGATCGGCGGCGACGACACGCTCAGCTATGGAGCGCAGTTGCACCAGCGAGGCGTACCAGTCGTCGCGATTCCCAAAACGATGGACAACGATGTTCCGGGGACGGACTACTGCATCGGGTTCAGCACTTGTGTGACCCGGACCATCGAGCTCACCCACAAGCTCCGCACTTCGGCCGGTTCGCACGAACGCTTCCTCGTGATCGAGGTGTTCGGGCGCTACGCCGGGTACACCGCACTTCTGCCGACGATGGCGGGCGCGGCCGATCGTTGCGTCATTCCAGAGCATAGCTTCGACATCGAGCAGCTCACCGAGCTCCTCGTCCACGACCGGGACCGAAACCCCAGCAACTACTCGGTGGTCCTCGTATCCGAGGGCGCTCAGATGACGGGGGATGACGCGATGTCTTTCGAGTCGGAGGAAGCGGACCAGTTTGGTCACCGCAAGCTTGGTGGAGTCGGAGACCGAGTGGCCGCCGCGCTCAAACGATTGTCTCCGAGGTTCAACCAGGGCCGCCGGATCAACACGGTCAGCCAACGACTCGGCTATTTGGTTCGCAGCGGTGACCCGGATGCCCTCGATTCGATCGTCCCCATGGCGTTTGGCAACCTGGCGTTGGATCTCATCGATGCGGGCACCTCCGGCCAGCTCGTTTCGGTACACAACGGGCGCTACGGCAACGTCCCGCTCGACGTGATCATCGGAGCCAAGAAAGTTGTGGACGTCAACAAGTACTACAACCTCGAGCGCCTGCGACCCAAGTACAAAGCCTTCGGTGGCCTGCCGCTTTTCATCATGACGGGCGACGCGTAAGATATCCGCTCCATGGCCTCCCGCTTCCGACACATGCGTGCACGCGCGCTCAAGGCAATGTTCAAAGCGCACGCTACGGTTTACGAACGAAGTGGCGGGCGAATCGGCGCGTGGGCGGGCCTTCCGACCTTGCTCCTGTCGGTCACGGGCCGCAAGTCCGGCCAGGTTCGCTCCACGCCACTCGTGTACTTCGAAGACGGCGATAGCTACGTAGTCGTCGGTTCGGACGGCGCCGCAAAACACGACCCGCAATGGTGGAAGAACCTACAGGTGGATCCCGCGGGGTCAGTGCGCGTGGGGCGGAAGCAGTTGGATGTCACGGCCACGCTGGCCACGGGCGCCGAGCGCCAGCGCCTGTGGGAAATAGGCGCGTCGATCAACCCCATGTGGTCGAAGTACCAGACCCGCACGAAGCGTGAGCTGCCGGTCGTGGTGCTGACGCCGACTGCCAAGTTCTAGACACTCCCGCTCCCGCGGCACGATACTCGCTGCTCATGCCGGGATATCGCGCGTCGATTGGTCTTTGGGCGGGGGCGTTATGCATCTGCGCCACCTTGTCGGGGTGCGACGAGATCTCGCGGTTCATCGAGGACACGGTCCGCGCAATGGAGGCTCCACCGCCTCCGCCGGCGGAGCCCACGGACGAGGAAGTCGAAGAGGAGCTTCCCGAAAGGCCACCCACGTCGACCGCAACCTCGGAAACTCGAGTGATCACATTCGGGAGTATCCTCGGGAACAGAGAGCTGTCGCGTGAAGAGCGCATCCGGGCGTTCGAGAATCTCGGTCCGGCAGCTCTGCAAAAGCCGGTCGCACGAAGCAGTGTGTCCGGCGGTCCGACGACGCCAAGCGCCCGACGACCATCGACGCCAAGCGAGCCCACTGCATACGAAATCTCCGCCGCGCGCCGCCGCGTACCCGTGGTGATGTACTCGACCGCCTGGTGCGGCGTCTGCAAGCGCGCCCGCAAGCACTTTCAGGAAGCTGGCATCTCGTTCACCGAGCACGACGTCGACGAGGACGCCACAGCGCGCGCCGAGTACTTTCGGCTGAATCCACGACGGAGCGTGCCCACGATCAAGATCGGCGACGAGGTAATCGTGGGGTTCAGTGCCCAGGCTGTGGACAGGGCGTTGAACGCCGCGGCGCGAAGCCGCCTCGACTAGAGCGCGTTTGCGCGGTGTGGCCTCTAAGTATCTAAAATCAGGGATGATTTTTGGATAGAGCGCGTCCCCTTAATCCAAGTGGGGGGTTGGCGGCGTAGGGGGTTTGTGAAGGCGGACACGCGCCGCCGACAACACCCAACTAGGAGAGCATCCCATGAACAAGTACCTACTCAACTCAGCCTGCCTTAGCCTTCTTGCCCTATTCGCCATCGCCTGTGGCGACCCCGGCCTCGTCGACGAGCCAATCGTGGACGGAGAGTTCGAGGACGAGGTGGTCGAGGACGAAATCGTCGAAGACGAGATTGTCGAGGATCTGATCGCTCCGTTCGACAACGATAGCGCGGCGAATCCGGCAGTCGACGAGTTCCTGAGCATCACCAACACCCGCGAGATCGTATACACCGACCAGATCTCGGCCGAGGACGGCGACAACGAGGACTTCATCCAGTTCGAGCTCCCGAACAACAGCAATCCCGTCCAGAGAATCACGGTCTCCATCGACTGCGATGTCTACGGGGACGAGAACGTCTTCGCTCGTGTCGAGCTGCTCAACGTCAACGGGAACGACGCTACGCGAATCACCGGACCGCCCATCGACTGCAACGAAGGCGAGTTCTTCGTCTCGATTCGCAACGACCAGGTTCAGTTGGCTCGCGTGTACGTACAAGGCGTCCCCGAGGAGCAGACGATGATCGAATACACCTTGGTGGTGGCTCCTTTCTAGGACCGAGCCTCACGCCCCATCCACGTTCCGCTGTCATCTCTCGAGCCGGTCCCCTTCGGGGGGCCGGCTTTTTTCGTGCGCTACCACGCGAATCAAGGCTTCGAAAACCAACTGCGCAGCCGACTGAAGAAGCCACCTCGTTCCCGGGCGATCTTCTTTTGGATCTGCGCGAAGGTTTTGGGAGGGGTCTCTAGCGGGTCGAAGCTCGAAGCAAGCGCCGCAATCGAATCCTGGAAATCCTTGACGATCTTTTCGAGGCTTGGATCCGCCTCTAGCAACGCCCGCAGTTCCGTCTCGTCCTCGTCCGAGGCCGCGCCGGCGGCATGGAGAGCTGCAAGAAGCTCGGCGCGTTCTTTTTCGTCACTCATGCGACCATGCTCCGGTGAATGATGGGGAGCATCGTACGGAGCTCACGCATACCGGCGAGGATCCGGGACTTCACGGTGCCGACCGGGAGGTTGAGCGTCTCGGCGATCTGACCGTGAGACATGCCTAGAAAATACGAGAGCTCGAGCACGGACCGCTGGTCCTCGCTCAAACGCTGGAACGCTTGTCTTAGAGCCTGATGCCAACGCGTGGACGAGACGAGCACATCGGGCCGCCCTCCGTCGGTACGGATCCCGTGCCTCTCGCTGAAGAACTGCAGCTGATCGTTCCCGTGCCGGCGTGAGCGGGCCCGCAACGCATCGAGGGCTCGACTGCGGGCAACCGTGACGACCCAAGCGATTACGCCACCTCTCGAGCTGTCGTATTGAGGCGCGCGTCGCCAGAGCTCGACGAAGACATCTTGCAAGATCTCCTCAGCCTCCGCGCGGGATCCAAGCATCTTCATCAACAGGGCGAGAACGGTGCTCGCATACAGCGTGTAGAACTCCTTTAGGGGTGCACCTGATTCGTCCGCCGCCATCGCGGCGACGAGGTCGACAGGGTCGGTGGGTCTTGCCTCCGCCATCACGCGTCGGTAAGAACCCGCTCCGCCCGAATCGTGGCGAGGCTGCCAACTTCAGCGCCGCTTTCTCTGCTCATGATGATTCTGTTGCCCTCGCTCTCCCACCATTGTGCCGCATGTCGTTGCAACCACGGGTCCACAGCGAGACCTCGAAGTTGCTCCGCGATCTCTGCTCCCGATGCGGGCCTGTCATCGCGTTTCTTCTCTAAGCATTGCATGATGATGCGTTCGAGACCGGGGTTTACATCACACTCCGTCACAGAGGAAGGGGGATCGGGTATCGCGCTCAAGTGCTGCGCGCAGATCTCGACGGGGTTTGTGCTCTCGAATACGAAGCGCCCGGTCAGCAGGTAGTACCCGACCAAACCGAGCGCATAGAGGTCCGATCGCGCGTCGACCGACGGGGGATCCAATATCTGCTCCGGGCTCATGAAGCGCGGCGTTCCAATGAGGCCTTCGGACCATGTCTTGGTCGCGTCGGCATTGGAGTCGACGCTCTTCACTAGACCAAAATCGAGCACTTTCGTAACGTCATAAGCGCCACCCTGCTGCGTCATCATGATGTTGTTGGGCTTGATGTCACGATGTACGAGGCCGATCGTGTGCGCCTCGTTCAAAGCCATCGCGGCCTGCCTCATGATGTGAACCACCCGGGGCCCCGGAAGCTGGCCCCCGGCCTGCACGATCTCCAGCAGCGTGACGCCGTCGAGCAACTCCATGGCGTAATAGAAGGTCCCGTCGTCCGTGCATCCGTAGTCGTAAATCGTGATGGTGTTGGGGTGCTTGAGCTTCGCGGTCATCTGCACTTCGCGTCGAAAACGGTCGATATCCTCCGAAGTGTTGCGCTCGGGGCCCAGGAGCTTGACAGCGGTCGGTCGCTTGAGCAGCCCGTGCTGCGCTCGGTAGACGGTGCCCATCCCGCCCTCCCCGATCTTTTCTTCGACGATGTACTGACCAAGCTTCCTGGCGTCGCGCGCATCTTTACGCAACCCGTAGATCACCCGTGTCGTCCAGGCAGCAAGCAGCGTGGTGAGTGACCACGCAAATCCGATCTGTATGGACTGGCTTCGCGCGAGCGTGGACTTGTCTTCGATCGTGCGAAAGAACCCGTGGCTGTTCCAGACTTCCAGATCCACGGTGAGAAAGTTTTGATAGACCGCGACGACGAGGGCAATACCCGATCGCGAGCCCGAGCCAAACTGTGTGTCTGGCTGTGCTGGGCACGAAAACCGCGCGCGCAACGAGCCCAAACGAAAGCGCGTACGCGGTAGTCGTCGCAGCCCCGGCCGCCGCTGGTAGATTCACGCCCATGACGACGAGACAGATGCTCGTCAGCACCAACCCAACACCTTCAACGAGTTGAATGGTTCGTGTTTCCAAGGGGCGCGAACGACAGATGAGCCACACGCAAGCGACGGGAATCCAAGCGACCGCGTGAGCCCAAAGAGAGGGATGTGCGAGCTCCCCTCGCCAGTAGCCGAACGCGACGCCCAAGAGGACCCGGCCGACCAAGGCGAGGAACAAGATGAGCGCCACGACGCGCCCGAACGCGGCGACCCGTTGCTGCAGAAACTCCCGGCTGTCGGTGGTCTGGTCTACTCCTGTGCTCACGACTCCTCGTCACGCACGTTGTAGATGACCAGGCGGCAGCGCCAAAGAAGAAAGCCCTGCCGCGGAGGGAAACGGGGCGTTTTCGACGAATTCCGAGTTCGGTTAATCCAACTCTGCAGCCCTGGCGTAGCCCCTATAGAAGGAGATTTCGCCATGTTTCCAGCAGCCAATCACACCACCGTCAGCAATAGCCTTCTCGCCGAGGTTGCAAGCTCTGGCATCTTTCCGGACCCCGCTCTGTTCGTCTACAGCGTCTTGGGAACGCTCGTGGTGGGGTTCCTGCTGGTCGGCTACGTCATCTGCGGAAGGTCAGCCAGGCCAACCCGCCGTCTCGGAACGCCGGCGCGCGCAATGAGGGCGCCTGTCTCCGAGCACATCTAGCGGTGGATTAGAGATCGATCGCGAAGCAGTAGAAGCGGCCCGCGCCTTGTCGCTCTGCCAAGCCCAGCTCGGTGCAGCTCACTGTGTCGTGCGCGGAGTTCCACGAGAGCCGGTCGGGTCCGCCGATCGTCACTCCCTCGGGTGCGAGGTCGCTATGGCCGACCTGTGCGAGGTCATCTTCGTGAAGCGCGTCGACGTCCGGCGCGATCTCTTGGAGTCGCTGATTGTACCAGGGCATCGTCGTTGAGGATATGCGGGTCGAAGCCGCGGATGACGTGCGCTGCCAGTGTGGGCCCAAAGACAAACCCGAGTGCTCCGAGGACGAGCATCCACGGCCCCCACGCCTTCAAGGACGACATCCAAGACGGACTTCCGTCAGTCATCACTTCCTCCGGAAAGAGGAATGAACAAGTTGAGCACACCGCCGAGCGCCGCAGAGAACAGCAGGGTGCCCCAGAGACCGAGCGAGGCGGCATATGCGCTTGCCTCAGGCACACCGACTGTGCCGTAGAGCGCTGCGAACGCCGCCTCTCGAACTCCAGCTCCACCCACGGTGAACGGGACAAAGGCGGACGCGCCGATGAGCGGCATCACGACCGCCGACTGCGCCAAGGTTACAGAAGGCTCGAGGGAGTGCATGATCATGTGGCCTGCGACGATGTTGGCCGAGTGAATGATCAGCGACAGGAAGATCGCGATCAGAAAAGGCCACATCGAATACAGTCGAGGGAGGGCGCGTAACGGCTTGCCGAGCTTCTCGGGAAGCAATGGCGCTAGCCTTGGCGCAATCGCGATGCCGAACAACGCGGCTCCGGCCGCCGCGAGGCCTAGGGCGGCCCACAAACCCACGTCCCCGAGTCCGGGGATCGGGTGAATCAGATAGGCGCCTGTCGCGAGAACCAGCAGAGCCGAGACGCCGATGACTCGCTCGACGAACACGACCGCCACACCGCTCGTGGCGCTTGCCCAGTGGAGATCCCCAAAGGACTTACGGCTGGCCACGCCACGGATGACATCGCCCCCCACACCGCCCGGCGCGTAGGTGTTGTAGAAGTGGCCGACCATATAAAGGTGCGCGATGCGAGGCCATGAGGGCATGTCGATGGCGCCGTACGCTCGAAGCAACAGCCGCCATCGAACCATCCCGCACACGAGACCAAACAAAACGACCGTTACCGTAGTCAGCGCAGCGCCCACAGAGAGCCTTTGGAACGCGTTCAAGACATCGCGCGGCTCCACACGGCTCGCGAGGTACGCGACCGCGGCGACGGTCACGGCTATCCGGCCCCACCTCAGGTAGCGCCGCCGCGTCTCGCCGCCAGTGCTGCGTCTTCCGTCCTCTTCGAGCATCCTAGTCCTTTGAGCCTAGCTAGTCCTGAAGCTCCTTGAGCATTTCTACGGTGTGACGCAAAGAGGGACTCGTCGGCTAGCGATGCTAGGATCTCCGTCGCGGCATGCGCATTCCTACAATTAGCACCCGGAGCGTCGCATGGTTGCGTTGGCCGGCGGTGTACTTGAAGAGCACCGCAATGCCTGCGAGCGCGTGCAGGAGAACGTTCATCGGCGGCTTGTAGGCGTAAACGTCGAGGTAAGGCATGCCGCCGCTGAGCAGGGGCGCGATGGCAACGCCAGGCCCGTCGGATAACGAACCCCGTGGCCTCGTTTTGGGTACTGGACTCGAACTACGTCGCCGTGACGTTCGTCGCGGTCCGTCTTCTCAACCCGAGGCCCGAACGCACCGAACCCTTGAGGCAACCGAACGGGTCCGCACTTGCCAAGGGATCGGGTCTCGCGGTACGCATCGGTCATGCAATACGTTGTTTTCCTCCTCTCGTTGGCTCTCCTTGCCGTCACTGCGGGCTGTGCCGCATCGCAGCCCAGGCCGAGCTGCCCCGAAGCAGGTGCGACCGAAGCCGGGTTTGCTCCCGGTGAAACGCAGATCGCTGTCCGCACAAGTGAGATAGCGTGGGTGTCGTGTCCCCCCACCCTCCCCGCCGGCTGCGAGATGGCGGTTCTCGAGGGCGATCCCAAACGAGAGATGCTGTTTACGGTTCGATTTCGGATCGGCAGCGAGTTTGAAATGATGCCCCATTGGCACCCCCGCAATGAGCGAGTGACGATTTTGGAAGGGAAGGTCGGCGTGGGCTTCGGCGACGAGGTCGATCGCAAGAACGTCACCTGGTTTGGTCCGGGCGACTACTACGTCAACGCCAAAGAGGCGCACCATTTCGTTCTCACCGATGGACCGGCGGTGCTGCAGATAACTGGCATTGGCCCGTGGAAGGCGAACTTCCTCGAGACCGACTAGCGGAACCTCCGCCCATGCCCATCGTGGGCCCGGGGGGAGGCCTACTTGAATCCGTATACCTGAAGACCGCCCTCCATCCCGGGCGGGGCCATGACGATCTGGATGAATTGAAAACCACGGGT
>PVMK01125218.1_pt1 | contig 24788 bp, 20 predicted proteins | sample 1853481 | NCBI WGS metagenome assembly PVMK01 (sample SAMN08533507, study PRJNA380276) | Marine sediment metagenome, whole genome shotgun sequencing project.
GTAATCCTTCTGAGACTTCTCAAAAAGCTGGTATCAGGATCCTGCATCAGTTCTTTACAAAACATCAAAATCGTCTGCAATCCGAGATCCGGCAACTTGGTGGTACGGCAGTAACAGGACAAACATCAGGGGTTCCTGCTGTTTCATCCCCCATCTGGCAGGCAATAATTACCGGGCAAAAGACTATAGACACCAGCGCCGTTGGTCTGCAGATGATGATGGAAAGAGTGCGTCTATCAGTAGAACGTAATCCTTCCGAGGCATCGCAAAAGGCTGGCATCAAGATCCTGCATCAGTTCTTTACAAAACATCAAAGTCGTCTGCAAGCAGAGATCCAGCAACTTGGTGGCGTGGCAGTAACAGGACAATCAGCAGGGGTCCCTGTTGTCTCATCACCCATATGGCAGGCAATAATTACCGGTCAAAAAACGATAGATACCAGTGCCGTTGGCCTGCAAATGATGATGGAAAGAGTGCGTCTCTCGGTGGAACGTAATCCTTCCGAGGCATCGCAAAAGGCTGGCATCAAGATCCTGCACCAGTTCTTCACAAAACATCAAAGTCGTCTGCAAACAGAGATCCAGCAACTTGGAGGTGCAACAACAAGTACTTCCGCAGGGCAAACAGTCTCGGTTCCTGCTGATACACATCCCAGCTGGCAACGACTGATAAATGGGGAACTGGAAATAAAGACAGACGTGGTTGCGCTGAAAATGATGCTCGAGAGTGTTCGTATATCAATTGAGAATAATCCATCCGAAGCATCACGCATTGCCGGCGCAAAAATTCTTAGACAGTATTTTCTTAAACATCAAAGTAAACACCAGGCTGAGTTAGATCAGCTTTTGGCTGCATAGGAGATTATAGTATGTCAACTTCCAACATTAACGCTAAATTAGCCTCGGTCGCAGAGGTTACTGCAGCCATCGAAGCTGGAAAGGTTTTGTGGCTGGCAGGAGATGAAGAGCTACTAAAATCATTACCGAAAGGACGATGGATTGGTGGCTCTATTCCCTACTTCATGGGTGCAGATGGCGGCGAAACAACACGTGAAAAAATATACGTTGCCGAACTTGACCCGTCATTGGCCAAAAGAATTCAGATCAAATTTTATAACACTTCGACTATTCAGAATATTGCCAAGGAAGCACCGGATGATGGCTTTACAATCCTGTTACTTCCTGCATTAACACAAATGCATCTGGACTACGCACATAACGCACCTGAATATGAAGATATGTTTATCAAACCTATTGCCGGGTGGGTGACAGGCATACATCTGGATGATTTAGGCAGTATAAGCCCAATGGTCATTAATGGTGGTACTGGAGAAGTTTCAACTGATAAAGCCGTTGTCATGCATGTGACCCTGGCTCCAGGAAAACTTGCAAATATTGGTATCGTAAATATCGCTACCCAGGGAGACGGAGATACTTTTGAATTTCCTGAAACTGGATTTTCTGTAGGCAACTGCCTGATAAATGGTGTTGAGGGAAATTTCGCTGATTACGTAACAGAAAATAACATAGATACACGTTATCCATTGGTGGCAAACTATTCCGGCGCCATGATTAATGTTTCCTTCCAGGAAGTAAATGAGGCAGACAAAACGGTTTCTTTCTACGCGCCTCTGTTCAATGGTGTTGAATATAAACTGGCTGCACCGCACGATGATTATGTGAAGGATTTCCAGGCAGCGGTACCTTCCCTGAATAACGTAGCTTTTTCCTGTAACTGTGTGTTGAATTACCTGCATTCAGAGCTGGAAGGTAAAAAGACAGGTGAGTTAAAAGGCCCTATGACTTTTGGCGAGATCGCCTATCAACTTCTCAACCAGACGATGGTCTATTTGACTATCGAAGATGCTTAAACAGTAATAAATGACTAGTTTTAAACAAGATGATTTCTGACGGTCGCGTAACAATAGGTCTGATAGGTATGCCTCCCATTGAGGAGAAACGCTTACAGGTAGCTTTTGAGTTTTCGAAAGGTCGTCACACTTCATATGTCGACAAGAATCTGGATACCCCACCAAACATACTCATGGTCAATGCAGATGAGCCTAAATCACTCATAGAGTGGCGCGCCTACCGAAATAAACTGGAAGAACGAAATATAACAAACCCACCATCCGTACTGGTTTCCAGGCAACGTGAATTCAAGACAGAGCACTATCAGGTCAGGCGGCCCCTGATTGCCTCAAGAATCATCAGTGTACTGGATCAGGTTGCCAATAAAGAACTGGAAGTCGACGATGAAGTAGCAATAGTAAATATTGCAACCAGCAAGGATACAGAAACTGTTTCAAAAGATGTTGACAGCGCTAAACTTGCGCTTGTAGTGGATGACAGCCTGCCTGTTCGTATACAGATGAATGCGGCACTTACATCATTCGACTCTCGTGTTGATTTGGCCGAAACAGGAGAGGAAGTCCTTGATCTGGTGCATGAAAATAACTATGACATCATCTTCCTTGACATCATTTTACCTGGAATCGATGGTTATGAAGTGTGCAAGGCAATTAAAGAAGGCAAATGTAAAGATACACCAGTTATTATGTTAACGGGTAATTCGTCACCTGCAGATCGTATTAAGGGTAATTTATCTGGTTGTGATACTTACTTAATCAAACCGGTGGGCCAGGTAGTATTTCAGGAAATAATAAACCAGTACCTTAACGGGCCTACCTTGCCAAGTAGAAAAGCAAGTTAATAAGACAATAGATGTTGTGTTGTATATCATTACCAATCAATTATTAAAGAAGTTAGAGTTATCTCTGGAGGAAGTGTAATTATGCCAATCAAGAAGGTTTTGATCGTTGACGATTCACCAACCGATTTGTCAAACCTTAAAAATATATTGAGCACCATGGACTGTGAAATAATAACTGCAGGCGATGGTAAAGAAGCCATTGAAAAAGCCAAATCCGAAAAACCTGATATTATTTTTATGGACATCGTCATGGAACAAATGGATGGCTATGAAGCAGCTAGAACTATCACTAATGACAGTGCAACAAAGGCAATACCTTTGATTTTTGTCAGTAGCAAGAGACAAAAGGCAGATCGTGTCTGGGCCAGGATGCAAGGTGCCAAGGATCTGGTCTCCAAGCCCTACACCGCCGAACAGATCATGGATCAAATTAAGAATTACAGTTAATTATATGCTTAACATGACATGCCTTCCTGCGAATTCAAATTCAAGTGATATCCAGGTAATTGGTGATGAGTGAATCTCAGGATATTCGACCAGACAGGATGAAACTGAATCCAGAGATTGATCACTTTGATCCCTTTGGAGACATAGGCAAGTTAGAAGAAGATGAGGTTAGACACCTTAGATACGGGATCAATATAGGCAATCAAAGTTTACTTTTTGACAAGTCGATACTCTGTGAAGCGACTATCAACACGAACGTCTATCCTATCCCCAATATTCCACCATGGTTAAATGGAATGATAAACCTTCGTGGTAACCTGATCCCGGTATTTAATATTGATAACTTTGTTACGGACGATAAAAAAGAAGACAGGAAAAACAAGATCGTGTTTGTAATTGGTGAAGGATCTGATGCCGTTGGCCTGTTGATCGATGAATTACCCGTTGCCGTAGAAATTGATGAGGAAAATATTGAATCAATTTCTCCTCCTGACAATACACCGGAAATATTTTCAGATGCTATCACTAATGCCTATGAAGTCGATGAAACAGTCTGGCTTGAAATTGATATAGACACAGTCATCAAGAACCTAAAATCTCACGAAACAACTGATCTTGCATAGCCCAGGAATAGAAATTACAAACAGGTAAATTATCATGCTGAAGGATATGAAACTAAAAAACAGGATTATTGCATTCACAGCACTTAATTCTGTGTTATTCATAATATTGTATGCAGTACTTGTCATCACAACTGGCATCGATGCCATGAATGGAGTGGTTCTTGGTGGACTTGTCCTGATTATGATTTTAGCCATTGTATCTACCCTGCTGATCATTAAATCGTTTGATGCACCACTGCAACGCATGAGTAACATATTGAAAAAAGTTGCTGAAGGAGATATGGAAGCACGCATAGGTCTGAAGAGTAATGATGAGTTTGGCAATATGAGTAAATCCATTGACACCATGCTCAATGACCGTATGACATCGACATCTGATGTCGAAGACGAAAACGAAACACTAAATGATTCTATCGTCACCCTGCTTGAGACCGTTGCACAACTAGCTCAAAAAGACCTGACCGTCAGGGCCAAAGTGAGCGAGGACATGACTGGTCCTATTGCCGACGCGCTTAACATGATGTCATCAGAGACTTCCAGTGTTTTAACTAAAGTGCTAAGCGTTGCAGAAGAAGTTGCAGAAACATCAAACCTCGTTAAATCACAGGCTGATAACGTCATACTGCTTGCTGACAATGAAAGAAATGAAGTGGAACAGACAGTAACAGAACTAAAATCTGCCGCAGACACCATGGCAAAGATCAACACACTTGCCGAGGCCTCCAACACTGCTGCCGAAGATGCGATCAAAACAACCATTACTGCCATGGCCTCAGTGACTGATACTGTCGTCAGTATTGCCACTATCAGGGATACTATCCGTGAAACTGAGAAACGTATTAAACGGCTCGGTGAGCGCTCTCAGGAAATTAGTACTGCAGTGAACCTGATTAATAATATTTCTGAAAGAACGCACATCCTCGCGCTTAACGCCAGTATGCACGCGGCCTCCGCAGGCGAAGCCGGTCGTGGCTTCGCAGTTGTTGCTGATGAAGTGCAGCGATTGGCAGAAAGTTCTCGTGAAGCTACATCAGAAATTGCCACACTGGTGAAGAACATTCAGCTGGAAACATCCAGTACTGTGAATACTATGAACGAACTTACCAGCCAGGTAGTAGAAGGCAGTAAACTTGCAGAACAGGCAGGTAGGGAAATGGAAGAAACACAAACAACTACGGCAAACCTTGTGGAGATGGTGCAAAAAATCTCAGAGGGTGCTTCCATGCAGAGTCGTCGAAGCAGACAGTTGCGTGAACGTGCTGATGTTATTCGAAACAGTGTGCGCAAGACAGGTGACCATTTAAAAGAACAGACGCACCATACGGACGAACTGGTACAACAGGCATTGTCACTTGTGGCTGCGGTCTCTGTTTTTACTCTAAAGGAAGATGATAAAGATACAGTCATCATGGATGTAAATATGGATGATATGGATATGGTCATGGACACAGATGCCAGCGAAATGGATGTCGATCTGGATTTAACACTTTAAATTATTTATTCATGATAATTACAATATTACTTGCATAGACCAGGAATTGATCTGTGACATCAGAATCTATTTCAATACTGATACAACAGTTAGAGTCTCTTTCTGAACTCGCCAACTCTTATCAAAAAGAGAATTCAAAGGACTTGCTGGATGCTGTTGCACAAAAACTGGAAGAAATCGGTACCTGTGCCGGTGACCAGAACATGCCGGGGTTTCAGGATGTCTGTTATTTACTCGAGGATTTCCTGCTTGAGACACCTGATGGATCAGTTTATAAGGCGACACAGCAGCAACAGCTTGTTGACTGGATTGGTCTGGCAAAGAATTACATCAACCTTGCAGACGATGCTAACGCAGAAAATGTATTAAATATCTTCAAGGTTGATTGCTGGCCGGCCCCATTACTGGAAACTGACACCAATTTCATGAAAGAAATGTTGCTGAAACCAGATGATGATTCAGCCACCGATGATAACGAGCCTGAGATAAAACCAGAATCCGAATCAGAACCCGAAGAAAATAGTGAGGATACAAGTCTATCGCTTGACGATTGCTTTACCAGGCTTGATCAGATCGTTACTCACGAGAATATCAGTGATTTAGACTCACTTGGCAGCTTATCCGGGGCTATTAATGAGTTTGCCCGGGCAGTAGCCAAGGAACTGTCACTCGGTTTCCAGGATATTTGCTTGCTCCTCGATGAAAATATTCTTGAATTAATTGAACAAAGGAAGGATTTATCCAGCACACAAAAAACTCTGGTAACAGCGTGGGTTGGTCTTGCTGGCAAATATATTAATGACCCGGAAAATAATGATATTGGAAAAGCCCTGCTTTTAAACCTTGAGAACCAGCAGTGGCCCCTGCCACTGGGACGCGAAGATACAAGCATGATTGCCGGGATGATGGGGATCAAACTTAAAGATGACGGCGCTCCAGTGGATGTTAAAACTGATAAGTCAGAAAACATCGAGCCTGAAACCATCTCCGATAGTATCTCTGCCAATGATTCACTTGAACAACTTAAACAGGCATTAAATGATTACAAACCTGAAAATAATACAGGAATAGAAAAAATCATCAGGCTTATTGAGAACCTCAGTTCACATGCTGCAGAATCAGATCTCCACGGATTTAATGACGTTTGTCTTTTACTTCAGCAAAACCTTGAAGATATCTCTGATGAAAATAATTTACTGAGCGGACCTCAATTACAGGCACTGCAGAACTGGACAACATCAGCTAACGCATACCTGGGCAAGCCCGAAGATATCTCTGTTGCTTCACCACTCATTGATATACTCAAGGAAAGTCATTGGCCCACATCTTTAACAGACGAAGATATCAACGTTATAAAAGAAATGTTCTGGGTGTCAGATAAAAATATAGCAGCCACTGAACTTCCCGCTGAAGCAACTGCTAGCTCAGCAGTAGATCGGATAGGCTCCCTGAAAGCAGCCATTGAGAACTATAAAACAGAATTATCTGTTGAGAAAATAATTACTCATCTTGAAGAAATAAGTTCTACTGCTGCAGAGTCTAACTTACTTGGTTTTGAGGATGTCTGTATGTTGCTACAACAGAACCTTGAAGATTTGGCAGATGACAAAATAGATTTATCAGATGCTCAATACCAGGCACTCCAGCAATGGGCCGATGATGCCAGTACCTATATCAGTGACCAGAACAATCATACTGCCGCGCTTTCCCTGATTAATGCCCTGACGTCAAATCACTGGTCATCTTCTCTTACTGAAGCAGACATTCCCATGATAAAGGAAATGTTTGGCCTGGTTGATGAGCCCGATCAAATTGCAGAGCCATCACCAGCTAAAGCTGCTGTCGTTGATATTAAGCAAGGAATCACAAAAACGGAAAGTGAGGTAATTGAATCTACTGAAGATGTCAGTGTCACTGCAGAAGCATGCCCTGTAAGTCCAATGCTGATTGATATGTTGCTCGATGAAATAAAACAAATAGAGAAAGGCGTTGAAGAGACCAGGATAAAAATAACATCAGAGTCAATCGATAAAAAAATAAGAAGTGATGCACTCATGCAATTGGCAGTTCGTTTCGAAAGATTTGGTAATGCCTGTCAGGCAGCCGAACTTGCCGGGCTGTATCAGGCATCTGAAATTATACAGAAGAATATTGCCCTGCTGGATGAGTCCGATGCTCTTGCCAGTCAGGAATTAGGCGACTTGATTGGTAAATGGCCCAGGTCTGTAAAAGAATATTTACAATTACTGGGTGATAATTCAAGCAGCGACCTTCTCGTTAGCACGCTAGGTTCTGATGCATGGGCTAACCCGCTGATATCCGGAGTGGCTCCTGCGTTAATTGACCTGCTTAATGCACCCTATTCCTCAGAAGAAGAAACCAGAGAAAGCAGACAAACTGAGGCCTGTGCTGAAGATGTATCACTGGAATTACCTACTGATATTAGCCAGGAATTACTCGACGGCCTGCTGCAGGAACTACCCTCCCAGACTGAAGGATTTTCAAATGCTATCCAGGCATTGATTGACGGTAGCGGAGATAGTAAAGAATCAGAAAAAGCACAGCGTATAGCACACACAGTCAAAGGTGCAGCTAATACAGTTGGCATACGCGGAATTGCATCACTAACACACCAGATAGAAGATATATTCCTGCTATTGAATGAGCATAATAAATTACCATCCGGGGCCCTGGCTTCTTCTCTGATTGTTGCAGCCGATTGCCTTGAAGAGATGAGTGAGTCACTAATCTCACAGGGAGATGCACCTGCAAACGCACTGGAAGTGTTTCAGGACATTCTTAACTGGATTAACCGGCTCGAAACCGAAGGTGTTGAAATACTTGATGACGATACGGCCCCTGTTCCTGAGAGCACTACTGGCAAAAAAGATATTGAAGAAAAACCAGCAGATGAGACTGAAGATGATCAGGTGGCTATCGCTACGTTGCGAGTGCAGGCTCCCATCATTGATGACCTTATCAGGCTGCTGGGCGAAACCATCATTCTGACCACGCAGCTACAGGACAAAATTAAAAAACTCTGACCGATGAGGCGGAGGAATTAATTGCACACTGAATGAAGCCTCTCATGAGCTAGTCAATCAACTTGATCAGCAAGTCGAATTCCGTGAAGTAGCCAGTATTCCTCATGCTGTTAATCAGAATGAAATTTTTGATGCCCTTGAGCTTGAGCAATACAATGAACTAAATACAGTGACTAACCAGTTGGCAGAATCATCACTGGATTCTGTTGAACTAAACAGGGACATAAAACGTGATCTCCGTGAATTGGGCGAACTACTTATTGATCAATCACGCCTGCATAGAGAAGTTCAGGGACTGGTGATGCGTACACGCATGGTCCCTATTAAAACCATCACACCCAGACTACAAAGAAGCGTAAGACAAACATGCCGCGCAGTTGGAAAACAAGCTGCTCTGCACCTGACTGGTACAGATACGTTGATAGATAGTGATATTCTGAATAATCTCGTTGACCCATTAATTCATATGTTACGTAACTCTCTTGACCATGGAATAGAGGATCGTGATGAGCGTATCAAGAAGAATAAAGATCCAGAAGGCAGGATTGATCTGTCATTTGCATCAGAAGGGACACAAATTGTTGTGCGTTGTAAAGATGATGGCGCGGGACTGGATCATGAGGCAATCCGTGTTACTGCCATTAAACGTGGACTTATTGAACCTGAGGACAAACTTGCTCCTATAGAACTGGACAGAATGATTCTCAGGCCTGGTTTTTCTACAAGTAAAAAAACTACACAGGTATCAGGCAGGGGCATTGGTATGGACCTCGTTTACTCACAGATACTTGCAAGTAAAGGAACTGTACATATTGAATCTGAAAAAAATAAAGGCTTACAGATTGAATTGAGAATGCCAGTCACATTGATTTCATCACATGTACTTATGATAAGACATAGAAATAAAATGCTTGCTGTTTCAAGCAGAGGTGTAGAACAAATATTACATCCATCTGATAGTGAGATAATTGAATCAGATAATGGTTATATGTGTAAAGTAGAGAATGAAATTCTCGAATTAAGTAACCTTGAAAATTTAATAGATTATCCAGGTGACAGGCGTTTGGCCGATAGGGAAACCAGACCAGCATTACTGATCCGGGAAGAAGAGATCAACAGGGTTGTCTACATCCAGGAGATTGTCGATAGCCGGGAGTTGGTAATCAAGTCTATGGGTAAATATATGAACAATATCCGTGGCATCCCGGGCGCTACAATACTCGGTGATGGTAGTATCGTTCCCGTACTTGATATCCCTGATTTGTTACGCTCATCTACGCACAGTGAGGTCAGGACCGAGCATGACGGCCTGGGACGCACCAGTATCTTCGCCGCCCTGCCAACAGCCCTGGTTGTTGATGACTCTCTGAGTGCACGCCGTGCGCTTGCCCAGGTCGTGAGGGATGCCGGCTACGATGTTAGAACCGCTAAAGATGGTATCGAAGCCGTGGAAATTATGGATAAGAAAACTCCTGATATCCTGCTTGTCGACATGGAAATGCCAAGAATGAATGGTATGGAATTGACCGCGTATGTCCGTGCAAACCAGGATACTGCAGATATTCCTGTCATTATGGTGACATCGAGATCCACTGAGAAACACCGGAAACAGGCCAGTTCCGCTGGTGTTAATGTCCATTTAACCAAGCCTTTTTCTGATGATGAATTACTGGATCACATCAGCAAACTCCTGAGTTAGCTCAGGATCCAGCAATAATTTCATATTTCCCGCAACTCTACGCTGTATGATACCATCACGCTCTGATAAACTAGACTTTATATAGTTATCATTCGCACCTAATTGTTTTATATATTGTTTTACTTTTAATATATTCATTATTTAACTTTTGGTAATCAAGTTTGCTTAACATTCTTCTCATAGATGACTGCAGTGAATATCGTGCTCTACTAGGTCGGCTGATCACGGAGAATTATCCAGATGCCCGGGTCGAGGAATATGATCCTGATGTAAAGGGTATCCCTGAAACAAGCATGAACTGGCAAGGCTACAGCATGGTTCTTCTGGATTATGATCTGGGCCTTGAGAGTGAAAACGGTCTGGATTGGTTACAGATCCTGAAGACCTATCCTGATATGCCGCCCATCGTTATATTAACAAGTAATAACAATACAGAGATTACCGTTAGAGCACTCAACCTCGGGGCTGCGAACTATCTACTTAAAACCGACGTAAACGCAGACAATATTATTTCCAGACTTGCCGAATCTTTTGAATTAGCCAAGTTTCATGAATCAGCATTAGAAAGCGTCATTCAACCCCTGGGGCTATTCAATGATGACGGAACTTTTATCGCAACTGAAACACTTATTATAGAAGACATGCCAGGTGATGAAACCCTGGCACCTGGAATGGTAAATAGTTTTGATGACGATGATAATAAATTGCGGACAAGCACTATCGCCAAACGAGCTGAATCATTTGAATCCACCACCGTCAATATATCAGCATTAGTAAACACCACTCAATCGCCAGGTCCATTAAATAATGACGGAACATATATCGCAACTGAGACACTTGTCATAGAAGACATGGCAGGTGATGAAACCCTGGCACCAGAAATGGTAAATATTTTTGATGATAACGAATCATTTCAGTCAAATGGCGTTTGCCTGATTATCCCTGGCTATACCATTGAAAAGGAGATCGCAAAAGGAGGCATGTCAACAGTACTTCTTGCCAAAAGACTGGAAGATGACCTGGATGTTGTTTTAAAGGTTCTATTCACACAGGGGCAGGAAGACCCCAGTGCTTTAAAACGCTTTATGCAGGAATATAGCCTTATCTCCGCAATGGACCACCCTCATGTTATTCGTATTTACGAAAGAGCTTTTGCCTCTGAATTTGCCTATATCGCACTGGAATATTTACCGACGGGCGACCTCTCTAAACGTATTAAAAGTGGAATAGCTGCGAAAACCGCACTGTCATATTTAAGACAAATAGCCCTTGGCCTTGGCGCGATCCATGAACTCAATATTATTCATAGAGATTTGAAGCCAGGTAATATCCTGTTCCATGGTGAAGACACATTAAAAATAACTGATTTTGGAGCAGCAAAGTTTATCTCTGATGAAATGGAGGACATCACGCTGAATGACATGGTGGTGGGGACACCCTACTACATGAGCCCGGAACAGGGCACAGGAATGAAAGTTGATCAACGCAGCGACATCTACAGCCTCGGTGTGCTTTTTTACCAGATGCTCACTGGTAAAAAATTATTCACAGCAAATAATATTTCGAATCTGATTCATGCGCATCTCAGCAGGGCGGTACCAAAATTGCCTGAAAATATAAGTAAATATCAACCTCTCATCGAAGGCATGTTGGCAAAAGATCCTGATGAACGATTTCAGACCACTGACGAACTGATTTCCGGGATAGACTGGATTGAACAATCGTAATACCAAGAACATCTGTTATTCCTGAAATTTAACTATAGACACCTGGCAATGGAATATTTCATAGATTACCTGTTATTTTTCTCAAAATTTGTTTCGGTCGTGGTCACATTAGCCATTATCATTATTGCTGCTGTGATTATCATTATGCGTAGCAAATCAGCCCACGATGGCCATATTGAAATTAAAAATCTTAATCAGAAATTTGAGGAAATGGGTCTGTTAATGAAATCACAGGTGTTAAGTAAAAAGGAACTGAAACAGGCAATCAAACAACTCAAATCAGAACATAAAGAAAAAGAGAAAGAATCGGATAAAACGGATGATAGAAAAAATATTTTTGTCCTTAATTTCAAGGGAGATATCAAGGCCAGTGAAGTTGAGTCTTTAAGGGAAGAAATAACATCCATACTGACCGTTGCTAAAACTTCAGATGAAGTTGTTCTTGTCCTGGAAAGTGCTGGCGGCACAGTGCATGGCTATGGACTGGCAGCATCCCAGCTAAAAAGAATTCGTGACAGAGGAATATCGCTGACGGTTGCGGTAGACAAGGTTGCTGCAAGCGGCGGCTATATGATGGCTTGTGTTGCCAACAAGATTGTTGCAGCTCCATTTGCCATCATCGGCTCTGTTGGGGTTCTTGCTCAACTGCCTAATTTCCACAGATTATTGAAGAAACATGATATTGATTACGAACAATTATCAGCTGGAGAATACAAACGAACCTTGACTTTGTTCGGTGAAAATGATGATAAAGATCGCGCTAAATTTCAGGACGAGATTGAAGATACACACGAATTGTTCAAGGAATTTATTAAAGACAACCGTAAGCAAATTGATATTGAAAAAATAGCGACGGGTGAGCATTGGTACGGCAAAAGAGCGCTGGATTTACAACTTGTTGATGAGCTAATAACCAGTGATGACTATCTATATACCGCAGCAATGGATGCTAATATCTATGAAATAACGCAAATAAGAAAAAAAGCCGTAGCAGAAAAATTATTTTCATTAGGCATGAAATTATTCGGCTATTAAGTAACAATTTAAGCTATGAGCCAATTTTTCAGTTTACACGCTGTATACCCAAACCACCTGAAAATGTAGGGTTCAGAGTTCAGTCAGGAAGTCAGAGCAAGGCGCAACTCGCAGTGAATGACTGGTCCTTCATAAGAGCTGTTACGCGGCACTGGCTTCCTGACTGAGCTCCCGCAGGGCAAGATGAAAAGCAACCATCTTTATCGTTATAAAACCTTGGACTAGACAGAAATTTGCTCCTGCATTTTCTGCATACAATCCATCCATGGACATAAATGACTAGTACTACGGCTCTATGCCTTAAATATGGCTACTTTTCATCTTGCTGAATCCTGAATTTTCAGGTGGTTCGAGTATAAGCCTTCCTGACTTCTTCAGCGATTATCTTAACACCTTCCTGGATGACATTTTTATCCATTGAATAAGTCACGCGTATGCATTCATGTTTGTGTTGCCAGTCGCTCACCAGTCCCGGGAAAAAATGATGCCCTGATATAATCAGAACACCTCTTTGCTTGAGGCGTTGATAGAGCACTTCAGAAGAAATTGGCAGTTCAGGAAACCACAGCCATAGAAAAATTGCACCTTCAGATTTATGGATGTAGTAATCAAGTCCGGCCAGTTCATGATGAAATAATTCTTGTGCCAATTCTGACTTATTTTGATAATAAGGTTTGATAACAGTTCTGCTTAACCTCGATATCTCCCCACTGGTAACAAGATCATGTGCCAGGGTTGGACCAACACTGCCTACAGACAGATTTAGAACAGCGTTCATTCTTGTAATTGTGCTGATAATCTCTTCATTGGCAATGATAATACCTGTGCGTACTCCTGGCAGGCCGATCTTGGACAGACTCATACATAGTACCGTATTGTCATTCCAGAATGATGTTGCCTCAGAGAATATAATATTAGGGAATGGCATGCCGTAAGCATTATCAATAATAAAAGGAATATCGTTTTTTTCTGCTAATTCTGATAAATGTTTTACTTCACTATCGGTAATAACATTACCCGTTGGGTTGGTAGGTCGTGAAACACAAATAGCACCAATACTATCGTCAAACTTCTGGCCGATATTTAATTCATCAAAATTAACAAAATATTTAAAAGTGTGATCATCGAACCTTTCTATATCTGGTTTCCTGGCAATAAACATATCATCAGATAAACCTACATCACTATAGCCAATATATTCTGGTGCCATAGGTAACAATATTTGTCTTTTAATCCCATCAGTACACTCACCAGCAAAAATATTAAACAGTAAAAAAAATCCTGCCTGACTTCCTGCGGTCAGGGCAATATTTTTTGAACTAATATCCCAGCCATTTTCCCTCTTTAGTAATTCTGCAATCGCTTCAAGAAAAGGTTTATCACCCTGAGGAGAATCATAATCACCAATCATGTGTGCAAATTCAGCAGGTCGATCCAGAACGCGTTGCATTTTATCGTGGAAAAATGACTGTATTTCAGGAATATGACTGGGGTTACCGCCTCCCATCATCAACATATCCTTATTTTCTGACAAGGCACTGCCCAAATCTTCCATCAACTGGACGATGCCGGAATTCATATCAAATCGGGAAGCAAATCTGGAAATTTTCATCGAGTTATTATATCAAAAAATGACACAGGCCTGCCTCCGCCAGAAAGACAGGCCTGTGTTAATAAAATGTATGCTTTGCTTGGTTATTATTATTTTTTGTTTGGCTTTCGTTTAGATTTCGCTAACTTTTTACCAATCAAAACCAGTCGTATTACTCGTTCAGCTGCATTCGCTAAATGAGCTTTTGAATTAGCCATGGCATCTTCAAGAGACATATCTCTTGCGCAGGCACTGGCCAATCCATCGATACCATGCTCAAACACGCTACGGGCATCATCTGTAATTCCACCACCTATTGCCACGGTTTGTACTTTTTGTTTCCTGGCAGCCTTGGCAACACCCGATGGGGTCTTACCGAATGCAGTCTGGAAATCAACCCGCCCTTCGCCAGTAATACACAAATCTGCGCCCTTAAGATATTTTGCCAGTCCAGTTGCCTCAACAACAATATCGACACCACTTTTCAGTTTTGCACCAGTAAATGCAACCAGACCTGCACCCAGACCTCCAGCAGCACCTGCCCCCTTTAATTTCAGAACATCCTTACGCAGGTCTTTTTTGATAACACTGGCAAAATGTTTGAGGTTTGCATCCAGCTTTCTCACCATTGTGGATGTTGCGCCTTTTTGTGGTCCAAAAACGTGTGCAGCCCCTTTTTTTCCACAAAGAGGATTTTCTACATCACTGGCCACAGTGACTTTGGCCTTCTTCATCCTGCTATCCATCCCGCTCATATCAATACTGGCTACTTTACTTAACATGCCGCCAGCACCTAATTCTTTAATCTCATTGCCTCTCTTGTCCAGAAACCTGATACCAAGCGCCTGGGCCATGCCCGCACCACCATCTATGGTCGCAGATCCACCCAGACCAAGAATGATGTGGTTCGCACCTTTATTGATGGCATCCATCATTAACTGACCAGTGCCATATGTTGTTGTTTTCATAGGATTTTTATCCTTAGTCCCCTCAACATCTGGCAGTCCGGATGCCTCAGCCATTTCAATCACCGCAGTTTTACCGTCTGACAAGATCCCGTAACGTGCAGACACTGGTTTGCCTGCCGGGCCTTTGACCCTCTTGCGGATAAACTTGCCACCGGTTGCATCAACCAGAGACTGGACAGTGCCTTCACCACCGTCGGCCATTGGTACCTTGATACAATTGGCATTGGGGACGACCCTCTTTATGCCTTTTTCGAGTGCTGAAGCAACTTGTAGGGATGTCAGGTTTCCTTTGAAGGAATCAGGTGCGAGTACAATTTTCATTATTTTTTGCCCTCCGGCGGCAGCGGCAAGATTTGCTATATCGTCAAGGGATTATTATTACGGCCATTGACCATTTTATTATTATAGTTCCACGTTCTAAGGAACCCAGAGGCGCTAGTCTAATTCATATTGCATGAATCTGCAGTATCCCGGTGGACTTTAATTCCTCAGTTCTGGGCGTACGGGCATAATCATCACAGACCCAGTAGCCGTATTTGTTTTGTCAGAATGGATTCCAGGATTTTTCCTTGCGATAGTGCATATAACCGATGTTCACTCCAGCGCGAAAACCAGCGCCAAAGCGCATTGGGGCCAATACCAAATTGTCCACCTGGTGGTAGTTTGCCCCCACGCCCCCTATGAAATAGAAACTTCCGTCAATCGCGGGAAATCTCTGAAATATTGCCTCTGTATTTGGTAGATTATAGATAAGCACAAAAACCTTGGACAAATTGCCGCCAGCATCAAAGCCGATGGTAGGCCCTGTCCAGTGAACCTTGACCGAGCCCCCTGCTTTACGAACCAGCATACCATCTCCATATCTCGCACCAATAACAATGGCACCACTGGCCTCCTGCCCCTTGATGTAGGCATTTGGCCTGCCCATATCCTCAAAGATTTTTTCTATAACATCAGCAAGCCCTTCAGCACCTCCACCAAAGAAATCTCCCGCTTCTTTGAGAATAGTATCTTGTTCATAGGTTTCCTCCTCAGCTTGAACAGACACGCCAAGGCCTGTAAAAAATAACAGGCATACACATTTTAATAGAACAACATTAATGGCATTTTTCATTCTCTGGTCTCTCTCTGGTACAAGTTATGCTCTAGTTATGCTTTAGTTCAGTTTTACGCTCTAATTACCCAGAATGGCATCCGTGATGATGTCTGCAATTTTTCCAGTATCTATTTCAACCAGAACCACATCATTACCTACGACAAGGGTCTCATAGCCATCATGTTTACCGGGCAATGATGATTCAAGTCCCGGGGGCAAATCCCTTTTTGCGATACCCGGAGGTAGAGGTTTCCCCCGTTGCAGATTTTTAGCAATACCAGGGGGCAAGCCCTTGCTCTTTCCCCTGTTTTTTCCATTGTTCTTTGGTTTTCCCTTATATTTATAAGAACCTCCATTATGATCATCCTTATCCTCGACATAATGGACATATTCATTTTCTTTGAAATATTTTCTAATCATCTGCCTTTCTAATTCATTAAAAGCGCCCTGGACACCCGCCCTGACAACAGCTGTAGTAATCTCTTCAGCAGAAACCACAGGCCCTGTAGACAACAGGCATAAACCTGTCAAAACAAATAATATTTTACGCATATTTGAGTATCTCCTATTTTTCCAACTTTTCTCACTAATGCTTAATTGATTTCACTTAATTTAATTTCAAATCATCGAAATATTCCGGTGACCATCTGCCTGGTTCTTACGGGCCCGGCGATTACGGGACCAGTTATTACAAGCTATGTACACTGCGGAAAAACAAATCTCCTGTTCCTGCATCATTGATTAAGATAGCAAGTATAATTTTAAAGTTTCATCAAAACACCATTAATGATGTGAACACCGTCATAAATTTGACCATGGAACCACAATTCACATTATCCGTCCTACTAATGTATTAGGTGAAATTTCCATGGAAACGGCGGCTTAAGGACTTCCCAACACAGGTTTTGAAGGTATAATCCTGCGGTCTCGCCAAATTTCGCCAGAAAAACAGGACGAGATAATTCCGAATATCTGGAGAATATGATGAAAAAAATTATAAAATTATGCTTACTTGCTGCCTTTTTTGCCCTTGCATTAACCCCGACAATTACCACCGCACATGGTCCATCAAGAGTATTACTGATCGAGGAAATAGAAATTAATGCCAGCCCGGAAAAGGTCTGGGCCGTAATTAGTGATTATTGCTCTATCAAGGACTGGCACCCAACAGTAATTGATTGTACCTCTGACAAAGGTAATGAACCAGAATCAGTACGCGTGATCACGCTGGAAGGTGGTGAACAAATAAGAGAGATTCTGGCAAAATATAAACCAGAAACCTTCATGATCCAGCATTACATGGAAGACGGCCAGAAACTCAAGGCATATCCTATCACTACACATGGTCTGACCATTACCATAACGGATAATGGTAAAGGTGGATCTATCCTCAAGTGGAAAGGCGCATTTTACCGTTCCTACCAGGGCCCTACTCCCCCCCATGAATTAAGTGATGAATACGCAACTGAAAAGTTAATTATTTTTTATAAAGCAGGCATGGAAAACATCAAAAAGCTGTCTGAATAAACTTACAACCAGGGATGCTGGATAAAACAACTCCGGCATCCCTGGTTTTTTTTCTGAATAATTCTTACTAAATAATTCATCATATTCCAGGGTTCAAAGTCACCTTGAATTATTTACTCTCAATTCTTCTCTTGATTTGTGTCACATCGACTGCACAATCAGCAACATTTGCTTATATCACCAACCAGGTCAGCGATACGGTTTCAGTTATTGATACAACTTCAAACCAGGTCATCACAAACATAGATGTAGGACATCGCCCTGCCGGCGTAACGGCAAGTTCAGATGGAAAACGCGTGTACATTTCGAACCCTGAAAGCCAGGAAATTTCTGTCATTGATACAAGCAACAATACACTGATAAAAAATATTAAAGCGGGCGATGCCCCTGTTGGGATAGTTGTCAGCCCGAATGGCGAGAAACTCTATATTGCAGACTGGTATTTGAATATCATTTCTATCATGGACACGGGCAGCATGAAAATTATTTCGGAAATTAAAGTTGGTAAGTCACCCTCAGGACTAGCCATCAGCCCAAGGGGAGACCGCTTGTATGTTGCCAATAGAGATGACCATAATTTAATGATCATTAATACAGAAACGGAAAACATCGAAACTGTTATTCCAGTTGCAACTGCACCCTTTGGTGTTACCGCTGCAAAATCAACTAATATAATTTTTGTTGCCAATGTTCGCGCTAACAGTGTCAGTATTATTGATCTGGATAATGACAATAAGGTCATTAATATAAAAGTGGGTGGGTATCCCTATGCTGTCGCACATGATGAGATGAGAAACAGGATCTTTGTCACCAACCAGCATGATGGAACGGTCTCGGTTATTTCATTAACCGAGGGAAAAGTGATTAAAACAATCACGGTGGGCGACTATCCCGAAGGCATTGCCCTACACCCGTCAGGCAAGTCTGTTTATGTTACCAACTGGTTTGATGGAACAGTGAACATCATTGATGCCAATACCCTGAAAATAACGGGCGAGATTAAAACAGAGGATGGTAGTCGTGCCTTTGGTAACTTCTTTTCAACACATTAATTCCCTGGTTTGAAAAGGTTCTCTTAATTTGCACTGACGGTTCTGTTTTTGGACCAGGACCTGAGTGATTCTATTTTCTCTGCCATCACAACAGACAAGGGCCGGGTTTTAGCTATTTCTTCAAGTAAATGTGAATCTTTCAATTGTTGTTTCTGAGCCAACGCAGAATAGAGTGATGACACAATAGCTTGCTCAATTTCCGAACCTGAAAATCCAGCACTGTTCTCTGCAAGTGATTCAATATTAAAATCATCAAGATTTAATTCGCGCTTCGCCAGATGTATCTCGAAGATTATTCCCCGCGTTTCACTGTCAGGCAGATCCACAAAAAATATTTCATCAAGACGACCTTTGCGTATCAATTCTGGTGGCAGTGCCTCGATATTATTTGCTGTTGCAACGATAAATACTTTCGCCTTATTTTCAGACATCCAGGTCAGAATGGTACCCAACATCCTGCTTGAAGTGCCACCATCGTTTTCACCGACACTGATACCTTTTTCAATTTCATCTATCCACAGAACACAGGGTGACATCAGTTCGGCAATTTCTAATGATTCTCTCAGATTTTTTTCTGATTCTCCGTAAAATTTGCTATACAGCGTACCAAAATCAAGTCTCAGTAATGGCACCCCCCAGGTACCAGCAACTGATTTTGCCGCAAGGCTCTTGCCACAACCCTGCACCCCTAACAACATGATTCCTTTTGGTGTATCCAGACCCGGGTTCTGAATCTCTCCACTAAATATTTCTCTACGGAATTGTAACCATCGTTTCAAACCATCAAGACCACCAACATCGGCAAACTTCGCCGTATCATATTCAAATGACAGCACACCGCCTTGATCCAGCAATTTAAATTTCGCCTGCATAATATTGCTCAAATCTGAATCTGTCAGTGCCCCATCATCCTCTATTGCACCTTTAATTAATCTGCGGGCATCATCAACAGGCAGACCGATAAGATTTTCCACCATCTGGTTAAGGAACTTCTTGTCAACGACAATACGCGAACCGGGATTTATCCTGGCCCATCTTTTAGCCTCACTTCGAACCATCATTTCAATCTGGCTACGATCTGGTAGTGATAATTCAAAACGTGCACTGTATCTTTCCAGTTCATCCGGTAATTCAATTTCGTGAGAGATCAGAACGATTCGGTGAGCGGTATCAGCCTGCATCAAGGCAATATCTTTAAGCAAACGCACGTGTACAGGATCATCCAGGAAAGGGTGAAAATCTACTAATAGATAGATACCATCATGCCTGGTGCTTTTAATCTGGGTGAGTAATTCAAGAGGTTTACTATTGTGCCTCTGGGCAGGCATATCAACATCCAGTCTTTTCAAACCCTCTGTGACAGTCCACAGAAACAATGATTTGGGTAAGTTCTTGATTATTCTTGTGAATAATTCTATCAGGCGAGTCTCTTCAAGAGTCTCAACGATAATAATTGGCACTGAAGAACTAAGAAGTAGTTCAAGATCCTTTAGATTTTGCATAAATATGAGGTAATTGTTGCCTTATACGCCATCATACCTCAAAAAGTCAGGCACTCTAATTTTAGTCGTTTTAGCTGCTAAAACAGTAAATACTGAATATTCTATTGAATATTCAGTAATTTGTGCTATAAATGGACGTTGTGAATATAAGTCAGAAAAATATAGAACTGGATATTAGTTCTCAAATCGTAGAAGCGGCGCATGCCCGCTTCAGACATTATGGTTATGGTAAAACAACCATGGCCGAGATTGCTGCAGATGCGGGTATGTCTGCAGCCAATTTATACCGTTACTTCAAAAGCAAACAGGACATCATCGCTGAATGTGCCAATAGGTCCATGTGCGAAAGAGTTGTTCGCCTGAGAGCAGCAGTCAGAAAACCTGAGTCAAGCGCCATTGAACAACTTAAAGACTATGTCCTGACTGATTTGACGATCAGTCAGGAGATGGCTGAGAACGATGAAAAGATCAGTGAACTGGTTAATACGATCACCCGGGAACGTGCCGACCTTGTTTATAGAAAAATTGAGGCTGAAACTACGCTACTTGCAGAAATATTATCTCATGGTAATGAGACGGGGGAATTCGCCATTGATGACGTCAACAAAACTGCAAGTACGATTTTTATGAGTCTCGTTGTTTTCAATGTTCCCACCTTCATGAGTCTGTATTCTCTTGAGGAATTCAAGGAAAAAGCAGTCTCTGTAATTGAATTGATTGTTACCGGGCTGGTAAAACATAAGCAGTTTTCTTCACAAAAGTAAATATTTCGCAATTATTCATCTTTTATAAGGAATGTAATAAGGAATGTTATAATGGAAAAATTTGAACAGGCCTTCGGTAAATGGGTTTTAAGATATCGATGGCCGATTATTATCCTCAGTCTTGTCTTTGTTGCATTAACAGCAACTGGTGGCAAAAATATTTATTTCACCACCAATTACCGTGTATTTTTCAGTGAAGATAATCCTCAGCTACTTGAGTTTGAGGCCCTGGAAAATACTTACGTCAAAAACGACAATGTATTTTTTATTATAGAACCTGCAAGTGGCAAGGTTTTTACCAGGGAAACACTTTCTGCTGTTGAATATTTAACCGAGCGTGCATGGCAAATACCGTTTTCAAACCGGGTCGATTCCATCACCAATTTCCAATATACAGAAGCAGAAGAGGATGATCTGATAGTCAGAGACCTGATCGAGGGAGCATCATCATACAGTGAAGAACAACTTCTACAGGTTAAAAATATCGCACTGAATGAACCTCTGCTACATAATCGTTTAATCTCGGATAGAACCCACGTCACAGGTATTAACGTCAATGTTCAATTACCACGAATCAATGAGGACATTGAAACTCCGGAAGTAGTCAGCTTTTCAAGGGCCCTGGCCAGAGAAGTCGAGGCTACTTATCCAGATATAAAAGTTCGTCTTACTGGCATGGTAATGATGAATAATGCCTTTTCCGAATCTGCTAAAGCCGATATAGCCAATCTGGTGCCGGTAAGTTTTGCAGTGATGCTGATTTTACTAGCCGTGCTGGTCGGAGGAATAGCCGGAACCTTTTGTACTTTGTTGGTTATTACCTGTTCTATTTTGGTGGCGATGGGTATCGGTGGATATATCGGGTTTCCCATCTCCCCACCTTCCGCGACATTCCCAACAATCATTTTAACCATTGCTATTGCTAATTGCGTACATATCCTGGTTACCTTTTTACACGACATGCGCCTGGGCATGTCAAAAAATGAAGCACTCATTGAAAGCCTGAGAATCAATTTACAACCCGTATTCCTGGCCAGTTTAACCACTGCGATTGGTTTTCTAATGATGAATTTTTCAGACGTACCTCCTTTCAGACATCTGGGTAATTTCGTCGCCATTGGCGTCGTCACATCATTCATCATGTCTGTCACTTTCCTGCCGGCATTAATTTCACTTCTGCCTGTCAGGGTAAAAGAAAATAAAGATGATCATGACAGGCTTATGGAAAAGTTTGGTGATTTTGTCGTGCGCAGACGATCATTCCTTTTCTGGGGCATGTGTGCCCTGATCCTCATCTTGTTGACAGGACTCCCCCGTAATGATTTAAATGATGTCTTCGTTCATTATTTTGATGAAACAATCGATTTCAGAGTCGACTCTGATTTCTCTACAGACAATCTAACCGGAGTTTATCACATTGAGTATTCATTGGATTCCGGTGAACCCGGAGGCATTAGCAATCCTGGATATCTACGTGATGTTGATGCCTTTGCTAACTGGTTCCGACAACAACCGGAAATCCTTCATGTAAATACTTATTCGGATATCACAAAACGATTGAACAAGAATATGCATGGAGATGATCAAGCCATGTATAAAATTCCCGATGAAAGAAATCTGGCAGCACAGTATCTTTTACTCTATGAGATGTCTTTGCCATATGGACTGGACCTGAATAATCAGATAAATATTGACAAGTCTGCCATCCGACTGACAACGACACTCGAAACCCTGTCTTCGAATGAACTCATTTCAATCGAAGAACGTGCTGAAGCATGGCTGCATAATAACGCGCCACACATCAAATCTGGTCATGGTACCGGAACAACGATGATGTTCGCGCATATCGGCAAGAGAAATATCATCAGTATGCTTTATGCCACAACCCTGGCACTGGTATTAATTTCATTGGTGCTCATCGTTGCATTGCGATCGATCAAAATAGGATTAATCAGTCTGATACCCAATCTGGCTCCTGCAGCAATGGGATTCGGCTTATGGGGTTACATGGTCGGTGAAATAGGCCTGTCACTTTCGGTTGTTTCAACCATGACACTCGGCATTGTGGTAGACGATACGGTTCACTTCTTAAGCAAATATCTTCGAGCACGTCGTGAAATGCACCTATGTCCTGAAGATGCCGTCAGATATGCCTTTACTACTGTTGGCCGCGCGTTATTGATTACATCAGTAGTGCTTGTCGCCGGCTTCCTCATACTTGCAACCTCCACTTTTCAGTTAAACTCTGGTATGGGCTTACTCACTGCCATTGTTATCATTCTGGCATTATTTGCAGACTTCCTGTTCCTGCCACCACTATTGATTAAACTAGAGGAGAAATTAAATGCAAAAAAATTGCTTGCTGGCAATGCTGCTACTGATTCTGCCACTGCATAATGCCATAGCGGAAACAGCAGAAGAAAAAGGACTCGCGATTGCAGTAGAAGCTGATGAGCGTGATACAGGCTGGGTCGACCAGACTGCTGATCTGCAAATGGTACTCACGAATACAGACATGGAGTCAGCAGTAGTCATCGAACCATGCGGCATTCAAGGCATCTGGAAGTTGAAGGTGATGGCGATAAAAGTCTGACAATATTTGACAACCACGAGATATAAAAGGCACCGCATTTTTGAGTCACACCCATGCACTGAAACCAGATGACCAATGGCTCTTTCTGCCGGCCCTGAAAAGAGTCAAACGGATATCTTCGGCAAATAAATCAGGCCCATTTGTCGGCAGTGAGTTTGCCTATGAAGATCTGACGTCACAGGAAGTCGAGAAATATAGCTACAAATGGTTACGCGATGAAACACTGGACGGCCACGAAGTATTCGTTATAGAAAGTTATCCTGAATACAAGAATTCAGGCTATACAAGACTAATATCGTGGATAGATAAAGACTTGTACAAAGTCCGTAAGGTGGAATTTTATGATCGTAAAAATACTTTATTAAAAACACTGGTTTTCACTGAATACAATCAATATCTTGAAAGATACTGGCGACCTGGGAAAATGGCGATGGTGAATCATCAGACTGGAAAGAAAACAGACTTGATCTGGAATAGTTTTCAATTTAAAAATGGTCTCGGTGATCGTAGTTTTGACCGCAATAGCCTGAAACGGGCCAGGTGAGAAATAGTGAAGTGTATGATGTGAAAGGTGAAAAGATAATATAATACGTTTCACGCTTCACCTTCACTGTATATATTCTCGTATGAAGTATAGATTATCTATCTTTCTGTATGATCCTTCTTGATCTCTGCAATAGCGTCCGGCTGGTGAATGGAGCGGTTACCTGGGGACAGAGTTTCGATATTTCACACAGGATCCACGAGACCCAGGACAACACGATGAGAATTTTTCTCTGGTATTCGAGCCAGAGTACTATCATGAATGGGACAAAGGCACACAGAGCCTGGCCTTTGTACCTTTTTTCCGCCTGGATCAACACGATAATGAGCGTACCCATTTTGATGTACGCGAATTGACCTGGTCAAAAGTAGC
>PVMK01181990.1_pt1 | contig 24785 bp, 31 predicted proteins | sample 1853481 | NCBI WGS metagenome assembly PVMK01 (sample SAMN08533507, study PRJNA380276) | Marine sediment metagenome, whole genome shotgun sequencing project.
CAAAATTCGAGGTTCGGTAAAAGGATAGTCCACGGAGCACTAACCTTTAGTCTAATGGTAGGTGTCTACAGCAAAGTTTTCCATGACACTGACCTTTCTACCGTAGAAGCCTCGATAGAATTCACGGCGCCTGCATATATAAATGATACGATAACTTTAGAATGGACTATTACTGAACTTGACGAAAAGCCAAAATTAAATGGGGGCCTTGTAGCGCTTTCCGGAGAAATCCGAAATACTGAGGACACTGTACAGGCAACGCTTGAGGCTAAGATTCTCGTAGGAAACGAAACTATTTTCTAGTTACTCTATAATGTAAGAATCTAGAGGAATTATAAGAGGGAGCGGTCGTTGATACCGCCCCCTACTCTATTGAATTTTAAGCCCGGGCTTTTCTTCTTATGTAAAGCACACCTAAGATCATATTGAAGATAAATCTACCAAGCCACCTATATAATTAATTATACTAAAAATAATCTTAAGTCAATCTAAATTATTTTGACATAAATTTATGTGTATGCTACTTTCAGTCATATAGCTTTATAGACAGGTATTCAGGAGGTTTTTATGCGGTTTTTACATACAATGATAAGAGTGGGAGACCTGGATAAATCCATAAAATTTTACACCGAAGTATTTGGGCTTAAATTTCACAGACAGACGGAGTATCCCGATGGGGAATTTACGTTGACATTTTTAGGCTACGGAGGGGATACGGAGCCGTTTTTGGAGCTTACACACAATTGGGGTACTGACAGTTATGATCTTGGGAACGGATACGGGCATATGGCATTTGGGGTAGATGACATTTACGCCGCGTGTGAAAAGATAGACCAGCTTGGAGGAAAAGTAATACGTCCTCCGGGACCTATGAAGCACGGCACTACTGTGATTGCGTTTGTTGAGGATCCTGATTCTTATAAAGTGGAGCTCATAGAAAGGAAAGAATAATCAATCTTTTTTCTGACGCTTTTTCCACTTACGATCCAGATATTTTTTAAGGGCGGCTTCCCTGCCGATTTCTGTCGGCTTATAGAAGATACTGTTCTTAATTTCTTCAGGAAGAAAGTCCTGATCTATGAAGTGCTCGTCGTAGTCGTGGGAATATTTGTAGTGCTTACCGTAACCAATGTCTTTCATAAGCTGAGTTGGGGCGTTGCGTAAATGAAACGGTATTTTTAAATTCGGTCTCTTCTGAACTTCAGAGGTTGCCTCACCAATTGCTTTATAGGAGGCATTACTTTTTGGGCAACTTGCAAGGTAGGTTGCGGCTTGTGCAAGAATGATGCTCGCTTCGGGCATACCTACATAATCCACAGCGGTAAATGCCGCCGTTGCAAGAGTGAGGGAATAAGGCTCGGCGTTCCCAATATCTTCAGAAGCTAAAACTATCAATCTTCGGGCAATAAACTTTGGGTCTTCCCCTGCTTCAAGCATTCTCGCAAGATAATAGACAGCAGCATCAGGATCACTTCCCCTTACACTTTTTATAAATGCCGAGATGGTGTTGTAATGCTCCTCCCCTGCCCTATCGTATCTGTAGTTATGGGTTTGATAAGCCTCACGGATAGTGTCGCGGTCAATCAGGACTTCTCTTAAGTCGGATATATCCACTGCTACTTCAAGAGCGTTTAACATTATTCGAGCATCCCCGCCGCTCTGTCTAATAAGCTCTTCCTTTGCTTCAGGAGTAATTGTCGCTTCACTAATGACGTCATCTTCGCTAAGGGCTTTATCCAATATCTTTTCAAGATCCTCTTCTGTAAGTGATTCAAGAACATAAACCCGGCATCTGGATAAGAGTGGAGAAATAACTTCAAAAGAAGGATTTTCAGTCGTAGCACCGACAAGAACAAGAGTTCCGTTCTCAACACTCTTAAGAAGAGCCGCCTGCTGAGATTTATTAAAGCGGTGAATCTCATCTATAAAAAGAACCGTTCTCTTTCCCATATTAAGAGAGTCTTGTGCTTCGGAAATAATTTCTCTTAACTCCTTTACACCTGAAGAAATAGCATTAATTTGAATAAATTCGGCTTCAATTTTTGTGGCCAAGAGTCTTGCAAGAGTGGTTTTTCCAGTTCCCGGAGGTCCCCAGTAGATCATTGAGCGGATATTATTACCGCTTAACATTTTACGGATTACACCGTCTGGGCCCAAGAGATGATCCTGCCCAACAAAATCATCAAATGCTTTGGGACGTATCCTTTCGGCTAGAGGCGCCGCACCCTCTGGAGGCTTAAAAAGTGAAGGCTCCTTGGCTCTACTATCCATAAATATAGAGATTAGAGGGATACTTAGAATAAATCAATAGTAATAAATCTGTTCTATGTGGTTTTATACATGGCTTGCAATAGCAGAATTACAAATTCGCTGAGCATACACTGAACCTAACTCGCTAGCTTTAAATCAAAAAAGGATCCTATGCTGTGTTACCTGCATCCTTTAGGGCAAAGGAGAACATTATCAACGAAAAGCCATTTATTAGAAAATATATTCCAACAAGAAGTCCTATAATAAATGCGCTGCTTTGAGGGAACTCTGCCCAGATCATGGCTCCCAAAATAACCGAGGCTATACCGCTTATAAGTATCCAAATCCAATTCTGAGAAGGTTTAACCTGAAAAGAGTTTATTATCTTGAAGAACCCCTCGACAAAGAGGAAAACCGCAAGCAGAAGTGTCAGAGTGATAATTCCCTCTTTCAGATTCGTCACAAGGAAAAACCCGACAATTATATACAAAATGCCGCTTAATAATATTAATATGAAACTCTTCCAATTACCCGTAAAAAAAGATCCTATAACCGAAATTGCTCCGCCCACCAATAATATATAACCAAGCAAAATTTCAATGGCTATTGTAGCGGCCATTGGATAGCCTATTGCCACCCACCCTAGAATTACGTAGACAATTCCTAATACCAGAAGCCATCCTCGGTTTGCTTTTAAACTTTGTACTATAGATGTTCCACTCATAACTATTAGACCCTCCTTTGTGTTATCAGAATTTCGGCAAATAAAAGCTAATCACCGCCATACAAACATAGTATCTCAGTAATAACTTTTTACAATTTATACGGGTCTTTGAGATTCAAACTGACGCATTATAAGTAAAATAGCAAGTGAGGATAGGATTGCCGATACTGCATAGAAATAAATCCCGGTCTCCGCTGTAAACTTAAAGTTAAACCCCTTAGCTTTAAATAAAACATAAGGTTCCCCCATGTTGTATTAAATATGGCGTAGCAACTATGTGTATAGGATCAGTTTGTATGCTTAAAATGTAAAACCGTGGTCCCTAATTCACACCAATTAAAATCAAAACAAAATTACTTTGCCCGACTCAAAGTAGAAGTACTGGCACCTTCCATTGCTTTACCGTCTTGATACGGAGTCCATGTCTGGGTCATATTGTTATCATCTACAAAGGTGAAAACAGCAGAGTGCATATGCATATCTTTAGAGGAATCCATATTTGTACCGTCTATCAAATCGAACTCAAGTGTATTTTGATCTGATTTTTTGAGACCCAGGACAGGCTGGTTTTTCAACATGCAGAAATGCATCATAACTAATTTCCCGTCTTCTTCGTAATAGACTGAGACCATTTCCATGGGCGTCCCGGGGAAAATGGTTTCCACAACCGCACTACCTCCGGCTGTGGTTCTATACTCCACTGTGACAGGGGTTTCCTGACCTTGCATCATGCCAGTTCCTGTCCAGGTTCCTGAAAGAGATTTCATCTTCTCAAGCTCCGCTGAGCCGGTATAAGGCTTCATATATTCCATATTGTGCTCTTTACTGGGATCGGCCACAGCGAAACTAAACGCAGAAAATATAAAACAAATCGTTAATACCGAAAATTGAAAAAACTTATACATAATACACCTCCTGAATATAGAGTTTTATTAAAATTTCAATCTATTTTTCTAATCAACCATAGTACTTTCTTACCTGTTCAAACAGCCATTCCAACCTTTTCTGTGATTTTCGGTCATACCTCCTTCAGGTAGGAGATCATGAGATATTGCAACTTCAGTTCCCGTCTCCATCTCACTAAAAGTAACAGTAACTACAGTATTTTGAACGAAGTCAGAGTTCCAGGTAAAAACAAGTTTTTCCAGAGGAATTATCTCTTTATATTCTCCGACATGGGTATATAGATCACCACTTTTCGAGTGCATTTTTAAAGTGTATCCTCCACAACATGAAAAGTATTGTTTACTTCTACTGACATATCATCTTCAGGATAAAACCATTTACTCATGATTTCGGGATTGGTGAAAGCTTCAAACAATTCTTCTCTAGATGCGTTTATAACTTTTGTTACTACAACCGTATTGTCACTCATAATTAATCTTTCTCCTTCTTACGTGTTTTAATATATTTATCTAATGCATCGAGCCTTCTTTCCCAAAACGCCCTATACTGCTCTAGTAATTCAGAAATTTTGCTCAAATGTTGATAGTTAAATTTGCAGTATTTTGTCCTGCCCTGCTTTTCCTGAGAAACAAGACCTGATCTGACCAATACATGTATATGCTTTGATACTCCCTGAAGAGTCATATCATATTTTTTTGCAAGCTCATTTACAGTTAAATCTTTTTTAGTAAGCTCGAGAACAATGTTCCTGCGCGTTGTATTTGATAAAGCATAAAAAACTCTATCTATAAATCCCGAATTATCATCAACCATGTAGTTGATAATAACTCAAATAAAAATCATTGTCAACCGTTTAGTTTAATATATTGCATATAACACTTTTATTCTGTTTTGGTATTGGATTCATCCCTGTTGATGATAATATAATCGCAGATATGAGATTAATCATTCTTCTTATAGCGGCTCTTCCATTGGCAATTATTCAATACAGCGACGAGACATTGGCCAGTGAGCTTGGTATTTCAGAATCAATCGGTTCTTACACGTCAGGTTGTATAAGGAACTCTGCTACGCTGAGCATAGACGGGGACGGGTATCAGGTAATAAGACTCGGCAGAGGGCGTTATTACGGCAACCCGGAAATAATCACCTATATAGAATCTCTTAGCAAAAAAGTAAAAAAAGAGCTTAACGGCACCCTTTTAATAGCTGATATATCACAACAAACCGGTGGCCCTATACTTGACGACCACAGTAGCCACCAAATAGGTCTGGATGCTGATATTTTGTTATGGCAGCATCCGATTGCAAGAAACCGTACTCTTACAATAACAGAAAGAGAACATATCCATCCCCAATCAGTTCTTACATTTGACGAAATGAGAATAGATGAATTCAAATGGAACCCTATTCACGGTGAGATTATAAAACTAGCGGCTTCAGATACTAGGGTCGAGAGAATTTTTATCAATCCTTTGATCAAAAGAAGACTATGCAGTGTTTATCCCGGAGAGCTATGGTTAGGCAAGACGCGTCCATGGTATGGGCATGATGGTCACTTTCATGTTCGACTACGATGCCCTGAGGAAAACTCATTATGTGAATCTCAAAAACCAATAGAGATATCAGGAGATGGATGCGGAAGTGATCTGAATTCATGGTTTAGACCTGACGGAAGTATTAAGAGCAAAAGAAAAAGTGTGCCGAGTACTCAGAAGAGACTTCCGAAAGAATGCAAACCCATAATGTATCCGTTGGGAGAATGTTGATAGCTTCTTACTCTGGAACTTGTAACAAGTGTAGTAAATCAAGTAAATTAATTATTGATGAGTACAATCGCCCAACCCGCTAAATACTGGATTAAAAACCCGAAATTCGATTTATTCTATCTAAGTTTCGGTTGGATAATTCTATTCCTAGCGTTTGTGGTCTTTAATAAACATTACGGGGCGCTAATTATCGCTGTTTTAGTTACCAGTTTTATCCACAGACACTACACTTTTGCCCTTGTGTATGGTCAAAAAGAAGAATTTACAAAACGAAAGTGGAGTTATATTCTATTGCCAGTTGCGTTTTTATTGATAACGGCACTTTCTCTTCTTCTTGGTTTTTTCACAATATTACTGGCTATATCAGTCGTCTGGACCATGTACCACACCATAGCCCAGAAGTACGGTTTTACAAGAATATATTCCAGAAAGGCCGGTTACGGCAAAGCTTGGTTAGACAAAGGAATTATTTATTCGTGGTTTGTATATCTGTTTTTAGCCCTTGGCGAAAAGAATAAGGACCTTTTAGCTCAATATCCGGTCGGACAATCTCTCTTAACCCCATTAGGAGATTACTTTCATATATTCACTTTACTTTCATATTTTGCACTAGCCGTGGCAATTTTATTTACCATTGCTTATATAATCGAAGAGCTAAAAAACTGGGATAAAATTAGTATTCCAAAGAATTTATTTGTATTTTCCGTACTTATTTTATATTCAATCTTTTTCTATTCGCTAATTGTAGGATTTGTGGTATTTGGTTTTTCACATGCAATTGAATATATAGCTTTTGTGAACGTATTCGTTAACTCTAAATACAAAAAGAAAGCCCAAACTACAAACCTTTTTTCAAAGATTTCAAGAAAGCAATGGGCTTACAGTGGAATATTCACACTATTTCTTGCAGGAATTAGTTTTGCAGGTATAAATATAAATGAGCCTGCGCTTGGAATTTATATAACAGGATCTTCATTCTTGCATTTTATTTATGACGGCTGGATATGGAAAGTAAGTAAACCCGAAGTTGGCCAGCCTCTGGGTATAAAATATGCTCCAACAACAAATTGAAATATTTGAATCTAATAGGCAAAAATTGTTGATTGAACGTTCAAGATAAGATATATTGTAGGTAATCATGGGTAGACCATACGAATTTGACAGAGAGGAAACACTTTCAAAAGCTATGGACCTCTTTTGGGAAAAGGGATATAAGGCAACCAGTATCCAGGACCTGGTCGATAAGATGGGTATAAAAAGGGGTAGTATTTATAATACGTTTGGAGACAAACACGCACTATTTATTGCGGCGGTTGAATATTATGCTGAGGAGGTCATATCTAAAACGATTGAAGTACTCGAATCCCCGGGTTCACCGCTAGAGAACATTAAATTATTTTTTGAATCTATTGTAAACACACCACCGGACAGAAAAACAAGAGGATGTTTAATTAGTAATACCGTAGTAGAACTTGCTCCCCATGATGAAAAGGTTGCGGAAACAGTAAGGTTTATACTGGACATAATACAAACTGCATTTCTTAACTGTTTGAATAAAGCAGTTGAAAAGGAAGAATTGCCAAAGGATACGGATACACAAGTACTTTCACATTTTCTCGCGACCAGCACACATGGAATAATTGTTACAGGAAAATCAGCAGTAGATAACAAGCAAATGAAAGATGTAGTAAATGTAATTTTATCAACTTTACATTAAAAAAATTTTGACTAGTTGTTGAACGCTCATTCAAGTAGAACATTTATAAGGAGGCATTAAGCTATGGCTAAATTGCATATGTAGAAAAGGAGAACGCTCCTGATAACGTAAAAGCTGTTTATGAACAGCTTGAGAAAACATTTGGAATGGTACCAAATGTATTAAAAGGAATGGCAAACAGCACTGAGTTGTTTATGGGTTTTATGCCATTCTTAGGCGCAGCATTGGGTCCAAGTAAAGTAGATAATGCTACTAAAGAGCTAGCTATTCTTACCACTAGCAAGCTCAATGGTTGTAACTACTGTACCACTCACCATACTGCAGCCGGAAAAAGAGCCGGCCTCACGGATGAAAAGCTTGCGGCTACGCCCGATGAAACCAGCCCTGCTTTTGATGATAGGGAAAAAGCCGTTGTGAGATTCTCAAAAGAACTGGCACAAAATGTAGCAGCTAGCCAGGAATCGTTGGACGAACTCAGAAAATATTTTGACGAAGGTCAGATTGCGAGCTGAATATGGTAAATGGTGTATTTCACGTATTAACCAGGTTCGCTGATACGTTTAAAGTAGAACTTGAGAGATAAGATGTATACAATAGTTATTATTAGATAAATTTGGAAGGCTTGGTTTGAACTAATTATTATCATCTTCCAACCCAACTTATATTCAAACCAAGCCTTATTTTGATTTGAACAAAATAATTTATTCGCTTTCAGTCTTGCAAATTTCAAGAGTAGTGCTTAATTTGCCTATAGCATAAGCATCATCAGTCTTAGTTTCAGTAATGTTTTGCATTAGATTAATGAATTCTTCTTTCGAAAACTCCTCAGAAAGTTTCTTCGCTGCACATTTACATTCCGTATCACATATCTGAGAATCAGAGGTTCCCAAAACACACTCTCTTATACAGTAGGCTGTAAGCTTTTCAATGGGGTCATTTGAATCACCTTGTGGACTGCAAGAAAAAGACAAGACTAACACCATTAAACCTAGCATACATGATAAATTGTTATTAACTAAGCATGGCAAAATATTAGTCAAGATTGATAACCTCTAATTTCTTACGATACTGTGACTTTCCGAGTTTTAATTTATTGTTTTCTAATTCAATTGTTCCTACGTCCCTATCGCCCCTGACGATTTGCCCGATACACTTCATTATCAGCCTTTCTTCAATTTTTAATTTCCCCTGCTCATCAAAAAACCTGTAGTTCTCCAAACCAAATCTTGTCAGGAAAATTGTCATTGCTACCATGGTCCCGCCACTACTTGATCTGGTATCCAGTATATGAAGTCCACCGGAAGCTTTACCTATATACTTATATCCAAAATAATACCTTTCCCCAGAATCTTCATATTCATATCCCACATACCCATCGTCTGAAACTTTATAGTCCATAAAATATTCATTGCTTGAAACACAAGCTGCAACATCAACAGCTCTAACAATTGGTGGACCCGAATCTGCTAAATTTACATTAAATTGCTCGACACACCCTGGATGAATCTGTTTGCCGTTATAAGTGAAGCTCTTATTAGCCTCTTTTAATCTAGATTTATTAGTTTGAGTTTCATCTGATTTAGCAACCACAGTAGTGGAAACTTTGTCATAACAAATGCCCTGCAATGAAAAAGAAGCCAGGATTAATAATGTCCATATTATCTTCATAGTACTCTCCTCCTTCTTAATAATAGTCTATTACAAACTTACCTCACAGGGGTAAGCGCTACAATCGGAATATATTGTGCTAATAATGCTGCACTTTCCTCTGAAACATCTAAATCCTTACTCACAATTAACCTTCCGGCTAATATTCGAAAGGCTGTTGGGTTTCTTACCGCATAATCCAATAAAATATCAGAAGCTCGATTATACTGACCCTCGTTGCAACAGCATCAAACACGTTATTACTTGCCTGGACTCTTACTTCAGGTGTTTTTTCTATATTAAGAAACCAATTGGCTTTCTCGCCCCACCCTGATCCAATATAGCATATTCCAGATTCCGGCTCACTTTTGATCACTTCAAGTACCACTCGTTTAGGTATTCCACTATTACGACCAATATGAGTTAACATTAAAAAGCGACCTCCCAGTATACGGCCAAGCCCCACTTGGTAAAGCAGAATCGGGACTCGCATCAGAAGCCTGAATATTCCTTTGGGGAGATTGGTATCTCTAAGGGGCTTGTGCATAACGGTTTATGTAAATACAATTTAGTCTTTAAATCTAATCATAAACCCCTCCGGATAAAACGTAAAGAAAAATGATTCTTGATTTAGCCATAATACTCACATACTTCGTCGTAATAATGATCATAGGTATATGGAGCAGAGCAAAATCAGACGTCGGAGTAGAAGAATATTTTCTCAGCTCGAGATCTCTTAAATGGCCCTATATCGCAGTTTCCACTATTGCAACTAACGTGCAAGCTAATCACTTTATAGCAATGGCCGGCTCAGCATATATCTTTGGACTCGCTCAGGCTAACCTTGAGATAAATGCTATATTCGGAATACTGATCGCCGCATTTGTTTTCGTACCCATCTATCTCAGGATGAAGGTAATTACAATCACACAGTTTTTTGAAGCTCGGCTTGGAGCTAAAGTTGCCCTGGTTTATTCGTTATTCATGATCATTCTGTATTCGTTCATGTATCTTGGTACGGCTCTCTTTTGGGCAGCTTATGCCGCAAACGGAGTTTTTGGAGAGTTATTTAATTCTACGAGCCTGAGCGTTCCAGCAAGACTAGGAATTCTAATAGTTTTCACAGGCGCGTTTTCTGCTGTCTATACATACATGGGCGGTTTAAGAGCTGTGGTGAGAACAGATGTTGTGCAGTTTTGTCTATTAGTCTTAGGTGGTTTTGTTATTCTATTTGTAGCAATTCATCATCTGGGCGGCTGGTCTGAGCTATGGAACACGACAGGTGATTTAATGCACTTACACCTTCCTAGTGATCACGACACGCTGCCCTGGATCGGGATTTTTGGGATGCTGCTATTGAACTTAAACTACTGGGGAGCAAACCAGGTAATTCTTCAAAGAGCCCTTGCAGCAAAGGATTTAAAACAAGCGCAAATTGGGCTTCTGGTTGGAGGGGTATTAAAATACGTGATGGCGCTCATAATAATTGTCCCCGGAATCGCGCTTGCGGGAATATTAAAAGATAATCCTCTTAAAGACCCTGACCTTACTTATCTGACACTTGTAAACGACTTTCTCCCAGCCGGTGTTAGCGGACTGATTCTGACCGGCCTATTTGCATCTCTAATGAGCACGCTAGACTCAATTTACAACTCTGTATCAACACTCTGGTCAATCGACATATACAAAAGATATCTAAATCCATCCGCATCCGAGTCCCAAATTGTGCGCATGGGCAGGTATTCGATAATGGCATCTTTTATAACCGGGGCGCTTTTCGCATTTATTGTTATTTATGTAAAATTCGGGAACCCCGAATTCCCCCTTACTCACTGGTTTAACTCTATGTCCTATTATATTAAAATAGGATTTGTAATAATCATAATGTCAGCGATGTTCTTATATTCACCGCCGAGAAGGTTGGTTCTCTTCACTATGTTATTCAGCATAATAATTACATATGCATTTCAAACTCTACTGCCGGAACTCAACTACTTTGTCAGAACCTCTTGGGTGATTGTAATAGGCTTCGTTATAATAGCTATACCTACTATTATTAAAAATGGATTCAGATTGCCTGAAGGCCGATTTTTTGAAGTCTCACACAGAAGCGTATTACACTTTGGGATAATATTGGCGCTTTCCTTAATCGGCGCTCATATTATTTTTCATTAAGAACTTTATTCACTGGGAATTTTTCTTTTTCATAACTATAGGGAATACGCATTTGGGAGCGCCGTAACCCTGGGTTTGGTAACGGGATCTATCAAAAGAGAATCCATGTTTCTTTGGATCTATCTTATCGAACCATAGTGAGTCTACTTGACAGAGTATAGGGGTTAGAAAAGCTACATTATGAGAGGAGAAGAAATTAAAGTAGTAGCAATATTGAATCTCAATTGAGAAGCTGTCTTCCTGATCTGTTTCTTTATGAGTCGCAGTCCAGCTAAATGTAGTTCCGTACTGCTCCATTAGCCAACTAAAAATATCCCTTAGACGGTCTGGATTGTCTTTGCAAGTGTCTAGCATTAATGAAAGTGAAGTCCGCATTGATAAGTTGTTGACTCCTTTCATCATTGCTTTTGAAAGAAACTCGGCAGTGGATTCTTTATTCCCTATTACTGGCAATAAATTATTATAAGCAGACAAAACGCATGAGCAAAACTCGAGATGTCCATGAGAAGGAGCATCTACAATTGTAGAAGTATTTGATTCCTCAATTTCTTTAGCTTCCTTTTTAATCGATTTAAGTATCGCATCAATATCAACGTCTAAAGAATTCTCAACTTCAGATCTTAGTCCGTTCATAAATTGAGAAGGAGCCTGATGGCCAAACATATAGTGTTTTAGAAAATCTCCGACTTTGGACATTTACACCTCACTGGGGTTCGAAGCTTATAAAATCCAAGTCTAACAAGAATTACTGTATTTGGCGAGTTGAAATAATAAGATACTCAGCCGGCGCTCGCAGATATTCGGGAATAGTGTTTGATATTAGATATCAATTCTGAACGTGAGAGAGCTAGGTACCTGGTTTCACAAAATAGATCAATTAAGCTTAAGAAAGGCAGTTTTGGTGTCGCGCAGATATAAACCGGCTTCCACTCTGGATCAAATTTATTCTTAAAATTAAAGAGACCTCTATAGTTATATGCAAATCTTAATATATGCCCGGCTTTAAACAAGAAAGTTTCTTGTAACAATTGTTTAAGAGTGTTTCCCAAGCTACTTTCTTCCATTGCTTCGGGTGATACAAAGGGAACCTCGCCCAGACTGAAATGCTTAAAACCTTCGTCCCTTAAGATATTCATAACAGAAACAAATAATGATTCCATGACACCGGCAGGGGCACTTTTTTCACGCAGGATCATCTCAGTATGAGAATAATGCTTCCCTAAAACTGAAACTGTAATAACCCCCAGCCACTTGTCTTCTGGAGTGCTGAACACAAAACATCTGCAATGGGAATCAAAAGTATTATTGAATAAGTATTGTAATTTGGGTTTAGTTCCATACGAGGTATGGGTAATAAATTGAGATACCCTTTGTCGATTAATTTGAGAGAATGGAATCTCTTTTACCACACCCCATCTATCACCTCTTTTTACGAGGTTGGTTAGTGTTTGTGATAGCTTCTTTGAATTTTCTAAATCGATGATCCCTTGGGCCCCTGTTCTAATTAAATCGCAACCTTTTTCGTTTAGATAAGTGGCTAATTCACTGCTGCATCCACGTATTAAAAATCCCTCTGGGAAGTTTGATTCGAGCTTATTACACAAATCTTCCATAGTGTAATTGGAGGAAATCTCAGCGGTATGAACCCACGGGAGTCCCGATAACGGCAGCTTAACCCAATGGAATTTAGGAAATTCAATATCTTTATGGGACCAGCTTAGAGGAATATTTCCTTTCAAAGTTTGACCAACCAGTAATATTTTGGTGAAAATCATACATCAACTAATACCACTTGCAAATTTCAATCGTCAGCTTGGGAATATTCTCTAGATTCTATATAATGTATTTACTATTGCTTTTTTAAGGAGGGAAAATTGAATACTAAAACTATATCCTTATCGTTAACTATATTTATATTTGGATTACTTCTTCTATCATGCGACCCAAAAGAGGAGATCAATACCGAGAGAACCTACGATAACCCCTTTGAATATTGTAAATCCGTCGGAACTATTGATTCTCCCGGTTCAGAATACACAGGTCCAAAGGTTCCCGAGATAATTGCGGAGAAGCTGAAACAAGAATTCGGCGCTCCCGAGTCAGCACCTCTTGAGGTATTCATTAACGGCACATTCTGGCGCTGTATGAACGGGAATGTTTATGCATGTAATGTTGGGGCCAATCTACCATGCCAGGAAAGAGGAGATTTTAGTAAAGAACCTAACCAGGGAATGCTTAACTACTGTCAGGAAAATCCGTCCTCTGACTATATACCCATGTACGCCTCCGGACGCGCGACAGTTTATGAGTGGAAATGTGACGGCTCAACTCCTGAGATCATAAAACAGATTGCAGAGACAGACAAAGCCGGTTACATAAAAAATATCTGGTACGAAATCACGCTTTAATAGAATTAACTTTAATTAAGATAATCGATAGAAGGGTCTTATTTACGTCTTAGTACTTTTTTTACAGCTTTGATTATCCCTTTTGAATCAAGACCGAATTTGTGCATAAGCTCACTTGGCTCGCCCGACTCGCCGAATCTGTCCATCATTGCCACATATTCCATCGGTACAGGACTATTCTTAGCAACAACCTCTGCTACCGCATTACCTAACCCACCGTGGACCTGATGTTCTTCTGCAGTAACAATTGCCCCCGTTTCTTTGGCAGCTTTAATAATAGATTTCTCGTCTATAGGCTTTACCGTATGGCAATTTATTACTCTTAAATCTATTCCATCACCGCTTAGCTTCTCTGCGGCAACTAGTGCTTCATAAACCAGAGATCCGCATGCAATGACTGTAACATCCTGCCCATCTCTGTAAGTATCCGCTCTACCAATTTGAAACGGCGTCTTCTGTGTTGTAATTACAGGAATTTTCTCCCTGCCAAAGCGCATGTAGACAGGGCTTTCAATACCTGCAATGGCAATCGCAGCCTTTTTAGTCTCCCAATAATCACATGGGACAATAACAGTTAAATTAGGAAGGCATCTGGTAATGGCGATATCTTCCATAGCTTGATGAGTGGCACCGTCAGGTCCAACTGAGATCCCTGCATGTGCGCCCATAATCTTTACATTTGCCATGCTGTAGCAGATACTCACTCGTATCTGATCCCAGTTTCTTCCGGGATTAAATGTCGCGTAGGAAGATATATATGGAATCTTCCCGGAAAATGCCATACCTGCGGCAATGCCGGCCATATTTTGCTCGGCTATACCTATCTCGACAAACCTTTCGGGGAATGTCTCTTTAAATTTTGCGTTACGTGTAGATTCTGTGAGATCACAACACAATACAACAACGTTCTCGTCAGCGTAGCCGGCTTCAACCACACCTTCTCCATAGCCGTTCCTCGCAGGAACCTGGTCAGGGCTGTCAAAAATATTTTCAGCTAAATGAAATTTTTTGTTTAGACTCTTACTCATGTTCACAGGTTATCTTACCGCCCAAGGATCTTAATTGCTCAAGCTCTGATATTGCTTTATCAGCTTCTTCCTTATTTGGCGGCTTACCATGCCACTCGGGTTTAAATTCCATAAAGTCCACACCTTTGCCCGGAATTGTGTGTGCTAAAAGAACTTTAGGCTTCTCAAAAATTGTCTCTTCAAATGCTTCGATTAATCTCCTCATATTATGACCATCTACTTCAATAACGTGGAATCCAAAAGACGTGAGCTTGTCATGTAGAGGCTCAAGCGGCATCACATCCTCTGTAAAACCGTCAATCTGTATATTATTTCTATCTACTATAAGTGTGAAGTTATGAAGGCGGTTTTTGCTTATAAACATCAAGGCTTCCCAGACTTGCCCCTCATTCATCTCTCCGTCCCCAACCATGCAGAATACTCTGGAGCGCCTTGCGTCAATCTTTGCAGCCATTGCCATTCCTGCTGCAATGGATAATCCCTGGGCTAAAGGCCCGCCTGAAGCCTCTAATCCCGGCAGCGTTCCTTTATGCGGATGACCCTGGAGCCTTGATCCAAGTTTCCTTAGAGTCATTATCTCCTTTTTGGGATAATAGCCTGCCTCGGCAAGGGTAGCGTACAGAACAGGGCAGATATGAGCATTACTTAATACAAACCTGTCCCTTTCTTCCCAGTCTGGGTTTTTGGGATCATGTTTCATTACATGAAAATAGAGGGTTGAGAAAATATCCGCCGTACCTAGTGAACCGGCTGAGTGACCGGAACCTGCTTTCTCAAGCATAATAATAATGTCCTCACGAATGTGAGTCGCCATATCTTCGAGATATTCTATTTGAGCATCTGTGACCGCCAATATTCACTACCTCGCGAAATACTTACTGCACTCCTAATATAATCAAAACTGCTTTAGAATTCCATACTTAGAAAAAGGTGCACTAAAATCCATAATAAAAGAAAAATGGTAAACTTATATTCTAAAAACTAGACTGGCGATGACCTCGTTGAGGAAAGTTTGAACTGAGAATAGTTAGATCTTTTATGGAAAGAATTATTCCAACTCACTCGCACAGTTAAAACAGCGGTTGGTATAAGGCAGGGCTTCAAGGCGTTCTACTCTGATCTGTCCATCACATACATCACAAACACCGTATTTGTTCTCTTCAACACGGGATAGAGCTTCATATATCTGATTTAATTCTATACGAAGACTTTCATCCAGCTTCTCAACAACTTCCTCGTTCTCACGCTCCTGCGCCTGTTCACTCCAGTCCTTTGCGTGAGTTTTTCTGAGTGAGCCTTCAACTCTATCAAGACGTTCTTCAAGCTCTTGCTTTTTCAAGTTTAGTTTTTTAACAATTTCTTCATGGTCACTCATAATAATCTCCCGAGGTTTATGTAAAACTCACAACACAAGATTAACATATTTCGACTATCATATAGAAAATTGAGCAAACTCGAAAAAAAATGCCAGAATCAATACTGTGATCTCAAAAATGGGGCAATAATATTGAATCCGGCTTAAATTGTTAAATTTCTTATTTTAATGTTGCGTCTTTACTAAAGTACTTCTAAGATTGTCTGTTTGAAGATCGGGTTTAGCTTGTCCATATCAGTATCTCTGATCATCCAGCAGTCAACTGTTCCCGTATCTTTTGTGAGAACGAGGTTAAATCCGTTTTCCTTGCCCCAAAACATCTGTTCCTGAAGGCATGTGTAATCCTGCTTCTCAGTATCATTGAGATCCTCGACAGCTTTGTTAAGAGTGGTTCTCTTAAGCTCTCCGATGTATATGTGTCGTGAGTTTTTAGCTCTATAGTTATCCAAATTTTCTGTGTTAAGCATGATTTCTAAATTCTCCCCGTTTTGTGTTCAAAACCCATCTTTTTACTTCACCGTTTATAATAAACACAAATTTCCCCATTTCAAGAGGTTTTCTTCTAAATACTAGAAAATTCACCCAGTTTTCAGATGGAATTAACGGAAAATTAACCCAGTAGCACTAATAATGTTATAACCCACTAACACGGCTTGCTTTTTTTACAGGACTGGACACAGTTATCGCCCTTATTTGTCTGCAGCACTGGTTACCATTATCAATATTAAGACAGCAGCATTGACTTGCAGTACATGTTTCACTGCCGCATGAATTTTGAGCTATCTCAATTCCAGAATCCGGAAAAGCATTGAAATCTACGTCAAGAAATGTAATTTGCTGAGGCTGAGCAGACTCCGCTTGTACATTACTTATATAAATAAAGCCTCCAGCTAATAATACAACTAAAACGGCGTTTAATATTAGTGCTTTCATTAAGTTTGTCATTTAGTAGTTCCTCCTATTAGGAGTATAAGTATTAAATATTAGGAGTCAATCCTAATTTAATCCATTGAGTCCACTAAACTATAATTCATACATTTTGTAACTCGATAATATTTTTGAAGCAATCTACTAATTATTACAATCTAATAAGTGAAACACTCATTATCAGATATACTATAAAATTTTTAGAGACAAGGGAGTTTCAGTGCAAACAATAATTTCAGTCAAGAATTTGAGTAAAACCTACGCCTCGGGTTTTGAGGCTCTAAAGAACATTGACCTTGAGATCCGCAAGGGAGAGATCTTTGCTCTCTTGGGTCCGAACGGGGCCGGAAAGACTACCCTGATCAATATTATTTGCGGGATAGTGAATCCGAGCCAAGGCACGGTGGACTAGCGGATGGTCATGATATCATTTCAGACTATCGAGCGGCAAGATCCAAGATCGGTCTCGTTCCTCAGGAGCTAACCACGGACGTATTCGAAACCGTGTGGGCTACTATGAATTTCAGCCGCGGTCTCTTCGGGAAAACCACCCAACCGAGGCTATATTGAGAAGGTGCTTCGCGATCTTTCACTCTGGGATAAGAAGGACTCAAAGATTATCACTCTGTCTGGAGGGATGAAGCGCCGTGTACTGATCGCCAAGGCCCTGTCACATGAACCGAAGATACTTTTTCTCGACGAACCCACTGCAGGAGTCGACGTGGAACTTAGGCGTGATATGTGGAATATGGTCAGAAGTTTGAGGGAAAACGGTGTGACTATTATCCTGACGACACATTATATTCAGGAAGCCGAAGAGATGGCAGACCGGATCGGCATAATTAACAAGGGTGAGATCATTCTAGTAGAGGACAAGGCTCTTTTAATGCAGCAACTGGGCAAGAAGCAGTTAAAGCTGTATCTGCAGAATCCCTTGCACTCAATTCCTGAGGAATTCGCCGGACACTCGCTTGAGCTTTCGCCTGACGGAAGCGAACTAGTTTACACCTTCGACCCCCGTGGCGAGGAGATGGGTATTACCGGGTTGCTAAAACGTCTGAACGAGCATGGAATAGATTTTAAAGATATCCATTCCAGCGAAAGTTCTCTAGAAGAAATCTTTGTCAGACTGGTGAGTGAAAAATAATGAACATATATGCAATACGCTCAATATATTTTTTCGAGATGGCGCGTACCTGGCGAACGCTAATGCAGAGCATAGCTTCCCCTATCCTATCGACCTCTTTATATTTCGTGGTCTTTGGAGCGGCGATCGGATCACGTGTCGGAGAGATCGAGGGGATTAGCTACGGCGCCTTCATCATTCCCGGCCTGGTCATGCTTTCCATTATGACCGAGAGCATCTCGAATGCATCCTTTGGTATCTACTTGCCTAAGTTCTCAGGCACTATTTTCGAAGTTCTCTCAGCTCCCATCTCATACATTGAGGTCCTACTTGGTTATGTGGGCGCAGCAGCTACCAAATCAATCATTTTGGGATTCCTAATACTTGCTACGGCCAGGATATTCGTTCCTTACGAGGTTGAACATCCTATATGGATGATTGGATTTCTTATTCTCACCGCAGTGACGTTCAGCCTCTTCGGCTTTATAATCGGCATATGGGCAGACGGGTTTGAGAGACTACAGATTGTACCCCTCATGATCATTACCCCGCTTACATTTCTAGGCGGCACTTTTTACTCAATTAAGATGCTGCCTCCGATATGGCAGAAGATCACGCTCTTTAACCCAGTGGTATATCTAGTCAGTTGTTTTAGATGGAGCTTTTACGGCGTTTCCGATGTCAACGTAGTTGTCAGTTTGGGTATGACACTGTTGTTCCTGGCTCTGTGTTTTGCAACTGTATGGTGGATTTTTAAGACGGGATACAGACTCAAGACCTAAGACACTCTTAACTTTGCGACCTAACTTTGGCTTTACATAGATAACAAAATGTAAGTATTAATAACAGGTTTAATTATAAACTTGCACTTCGTTATATAACGCGTCCCTTTCAACAGGTATAAAGCCCGCGTTCTTTATCATATTTACCATAAAATCACGCGTGTGCCCAAGCTCCGACTGGGCTCCGGCGTCGTGTATGATTTTCTCACGCATTATTGTGCCGTCCGCATCACTGCAGCCATAATGAAGCGCAATCTGAGCCATCTTCTCACCAAGCGTAATCCAGTAGGATTTTATATGAGGGAAATTGTCCAGATAGAGTCTTGCAAGAGCGTGCACCTTAAGGTCGTATGAGCCGGCAAAAAATTTTACTTCCTTTTTCATACCGGTATTTTCAATCTGAAAGAGAATGGGAATAAACGCAAAGAACCCTGGTGATTCGTCCTCAACGTTTCTAAGCCTGTCCAGATGATCCACAACATGAAACGGCTCTTCTATGTGTCCATAGAGAATTGTGGCGTTAGTGGGAATTCCAATACTATGGGCTATTGTATGAATCTCTTCCCACCTGGTAGCTACTGTCTTAGGAGCGCAAATTTTCTTGCGTATATCCGGGTGAAGTATCTCAGCCCCGCCTCCGGTGAGCGCATCGACTCCGTTTTCTCTCAGTGTTTGCAGAACCCATTCTATGTCTTTGCCTGTCAGTTCCGTGAACCAGTCAATCTCAACAGCCGTGAATGCTTTTATATGTGTTTGTGGAAAATTAGTTCTTACAAGTTTGATAATGTCTAAGTAGTGCTCAAATTTCCAATCGGGATGAAGCCCACCTACGATGTGTACTTCCCTAATATCATCGCTGAGCATTGATAAAATCTGCTCGTGAGAAAGCTCGTAAGCATTGGGGGATTTTTTGGTTACCCCAAAAGCACAGAACCTGCATGATATAGCGCATATGTTAGAAGGGTTAACATGGCGATTTACGACGAAATAAACTTTATCTCCCACCCTTTGCCTCTTAACATAATCAGCTAGCATGCCTACTGTGTTTAAATCTTCAGTACCCATTATAGTCATGCCGTCATCAAATGTGAGCCGCTTGCCCTTTTCAACTTTTTCTATTATAGGGAAGAGCTCTTTATCAAAGCAAAGTTTTTCTACGTCTGCCAGTATTCTTTCCATCTCTCTGTAACCCTCTCCTTGATATCCTCAGACATTTCGATCACCTTAGGATACCAGCTTTTTATCGTTGCATCTATCCCCATACGCCCGCCGTAGACAACAGCCGAGCCTTTAAGCTCCGTATGTTCAAATATCACGTCTAAATAGGGATCAAACCGGGTAAATATGCCCCATATAAGCTCAGTATTGTTATGAATATCAATATCGGGGCTTACAATTATGATAATCCTGACATTCTCATAGCCTTTGGTTTTAAAAAGTTTTTTAATGATCTCTTTTGGTTTCTTATCAACCTTTATGGCTAGAATTCCGCCGTTAAGGAGTCTCCAGTCAAGAATCTCTTTATGCTTTGCTCTGGGATCCGGCAATTTTGTGGGGACTGGTTTTTTCTTTTTTCCCGAGTTTGGTTTTCTGACAGCGTTAATACCCATCTTGCTGCCCACGTTAAACTTGCCGCTCGTGAAATCAAGTGTGTCTAAAGGCGCCCACGGGATCATAAGAAAATCTTCATTAGGATCAAAATTCTCACCAATCTCATTTAGCACTTGATCCCAGTCCCTCGGGTTAACATCGCTCGAAACCATTATCATAACTTTGGTTAGAAGCAGTTGTCCTGTGCCCCATAGCCCAAGCATGGCTTTGATACCGTTTTTAGGATAGCGTTCATCTACCGATACAACTAACAAATTATGGAACCCGGCTTCGGGATAAGCCCACATGTCTTTAATTTCCGGGTGGATAATACGGATCAATGGTGAGAACATATCCGCCGCTGCCATTCCTAAGAAAACATCCTCCATTGGGGGCTTGCCTACTATAGTTGCAGGGAAAAATAGGATTAATTCTATGAGTGATGCGGCTTAGGTTGTATATTGGAAAATCTGCTTCCATCGAGTAATGACCAAAGTGATCACCAAAGGGTCCTTCTTCTCTAAGTACATTTTGAGGCACTACACCCTCGATTATAAACTCAGCGTTTGCCGGAACTGAGAGAGAGATACTTTTTCCAGGAACCATAGGTATTGGCTTCCCTCTTAGGTAGCTTGCAAACGCAAGCTCGTCCATTCCTTCGGGTAGTGGGGCAATTGCTGTGAAAATCATCTTGGGGTCTCCGCCAAGTACGACAGCTACTTCCAGATCCTTTCCAAGCTTTTTAGCTTCGTGATAATGGGCAGCGCCGCCCTTATGAGGGTGCCAGTGCATGCCTGTGGTTTTCTCGTCATATATCTGCATTCTGTAAATACCAAGGTTTCGTCTATTGGATACCGGATCTTGCGTTAGAACCAAACCCAGAGTAATGAAACGACCACCGTCTAGAGGCCAGCATTTAATTATCGGCAATTTGTTTAAATCAGGAAGTTCTTCAATTTCTTGCGAGAATCCCCACTTAGCCTTTTTCGTTCTCATAGATAGAAGATCATAGGCCTTGGGAAGGACTGAGAAAAAGGATTTAAGAGAAGGCGGGTTTAACTTTTGGAACAAATCAACAAGCTCTTCTCCCACATCTCTAGGTTTTCTTCCGAGCGCAATCTCAACCCTTTCCTCAGTACCGAAAAGGTTTATAGCTAAGGGAAATGAAGCGCCTCTTACATTCTCAAAAATAAGTGCAGGACCGCCTTCTTTAACTACTCGATCAGCAATTTCGGAAAGTTCTAAAATCGGGTCCACTTCTGCTTTAATATGTTTAACGTCACCGATCTTCTCTAAGTATGTAATGTATTGCTTTAGATCGTAAAACTGCTTTTTAGCCATTATCTAATCCTTCTATTGTTAAAGTAATTTAAGGAGCGGTTTAAACAAATTAGTATAAATGAAATTAGGAATTATTCTGAGAAAAATTTGGTAATAAATTACATCTATTAGACAATTACTCCAATTCTTCGTGCCTCCAGCCATTTCCCGTACTAACCCCGATAACGTTTAGAATTTTATCTACATAACCTTCTATAAGATCATTTATGTTTTCAGCATTTAAATAATGGGGAGGACTTATTGGCATTATTACAGCCCCTTCCCTCGAAAGCTTAAGCGCATTCTCAAGAGCAATTGAGCTAAGAGGGGTTTCTCTAAGCGCAATTACGAGTCTTCTCCTCTCCTTAAGAGCTACTTGAGCAATCCTTGTTATAAGAGTGTCAGCGATACCGTTTGCAATCTTTGCAAGCGTAGATATAGAGCATGGAACAATAACCAGAGTATCAAAATGATTACTTCCTGAGGAAAATGGCGCCCCCAAGTCAGAATCACTGTAAATATCATTGACCCAAGGACGGAGCTCTTCGGCTTTAAGCCCAAGCTCTTCTTGGAGCACCCTCTTTCCCCATTTACTTGCAATTAAATACTTATCACCAGGACACCTTCGGAGGAAATCAACGCCATAAGCTACTCCCGAAGCACCGGTAAAGCCTACTATTGTTCTCATAACTAAGGTAAGTATATCCCAGAGAGCACAAAAAGGAAGATATTAACCCCTACGAGTATATTGATTTTAAAGAACGCTAGATCAACGTTTTCGGCCTTTCTATGTTCCAAGAAGAGAAGAGCACCGATAATAACCAAAAAAATTCCCGCAACGATTGATTTAAACATAAAGAAAAATAGAAAAGCCGCAAAAAAGAAAGCAGCCTGATGAAGAGCACTAGAAATAATTAAAGCAATATCTCTCCCGTAAATCGATACCATAGAATAAATCCCGTTTCTTTTATCAGATTCTTCATCGAGAGTAGTATATATAATATCAAACCCCGAAACCCAGCATAGGGTAAAAAGCGAAAGTATTACTGCGGGTAAAATTCCATCAAACGAGCAAGTTACAGCGATCCAGCCCCCAAGCGGGGCAAGTGCAAGACCAAGGCCAACTCCGAAATGACAAAGCGGCGTGAAACGCTTCATCAAAGGGTAAACAATAAATACAACAAGAGGTATCGGGGAAAGATAGAGAACTAGATCACAGATCAGGTAAGCGGATACAAAGTAAACGACAAGTCCCAGGACTGTTACAGCGTAAGCTTTGGATAAGCTGATTTTGCCTGACGGCAACTCCCTATCTTCCGTGCGGGGATTATGAGCATCTATCTTTCGATCTAGAATTCTATTTATTGCCAAAGCCGAAGTCCTCGCCCCTGTTCCTGCAAGAATAATTAGAACTAACAACTTCCACGGAGGAAAACCCTTTGCTGCCAGAAATGTTCCGGCAAAAATAAGCGGCAGAGAAAAGAGCGTATGCTCAAATTTTATAAAGTTCATGTAGTTCTTTAATTTATCCATTTAGGCTAATGGATTTTACCTGATAAATCATATTATTTGCTTTACTTTTAATTGTACTTCTATAGAATAACCAACTAACTCACTTGGGGTGATATGACATGTCGAGACCTGAGCTCGCTCAAAGAATTTCCGAACACTTAACACAGGGGAAATATAGAGAAGATCAGGGAAGCTCTATCCAAAATACACCCTTCAGAGATAGCAAGTATTCTACAGACTTTTGACCCTGATGATCATTCTAAAATATTAGAAGCCCTGGATAACGAAACAGCTTCTGAAGTAATTTTAGAGCTAGACCCAGAGCAAAGAGAAGACATACTCGAGGATTTCGATGCGGATAAGATCGCCGATATTGCAGACGAGATGGCTTCTGATGACGCCGCCGACTTACTGGGTGAGCTTCCTGAACAAACAGCTAAAACAGTCCTCGATAAGATGGACCCGGAGGAAGCAAAGGATGTTAAGCCGCTTCTTAAATACCCAGACGATACCGCGGGCGGTATCATGCAGACCGAGCTTGTAAAGGTCAATCAAAACTTTACAGTCCGCGATACAATTAACTGGATCCGCCAAATAGCTGAAGAAGTAGAAGACTTTCACCTGATATTCGTAACTGACGAGCATAACAAGCTATTGGGCCAAATCTCGCTACCCAAACTAGTTCTAGCCACACCCAGCACCAAGGTAACAAGTATTATGGGGCCTGTGGAAGTTACAGTCACGCCTTATATCGATCAGGAAGAAGTTGCAAAGATATTCCAGAAATACGACATATTGTCACTTCCCGTAATTGATGGAATGGGTGTGTTGGTTGGCAGAATTACAGCTGACGATGTATTGGATGTTATAACTGAAGAGGCATCAGAGGATATGCTGCAAATGGCTGGTGTGGGTGATAGATTGCACCCAATGTATACGCCTACAATAACCAGAATCAGACTCCGAACCCCTTGGCTTTTGCTAACATTAATAGGGGAGCTATTCATAGCATTCATTATCGTATACGCATTTCAACCGACTCTTGAGAAAGTCGCTATATTGGCAGCTTTCATACCTGCAATTATGGCTATGGGAGGAAACGTCGGGCTTCAAACTACGACAATTATCGTAAGAAGTCTTGGAATGGGAACAATTAATGTAAATCAGATGTTTAAGTTAGTAATTTCTGAAATGAAAGTGGGTCTTGCCCTGGGGTTAATATGCGGAATTATTGCAGCTTTGATAGGCGCTTTAATAAGCTATAATCAGCCAGAGGTAGCAAGGCTTTCTATAGCCGTATTTATCTCGATGGTATCTGCAACTCTGGCGACATCGTTTATAGGTGTTGCGGCTCCTCTTGTTCTCCACCGACTGGATTTTGACCCCGCAGCCGCTTCAGGTCCTTTCCTCACCATGTTTAACGACATATTCGGCTCGGTATTCTACCTATTTATCGCTATGCTGATTTTATGAGATTTACTAAATATTTAAAACCCAATACCGGGCCATTCTAAACTAAGTATTATAGA